>Ga0065711_1040882_pt1 | contig 16602 bp, 11 predicted proteins | sample Hoacrofraction12_FD_59098 | JGI IMG/M metagenome (GOLD analysis project Ga0065711, IMG submission 59098) | Hoatzin crop microbial communities from Cojedes, Venezuela - Epithelial fraction 12 v2 (version 2) | ecosystem: Host-associated > Birds > Digestive system > Esophagus > Crop | place... | reverse complement strand
AAAAAAAAAAAAAAAAAAAAAAAAAGAAAAACTTTAGAAAAACTTTAGCTCAGTAAGAAGCAGATGCTCCCCCTCCCTCTTCTCCATTCCCACCTCCATCTCACCCCACCACACACAGAGAAATATTTATCAACGAAGCAATTAAGACCAGATTCCTAAGTCTTGTCCCCATTCCTAAACCTGGTCCCCAAAATGGCAACATTCATCAGTGGGACTGTCACTATGACTCAGTGAGGTGCACCGTAGTGCATGAACTGCCTCTGGCAAGACTGGAGAATGGTCTAAGTTCTTCAGTACATAGGAAAGTCATCTTTCTTGGAAACAGGGCCAGCTGCTTTTAACCACCTTCACTCTTCTTTTTATATGGCCCCCCAGCTGCATTCCATGTGCAACCTTCACGTGCTGCACAGTGATTTTCTTGACAACATGCTCATCTGTGCGTTCTACAGTATTTCACAACACCTTTAATGTTTCTGTTCAGAAAAGCTGGCCAAGCAAACACATTTCTCATTTTGCACAGACATGCTTCTGCAGTTTGCTAACTGAAGAGGATGCCTGCCAGTATCTCAGATGTTTAATTTTTTTGAGTACATTAAAACTGGGCTTTTTCCATAAGACTCCATTTGCCACATGAATCTTTCCCTCTTAGACCCAGTATTTCATATTCTCTCAGTAACTGCACCATTTACACCTGTCCAGTCTATTATATTGCTGTTTGGTGAATTTATTTTCAAGTCATACAGTGCACAGATTTGAATCCAGACCAAGTAAATCTCACACACCAGTCCAGAATAATTAGTTCCTTTCAGTCACTGAGGAGGACTCCACGGGCCTTGCAAACTCCACCATCAGTTCTCTTCCTCACTCTTTCCTCTTCTTAGAAGCAGCCATATGCCCACTGGCTCTAACCTCCCTGGGCAGCCTGAGGCAATGACAACTTTGTGACAAACCAACACTAGAGGACATGAAAGAGTCGATTCCGATTCAAAGCACGTGACACCTCCAACTTACCTATATACTAACTTCTCTCATTTAGAACCATAGAATGGTTTGGGTTGGAAGGGACCTTAAAGATCATCTAGTCCAACCCCCCTGCCATGGAGGGACATCTTCCACTAGATCAGGTTGCTCAAAGCTCCATCCAACCTGGCCTTGAACGCTTCCAATGGCCATTTCAGCATCAACATGAAGAACGTCTTGTCATGGCGCTGAAAACAGAACTCTCCATCCTTCCTCTGGCAGAAATAGCTTGCTTTCATCACCTCAGGCTACAGACAATTCAAGTGCTCTGTCCAAAAAGCTTTAACATCTTGTAACTCTCATGCCCAGTCAGAGAACTGGCTGATAGTCAGAGATTCACACACATTACAGGCTGAAGGCAAGTAAGAAAGGCATATTTACTTTCTACTTGAATTGATACTTCTATTTATCTGTGACTAATGCAATCTCTCACTTCCATCATCACCTTACTCCCAGAAGTCAATACAACCCAGGGTAAAAGCCAACATATCTGAGGACTGACACTGATGTTGTTTTGGAGCCACCACAAAGCTGAGAGATGCTCTGAGCCTCCAGCATCATACAAGCAACAGCTAAATAAACATCACGTAACTATTTCTAAAGTGTACCTATACTTGCTAGAAACAGCAAGGAGTCTAAAGCCAAAAACAGTATCAATATTCTACCATAAAAACACTGAACATTTAAAGTTCCCCTGATGTGTGTACAGGACTGAGTTTTTGCAACTACCAATTTACTGGTGACACCCTAGAAAATCAAGAGGAAATTGGAAAAGAACAATAGGTCTAAGGGTATATTTTTTCACCAACTGCTGCCTTAGAAGCTGCATACCTTGCTTATATGGCTACTATTCTAATGACTTGAAGTGAGTGATATTCAGAAGACACTCATCGTATTATCAAATGGAAACACCCGGAATAATCCTCTCTCTTCAAATAAAAGCAGTATCACACTGCCATCTCATACATTTCTGCCTTATATTTCCGTATTCTCTATGCACCTTCATTGCAGTTATCCCTTCTTCCTTCTAAGTAAAGAGCAGTGACTTATCTCCAGCTTTCAGCTGGAGGCATTTATCTTACAATCAATCCTGCAGTATGAGGTTCGGTTTGTATTGGCACAATGGCTTCACATAAAAACAATCGTAATTTTAGCAGAACTCTTACACTGCAAATTCTTGTTCCCATCTTGACTGAGTTCACAGTAATCCATGCAGTTTATTTGGTTACACAAAGAACCACAGTTCATTTGACATAATCATCTTCCTTTTCTGTCAGTATTTATGTCTGGCATCCTAAACTGCCACACTTACTTTTTTTGGTGCATGCTCACCCTCCTCAATGAATGACCCAGTATACCTGCTCTTCTGCCTTCAGCCGTACAAAACTCTACCTTCTGCTTTAGTTATCTGTGGACTTGAAAACAAGCAAACAAACAAATGCCCCACCCTAAGACTCATCAAGCACTTCCCTTTCTCAGTATTCCTCCTGCAAACACCAACCAAGAACCTTTTTATCCGACTTACTGATCCCCCCCCCTTCAGCTTATCACTCCTGTACCAGAGTTGCCAACAGCAGGAGTCTCCATGGGATTCTGTATCACTGCCATTTTTCACTATGTCTTTTCTACATATGCACCTTCTCTCTTCCCATAGGTCCTCCATTCCCTCCTCCTGTTCATTAATCTTTCCGCCCTCTGACAGCCTGTGCCGCTGTAACCCACAGCCGCTGCAGGTGGCAAGTCAAGAGCCAGCTGCCTTCACCCACTAGAACCAGCCACTGGAAAACAATACAGCTGAACCCTTCCTTAGCATCCACATCAGACAGACATCCTTGTAACCTTCAGGATGGTAAGCAGAATTATTTACAGAAGCATTAAACAAAGTCTTTATCCTCAGCTAAACTGCCTTGATGAGAAAAGTAGCATCACTTGGCCCATGCACGGAGGGCTTTTGTGGTCTTCTATTGCTCTTAAGTTCCACAAGAGACATAGCCTGTAGATATAGCTGTCTTATCTGTGACACACTGACCTAGCAGTTTCAGTGGTCCTTGCATGCCTACACTACCAATGCCTCTGGACATTTAGGACCTGATCCTACATGCGCCTGTGCATTGACCTGCCTGCATCCCACCTACTACTTCCAGTGTAAAACCCTCCTGCAGCCCCCGATGTAGGCAGACCTAGGTTCATCCTGCCTTAACTAACGTAGTCACATAAGGTTACCTGAGGCCACTTACCATAAACACCTTTATAATCAACAAGCAAGGAACAGTCTGTTAGGAGGAATAATATTTTGCATAAAACATGTAACACATTTTTTTGGGGAAAAAATCCAACCATTTGAGACACACAAAGTCTTATCCAGGTCTAACACAGAAGCACAGGCTTGCATGCCCATGTTCTTCCCAAGTACATCATTTGTTCATCGTAATACAGTATACTCCCTTAAAAACTGTGCCTTGCCAACTTCTCATGGCCATGAAACAACTAACACTACAGCCTGTAGACAAACATACGTGGGATGGACTTTTCCCCAGTGAAATTCAAGATCTCATCTCTGCTCTAGAGGCATTGCTCTGGACTAAAAACACTGGGGACCTAAGGCTGTCACGCTCCTAACTTTGGGAGCGGCTAGAGGTGCTTTCCTGCCAGCAGCACTGGTGGCCTCCAGCCCCCTGGTCGGCTCCTGCACAGCCATAACTGTTTCAGGGGACGAACTGGGCAAACAACCTGAGTTAAGCATAAATCGGTGAAAGGCAAGGAGGCAGGGCAGTTTTTTGATCCAGTCCAGCCTGCTGACAGTGGAAGCGGTGTGAGTGACGGAGGGACAGGCACCACATGAGAAGGGTGCCCACACGGATACTATGCTCACTACGAGCAGCACCAACAAAAGCACAGCCAGCAGCACCTGGCTTAGATTGACTGGACCAAGACCTGTTCCTCGCTCATGAGCACACAGAAGGCATCTCCGTCCACTCAGCGTACAACTCGGCACTCGTAACCTGTACGCAACACTCTGCTGTGTGCTTTTTTCCCCCATGCAGATGCCGCTTTCCACTCCCCAGGATGAATCTAACACCAGCTATGAGATAATCCACCACCACGCTCCAGGGATAAAGGAGCTTTGCTTTTGAAAACCTTAACAAGCCCAGCAAGACCATATGACGATCAGCAGCCTTTAAAAATAAGGGTATATGAAAATTCCTATGCAATAAAAATAAGTTCTCCGGTAAATCGTAATTTACTTAGGCTTATCACACAATCTCTTGCATAAATATAATGAAGAGCATTCAAACCACCCTCCACAGATTTTAGAAACATTTACAAGACATGAATGATGATTTACGGTGTCTAACTCTACCAAGAAAAAAAAAAAATATTCCAGGTCGCAGTGTACTAGCTGTGAGTAAGGCACTAATGACCTGACTTTTAGGAGCATTAATTTGTTAACTCCAGCTAGAGTTGGGTTGTTTAACACAGGTGAAACTGGAGGCAGGGATCCCAGGTCAGCATTCCTTATCCAGCAAAACTCTCACAGATTCTTCCCAGTCCTCCAGCATTCAGAATTAGTTATTACACCAAGAAACACAGAATTATTATAAGAATCACTTTGTGGACATGCAGTAACTTTCAATGCAGCCTAAACCCTTCAGAGATATTAATTTAAAAGCCTGAACCAATAGTTTAGGATTTCCTCTAAGCTGCAGCTTTCTCAAGTCAATATTTGTAAATCATGTTTCACGTTTCCAAGGAAACCAAGTGGGTAATACCTCTTGCAAACAGCCTCCTTCAATACACTTTTCACAGCTACAGGGCTCATAGAAGTTATTCTCGGTCTGACAAAGGAAAGCAGTTACACTTTTCCTTACATCTTCCAAGAAACCCATCAGCCTGCAGAAGCAACTGAAGCAACGTACGTAGCAAGCATCTACAGAAATCTCTGTGGACTTCGCCATCTGAAGTACACATATAATAACCTTTGTATTACCCAGCTTTCCTACATATTTTTCCCAACAGTAGATCTACAGGTGTCCAGGGTAAACAGCATTACATCCATTTTGCACAGGCACAAATGAGGCACTTCTTAAATGACTCCCAAATCATCAGTCAGTACACCCTCTGGGGAGGTGTGAACATATCTTAACCACCCTCTCTAAAAAACGTATTATGCATCTCATGGTAAAGTTTAAATGTTAAGGAAGACAGAGACCAAATCTAGGGACAGAGTAGCATGTTATAATAGAGTGCTGCTTACATTATTTGTTTTCTATTATTTTTCTTATCTGACAGACATTTAAATCAATTTAAGGCATGACTAGCTTACTGCATCCTACAGACATAAAATAAATGGTGAGGAGCACAAAATATACTCAAAGTAATTTGGTTGATGGGATCTTTGGAAAAAGGAAGATTATCAGTAAAGCAGCAATGACTTATCTCTGTCTGAAGGAGGGAGGAGGAAAAAGTAAAGCCTGACATTCAGCAGAAACAACAAATCTATGAATTCCACTTTGATTAATGTGAAGACTTTAAAACAAAACACCTGTAATCGTATTTTTGCGCACTTGAACACTGAAGACAGATCAAAGCAACAAAGAAATCCATTTTCCTGTCTGTCAGAAGTTCTGTAAGACTTCTATTTCCAAAAAAACAGGTAATGTGCTTTTAAATTATATACTTAAAGAGCATTATGTGTCTAAATATTCTTACTGAAAAACAAAGACTCTGAAGCTTCACCAAAAGAATCCAGACTAGAAAAATCCACATTGCACTCTCACATCTTCTCGCATCTACCTACAAGATGCCCTTGACAGCTGTTTAATATTCAAAACACACATCCAAAGTTCCTCAGGATGTTGCGTTTTGTTCGCTCATAAAAACTGAACACTGGCTAAGACACGGATGCTCTTTGGTGGCTCAGGGAACCAACAGAACCATCAGCCCTTCAAGAAAGCTCCTCAACCTCCTCCTGACATAACAGGCATCGAGGCGAATCCATGGACTTTGCCTGCAACACAATTTACTGCCTCCAGCACGAATGTACAGCCTACAAGATCCACACTCAAAACACCACACGAAATAAACCTGCTGCTTCTCAACAAGCCTGGAAGGAGCAGCCAGGAGACTCCTTTGGCATTACAACAGGGGATTGTTCAAACAACAAAAATGAACCCATTACAACAGAATCACTTTACACAACGAGCCAGGCACCCAGCTACAAAAACTTATGTGGCGAGCAGTGAAAACCAATTTCTGCCTTACAAAACATCTCAAAGTTGTCTGCAGTATAAGAAATGTCATTCCACAGCCGATGACTGAGATATTAGTAATGGGCAAGATCTTCAGTGGATAACTAGTGCTGCAGCAAGAGAAATCCACATTGCACAGAAAGTATATTCAGCAGCAAATAGTTTTCAAAAGATCTTAAGTCACCACTGAGCAATAACAGGCCTTCTTTTTGCCACCATTTACTAACGAAGCACACACACACGTTTACTTTTTTCGGACCATTTGTGTCATCACCCCTTAATTTAGTAGTTTCCCTCCCCTGCAACCTGCCTTCATCCCAGAGAAGGACGACTCGCACAGAGTCCAACAGGAGAAGAGATGGGAAAGAGCAGAAACACCCTCCCAAGATCCTGGAGCCAGAACAAAGACGAGGACACGTACCAAAGGCAGCCCTCACCAGAGTACAATGAGAGAAGAAGGCCAAGGGACCCTCCTGCTAGACTGCAAATGAAGCCATGGTCACCTCAAACCTCAGCCGTCCCAGTTACACAAGAGCAGGACACGAAAGGCACCCGACCTTAGCCTGACCTAAACGGAAGAACCAGAGTTGATTTCCACATGGCGACTTGTGAGGTACTGCAAGTTTTCCCTAAGGTAATGCAAGCTCCGAGACGCCATGTGCAGCTCCAGCTGTCTGCTGCACCGACCCAGAAACCAAGGGGTTACTGCTTCACTGCAGCGTTCTCAGGAACGGCTGCAATAAATCTTCAGCAGAAATTAAGGGCTCCAGGGACCTATAACATGCTATGCCATCTCTAACACGAAAATATAAATTAAGGGATGGCTGGTTTTTACATTTAGAATTGTGTGCAATGGAAACTAATTCTGCACTGGGGAAAAAAAAAAATAGAAAAACAGACATTCCACGGAGAAACCAAGAGCAACATTACTAGTGAAGAACACTGAGCCACATCTAAAAATTCCAATTAGTAAAAAAATAAATCATTATTAGCCTTTGCAGAGAAAGGATTTTAAGCTAATGACTGCAAACGCTTCAGGCCCACATTTCTTCTTTGCCACGCAAAGAGCCGCACTCCGACGACAAAGTTCAAAAGCTCTGCAGAGAGCTGTTCACAAGCCTCGCACACCACTGCTGGACTGTAAGGGGCTACTTCTTAATAAACTGGTGGTTCATAAAGAACATAAAAATCATGAGCTGTAGTAAGCCCGATGGAGGAAGGCACAAGCCTACTTCAAGCACTGGCAGCCTAAACCAAGACACTGCAGCGTGCGATGGCACAGAGTTTGTCAGGAGGAGGAACTGGAGCAAACGCTGGGACTGTAACAAGTGACCGGCGGTCGACTGGATTTTAGAGAGGCAATGCTTCCCCACAGACCAATCAGTTTTGCTGTAGTGGTGCATGAGACGTGTGTAAAATTAGCTTTACAATCTATTTCACTTTCCTTTTTTAAAAACACAGATAAGTAAACGCCCATTTGTACTTCTCTCAAGAGAATACGGAGATACTCTTTTGGCAGAGAGTCTTCATCGTACTTGGATGTATTTCTCACACTCTTTACCTGGTTCACTTTCCTCTCGGGCAACTTGAAGCATTAATAAAGCCCTTCCTTTGACCGCCACTTTTCAGTTTTCTGACTTGCTGCACAGGGCTACACAATGGTCCTTGTTCCCAAGCCCAACCCTGCTCACAGGATCTCGCTAGTTACGTCAACTTGCAAAAAGAAAGTGACACAGCCAAACTTCCTTCTCCCTCTTTGAGCAAGAGGAAGGGAATTCCACTTCTATTATTTTTCGGTAACTCTGCATCTTACATCACTTTGCCTCGCTCAAGGAGATATACAAGTAGAAATGGAGTTACCACACTGAACAAAACTATACAATGAAAAAGCTAGCAAAAAAAATAAAATCTTTTTTCGGCCTTTAGTTGCTATGTCAAGAAGTTAGGGAGAAGGTACAGGAAAAAAAAGGAGAAAGGCCCACCTTTAGTTTGGATTCCTTGTAAAATGAGGTTACCTATGATCACAGGTTTAAAGTCAGAATATGTAGAAATTAAGTTTTATTTACATAATTATATCTCCTTGAGAAGACTGAGGAAATAGAGCAGTACATTAAATATGGAAGTCTCCAAAAAGGATGAAATAATTACAGGGAAGAGCTCCCATTTGTTTGAGTACCAGCAGGACTTCAATGATAAGGTCACTGTGAAAGAGCAGAACTTCCCCAAATGGAGCAGAGCTCAGCAAAATCACCTGGTATTCCTACTCATTCTTTTAAAACTGGTATGATTAATGCACAGCAGATGGGGGGCGGGGGGCAGAATATCCAAATAACAGCATTATTACATTTGAAATAATCCTGGAAAAACATAGGAAGAAAACAAACAGAGCAAGCAAGAGACAGAAATGTCTGAGAAGTGCAGCACAAGGTACGCACACCGAACACGGAGCCTGGGCGATTCTGCTCAGCCGGCACCTCCAGCCAGTGAGCACTCTATTTCATACTTTAGATACAATACACTGAACAGACATGTCCGAAAAGGCACCTGAGAAATGGGGTGTCAGTGTCATCAGCTGAGAATAAGTGAAATATTTGAAAAAGTTATTTTCATAGGCAGCTTCACAAAATGAGAACAGATGGATAGTCCTATCTTTTGACAATGTTTAATACTCCTAGCAGCAGCAGGCTAACCAACTGTGCTCCAAAACCTGTCTGATAAAGAAATGGCTTTTTTCTGTAACATTATTATACGTTCTAATGGAAAATATTGACCCTCCTTTAAACTATTCAACAAAATAACATTTGAAATTACAAAACCTATTTACATTCCTTCTTTCATCAATGCTCAGGCAGTACTCATTTGGCATCGAAGTTTCAAAGAAACTACCAAGCTGACAAAAATCACAGATTAAACAAAACTGAAATGTAGTAAACTAATCAATAAGCAGGTGCATAATAGAATATCTTCCTTCTCACACCTTATTCAATCACCACAGACCAATAACCAGGTCATTCAGAAGTTGAGAAATCTACCAGCAGCAAAAGAAACTAGGCAAATGTGGTTTTCTCTTCCAGTCTTGTAATATGAACAATATGCTGAAGAGTGAGACCTACTAGTTCTAAAACTCTCTACGATATTTTAAACAGAAACTATGACTTTCTCTTAACAACCAAGTACTCTTTCTCCTTTATTTAATATAAAAGTTAGTTTTAAACAAAATAATTTTTACTAAGATTTTTAAAGTAACCTGACACTTTAAAAAAACAATCAAAATATTAATAAAAAATAATTTCAATGGTGTTTTCTACAGTTCATACGAGTTGCAATTTCCATATAAGTATAGCTGATAAAGTCCACAGTACAATTAAATCATCTACCAAACAAGAAACACATCATCAGTCACATTGTAATATTAAACACGCAGAAACTAAACCTCAGTAAGTGATCATTAACTCCACAAACTTTTTAAATATATAGGGACGTATACAATGCATTATCTCAGCTAAAAATCTGAGTATACTCTGCATTAAGACTATTTCATCTGCTGCACACCAGCATGCTAAATGTCACCTACCCGATGGACATCACTGGGAACAGAAAATCAGTAAGAACTGCAAAAACCAAACAAGATTTAAACTGATTGTTTAAATCAAGTTTTCCTTCCTGCTACTTTCAAGTCAGAAAGATTTAAATCAATTCACCCTCTTCAAGACCCGCAAATTAAAACACTGTTCAATTATGCAAACTCTGAAAATGAAGATGGAGAAAAAATTGACAGGCAACTGGTTGACCACTCACTTAAGAGACAGAGGTATTACAAGGTTAAGTGGCTGGAAGGCAAATATATGGATAAATACAGGGTACAAACAATGCACAGAGATTAATTACAACCACTGGAACAGCTTACCAAACACGACAGTTGATTCCCCATCGCATTAAGTTTTTTACATTACAACTGTCTACTCACAAAATCTTCCAACTCCAAGGGACCATGCGTGCTTCACACAAGCCAAGGTGATACTCTGCTGATGGCATTATTTAAGTTGAATTAGATGATCATAATGGCTTTTTCTGCTCTTCAGATCAGTGAATCTACAGTTTGATCCCACGTTGAGAGCTCTTCTTTCTTCTCACTTCACAAAGTCCTGCCCCCCGGTGAGTATAACTTCATCTGACTTTAGAGTATGTTCCATCTGCTTAACATGCCAACCTGTCCACCACCAACTAAAGACTCTGAACAGAACCAGACACCAGCTGAAACCTTCTTTCGGGGTGGCACTGAACTCAAAATGCAGCATCACTCTTCAATGACCACAAACACTTTTCAAAGCCTTTTCACTAAGTCACTGCAGACTTCAACTGTATTTTACACGCTGCTCTATGGAGTGTACCTAACATGTTCTTTAGCCTATGACACAGGGAATCAAATCCTTCTCTCAACACAGGACTTCACGGTTAGGCAGAAGACTGCTGTACAGAGAGCTAGGAAAGCCTGCATCAGGCACAAAGAGCAAAGGTGATGGTTGTAAAGCAAACAGCCTAGAAGTATTCCTAAACCACTGGACTAAGAGCCCAGTTTCAAGCTGGAAGCCAACTACTAGACATACAGCGCTTAGGCAGGTCTCCAAACTTCGTACTACAGACTGAGAGAACTAATTGAATTCGGCACCTGTGGCTGAATTTGTTCATCCAGGCAGAAATCCTTGGAAGTCGTTGCAACTTACACGTTGGTTAAACCTAGCTTCATGGCTTCACTTCTCCCCTGGCACTTGCAGGACTGTCAGCATGCTTTTAGGACACCCTTCCCATACTTGACACCATTGCCAATCCTCAAGCTTCGTAAAAGCTGTGGTCTAGTCGTTCAGCTTTTAAACAGAAAACACTGTAATGTCTGATGAACGCTGACTGCAATTACTGTTTTAGATCATATCACATGATTACCGTAGCATGTGTCTCATTTCTGCTGCTTCTTACAAAAATTACTTTTACAGATTCTTTGATATAGATAAGCCTAATTCAGTAAACCTGAAAATTTTTAACACTGTACAACACAAGAATACTTCCACTGACTATTTTCCTATTTCTAATATTTAACCGACATGAAAAGAGAACTTTTTATGCTATGTTTCTGTTTATGATATCACAGTAATACCCAAGGAGCCAGCGTGGACACGGGACTGACCCTGGGTCGCCCTAGGGCTGCTGAAAGACACTCCAGCACCCATGGCTAAACACAGGGGAGCATCCTCACCCCACCTGCCCCGCTCTCTGCCCAGCCAGAAGCCACCATGGAAAGCCACGCTCTCAGGAAGGCTGCCCTGCTCAGAGGGCTTGCCTGTTCGGTGTTGAATGACTGAGAAAAGATCCCTTACGTGGAGCAAGTAGCAATCTTCAGCATATTTATACATATAACGCTGTAAGTAGCATCAAGGGCCACTGGCTTCTTTGCTTGGATGGGCTGAAAACACAATGTTTTTAAGAAAGCCATACATACGTGGCACTTCCGTAATACCTGGGAGGGATCTGAAGGTACAAGTATTTTTCATTTCTGCCGATGGGCTTCAGGCTATGCCCACAAGAGGACCTGGGTACCAAAGCGCTAAGCTCCTGGTGCTGTCCCTCCTGTAGGAAACCACAGCCAGGCAGGAGTGCCGGCTCTCACAACACACAGGGTAAGTTAAACACCAAATAACAAAAGCCATGAAAAGAGCCCACAGAAACTGCTATTCCATCCCCACCACCACCAAATCCTGCAGGGCCAGGAAAGCTTCTCCCAGGATTTCAGCAGAGCAGGTCTCCTCTCACCTATCTTTAAAGAAGTACAGTGCACGCATCAATGTGCGAGCTAAACACCTGAGATGTCCTCTCCTTTCAGCCAGCAGAGAGGCTTTCTGATGGGCTTTTCGCCATGAAAATGATTCTGGTGTTGTGATTTTAGCACACACCTCCGAGGTGAGGATGAGCTAGGCTCCTCTTTTTGGGAAAAGAATGTATTTTATTCAAGCCATCCACCAGAACTGACTTAGCCAAGTGTCTGTGATTGCCATGCATAAACTCAAGCCTCCCATCTCTGCCTAGCCCACACGCTTCTCTAGCATCCCCATGAAAAAGAAATACTGTCTTCCTAAAGCCAGCAACACGTGAAACATTACGGAGAGCACATCTCCAGCAAGCACAAAACAAATCCATCTTGGGTACTGGCTGGGACGCAAACAAGAAAAGGTGTACTACATCTCATAATATTTTTCAATTTATGCTATTGTTTATATCTAATTGTTCAGTGTGACTATTGTGTAACTTTACCCCAGAGTCACAACCAAAAATTACAAATCTATCACCCTCTCAAAATAGAAGGTCCGTAATTATTGATATATACTCTTTAGACAGATGTCGAAGACATTTTAGCATAATGTTGATTTATCCAAATATAGATTTGGAAAGTAAAAGTGAAAATGGCAACGCTTTCTGAAATAGCAGCCTCCAAATCTGCCTGCTAACTAGATTGAGTTTGCATGCTCTCCCTTTCAAACGAGGAAAAATAATCCACTTTGCTCATTTTTTTTCCTTTCAAAATTCTGTAGGGCATTGTCTGCACAAAAGATTTCCTTGGGTAGATGGAACCAGTGAAAAATTAAGTCACATTGTAACTGTTACCAATTCATAGAAACTGGATAGGAATGGTTTTCCCCACCTTTGTTTTCTTTAAGAGAAATCTTTCCATTTTCCACTTCACCCAAATTTTCTTGCAACTGAAAGATTCTCTGAGAAAGGAACTGGAAGAGCTCCAACTACTGTCCAACACTTAAAAAGATTTTCAAGTGTCATCAACCACAGTTCTTCACATGCTCTTCCAGCCCATACTTGAAGACCAACTCAAAACTGGTTTATGCCAGCACTGCACACTCAAAATAAAGACAGATACAAAAAAAAAAAAAAAATCTCTGTATTATTCTGATTTTAAGTCAAGTCCTCCTCAGATTCACGTCACATGTTACCACATAATACAGCGGTTATTTTTCTTTATTTTTTCCTAGGAAGAACTGGCAACGGATACCATTCATCCTAAATATCTCATTGGCTACCTCGGATGACGTGTTATCACATCTGCTATAAAAGCTGTCCTCAGTTTTTAGCACACCATCTGAAAACACTGGTCCCATGGAAAAAAAGGAATAACAGCTATGGTAAACGACAACAATCACAGTTACTCTTTGAAATTCATGTTAAAATTTTCTAATATTACATTACTCCATTTAACAAATGTCAGTCATTTCAGACAAAATTCTCAGTGACTGCTTTCGCAAAGTTTGATTTGAAAGTTTTTGAGAACACACCAGTCACTTCTGACAATTCTGGTAGCCGGTAAAAAAAAAGCTAAAATATAATTCAGAATATTTTATTTGGATCCCCTCAGGGATCCACAGAAAAAAAAGACAGAAACCGTTGTGGTTGGATAGTTGCCTTTGCCCATGTCAATGCCAGTCTGTCGAGAGCTGAACAAAATATCCAAGAATTGCAGTTCGCCTGTGCTCACAAAGGCTTCCAGAGCTCGCTGGTAGCACCTCCAACTCCGCTAATGGCCCTGAACTTATTTCCAGCTGGCCTGAGCTCCCTGCACATCCCCTGCACCGACCCAGCCAGCCAGCACCACTGCACTTCCCGCGCTGCCGTCCGGGACCTGTGAGGCTCCGGAGAAGAGATGTGACACCACAACCGGCAAAGCCCTTCCTGGCCACAGCAGAGAAAGAGAGACTATTTCGGCAGTCATCGAGGAGGATCACTGTTAGCACCCATAATCTCGTGCTCTCTGCAGCGCTGACCACTGAACAACGCCGCATGCTAATTAGGGTCACGGCTTACCCCCTCACAGAGAGGGTAATAAAGTGGCTGTCCCAGGGGACATCGGACAAAACCGAGACCAGAACTCAGGTCTCCTGACGCGATACACCGTTTGATTAATTATCCCCTTTGAGGCGCTGATGTCCAAGGTCACGCATTTGATTGTTCTACGTTTAAACGATGAGAACACACTCACCCCACAGCCAGGAACAAAGCTTGGGATTTTGGAGTCCCGTCATTACTCTGCTACGTAGCAAATACCGTGCAAGCCGTTAGCAAAGAGCGTGCTTCATTCCCGTCCTCAAGGCTGGTTCACAGAGAGGACAAAAGCTCGCTACCACTAACCAGACATTCCTTAACTCAAGTGGTGCTGGTCTGCACTGCAACTCCAGAGCCTGTCAACACCAGCGGTACCAGTGACCAACAAAAGGACAAACACCATTGCACGTGAGGGCATTTGTTCCAAGAAAAAAAAAAAATCTGTGAACAAATAAACAAACCATGAGATTATAAAAAGAAATGCAGGCATTGTTAGGATTGCATTCAGAGGATAGGAAATGCCAGAGTGCAACGGTCTTGCCAAACTTTATTTCGTATCACCGAGCGTATATTTTTAATAGTCTTTAATTGTGGGATCTCCCTTGACCCTAACAGGCACTATTTTAGTTCCAATATACCTTAGCTTTTGCATTCTCCTGACTTTACTGAACTTGGAAAAAAATGCTAAAAAATAAAATAAAATTTTGAAAAGGAATAATCAGCAAGCCAACACCTAAACAAGCCCCACCCTTGTACCTGCAGCTGAGGGGCCTCCTCTGAGACAGGAGCTGATGTGCATAGATGCGGAGCGCACAAAGAAACATAGTCAGTACGGAGCAGACAGTCCCTGAATATATTTCACATGACTTCATAGATCCACTCCCAAGTTTTACCATATATTTCAGTTGAGAAACACTGGGATGGCTCAGGCCACCATCCCTTCCCAAAAATGCAGGAAACGACAGAAATAGTTCTAGGACCAAGGCAAACCATAATTTAAAGTTGCCTTCTCCTAATCAAAACACATCATTCTGCAGCAGACATAAATGCAAAAAATATTTGTATATTCTATGTTGACTTTGGTTTAGACCACAGTCTAGATCACGCCTTCTGATCAATACCACGAGACTTCACACTCAACTCAAGAAAGTGAAGTCCACATAAGCTCAGGGCTACATACGCTGTAGACAGACTGACATTTTGGCAAAGCCGTGTTAAGTTTTCCTCTTCCTTACATCTCTCAGTATTATTTTAACGATTCTCTGCCATCAAAAGGTAAATAAAATTAATTAAAGAATACTCTACCATTTTTGTATTACAGTTATTGCTTAGGAGCAAAGATGAGAGCACAGACTCCAAATAAATTTCAAACCTACCAGTCGCACCAAACTTTGCAGAAGTATGAGAAAGTTCACAGATTTTAGGGCACCAAGTCTAAGCAGACCTCCTGCACAGAAGGGAGCTTCCAAATGCCAACACAGCACCACCAGCAGAGCTTGCTGGGTTTATATATGTAAACCAAAAGTGACTGCACAACTATCCTCACATTTGTCCTATTTTACCCACTGTGCTAGGTCTAGCCAAGGCTCCAGCCAAGTTTGTCAACACAGCTCTACGCCTAGCTCTAAACTAAAACAATCATTTTGACACGGAATCCTCACATACAACTCTTGCTGCTTTTTTTTTTCTTTGCATTTAATACCAACTTCAGACAAAAATTATCATTCAGCTGAAGCAAGAGGACTGTCTAAAGTTCAGCTGTCGAACACAGGGTAAGGTTACAGAGAGCTTTTTCCACTGACAAACAACACTGAAAGTGTCCTTAGCAGTACAGTGCGAAAGCATTTTCCTTTCTGAGCGCAGGCATGCGTTTCATTTTAAAAAATTAAGTTCTTTTTCCCTGCATAGGAAGCGTAGCCATTTCACGCTTTCACATTCGCCCTTCCAAGACTCCAAATTTGCCCAACAGGTACAGCCCAGCACACCTTGCACAAAAGGAAAGGAAAAACCGCCACCTGACTGCTCAACACTCCTCTTCGCATCTCACTTCGAAACCGCACGCTCATTGTATGTTTTCCTCTTAGCTAGGGGAAGCAAACATGCTTGTGTTTGCAGCTCCTCCTCTTTCAAAGGCGCCCAGCTGCAGCTGTAGTAAACAACCACTAGTCAGGACCTGAGAAGGTCAAAGTCTCGGTGCTGCATCCATTTCAACTTTTCTAAAAAACGAAATTTCCATTTCAAGAAATTTACTTTTTTTTGTCTCGTTTTGTAGTTACGTCAAGGAAAGGCAAACCGCAACCATCCCCCGACAAAATAAATCAAGACACAATAATTCCAAGGCAAAACACTTCAGTAAAAGTATTTCCTCCAGCTTTGTCAATACACAAACTCCTCATTCGCAGTCTCGTATTTTACTCGATTCGAACAAAGACTTGGTGCAACCCAACCTCGTACT
>Ga0065711_1040881_pt1 | contig 16602 bp, 16 predicted proteins | sample Hoacrofraction12_FD_59098 | JGI IMG/M metagenome (GOLD analysis project Ga0065711, IMG submission 59098) | Hoatzin crop microbial communities from Cojedes, Venezuela - Epithelial fraction 12 v2 (version 2) | ecosystem: Host-associated > Birds > Digestive system > Esophagus > Crop | place... | reverse complement strand
CCCTTATCCCGACCCACCAGTTTCTGCCTCTTTCTTTCCATTCTCCTCCGCACGCCGGCGGGGGGAGGGGCGGCCGCGTGGCGCTTTTGTTGCCGGCGGCAGCTGAACCAGAACATGGGGACAACATTCTGGGAATAAACTCAAAGCAAATTGTAGTGGTAGATCAGAAAAAAACAGGTTGGGCTCTTTGCTACCAGTGGTCCTTGCTTTGAATTGCAGTAATAGCAGAAGGGGCCTGTGTCCCGGGACCTTTTGTGGTACTGCCTTGCTTGGGGAGAAGGTTACTTGGAAGTTCCTGAGCTCCAGCTTGGGACAAACCACTGCTGGATAATAAGCTGAGCAAGCAGTTTGCATGGGACTGAGAGTGGGCAGCTTGGGGGTTGCACATGAGTTAAAGCAAACCTCCGCGTTTGAGAATGTAGGAAAATGACTCTTAGGTAACCTAGTATAAGTGTGTCCCTGCCGGGACAGAGCCGAGTCATTCTTAATATGTATTATAACTTTAAAAAACCAAACATTGGGGAAGTAGAAGTTTGATGTCTTTCTGCCATTTATGCATCTGGGATCTTGCTTCCAGCCCCAACACCAACTTCCTTTGTATAAGCCAACAGTTTCCCATATATACACACACACAGAGGATGATATCTTTTTGTCTTGATAAGTATTTTTACATACTAATTTCTTTATCAATCTGTAAATGTGATCAAGCATAAGTCCCTGCTCACTATATTTGGGAGCATTGTGTTTATCCTTGTGAGCTTGATGATTTTAATAGTGAACTTTGGCAAATCTGAGTGTTGACCATACATGTATTTTGGAGTAATTTATTACTTGGGAAGATTCATCTGTTGCAGTTGAGGGAAGGTGAATATTTTTAATTGTCAATGTCATGAAGTGATAGGCTGGCTAAGAAAGTTATACTGCTTGTCTAGGAGTAAGCATGAGACATCTAGAAGTCAGATTTTCTCAAGGAAAACAGAAAGCATTATGAAGCTGTTGGTGCTCCATGAAAATACTTGCTGTAGCATCTCGGCTCTCTCTGCAACCATACATTCACTTTCACTCCTCCTCGCTCTAGCATCCGTACAGAACTGGCTTGCTCTCTGCCACCTAGTTACAACTCCAGCCATAAAGGATTTGCTGTGGCTGCCAGTACAAATAACTGTTTCTGCCAAACGGTGTTAGCATCTGTTTGCTGCACAACAGCACGCTATTTCTGCTTGATCCCTTTCCGTCTCATCACATTCCAACCCACCTACTTTTCTCTAGTCACAAGTCCTCTCTGCTCTCCAACCAGCAGCACGAGCACAATTCAGTAATTTATGGTCCCAAGGCTCGAGCTCTCGTTCTTGTTGCTATCAGAAGTCACAAGGTCAAGAAAACCAACCCATGCTACTGTATGTGAAGAATCTAATCACTGTGAGTCGAGAATTAGCTGTCAACTCTGGCTGAATGCTTCAATTTTTCTTTTGTCCTCTGCACGACCATAGCTACTCTATTATTTATAATGATGACCAGCAACACTTTCCAAATGAGAGAAGTTCAATTGTTGCACAGTTCAGTGGCCAAACATATTCTGTCCACGTAACTTTTTACTTTTTCCTTGTTCAGCAGCTCTGCTTACACTGTGCTAGAGTAGAATCTAACATCAAGTTTTCCATGCTGAGCCAATGTTTTACAATCAACTGAGCATATTTAATCATGCATGTAAAACTACAACATTTTGTACAGCTTTTAGGTTGTATTGCAATAATTTGATCCGACTTAGATTTTAAGAACTTGCTCAGAGCCTTTTACCTGTTCAAAGACTATCCCTCTCTGTCAGCACAGTGTGGAACTTGTTGAGACTTTATTGCAGGAGGAGAAAACAACCCAGAAGTACTGTATAAGCATATACATAAACAGGAGAAAACATCCCATAAGCTACTGAATAAGCACAGGCTTATTCAGCTCCACAATGACATAACTGGGATTTTGATCTCGTTTGAATTTTTTTTGTCCTAAAAATACACGTATTGAGTGTTCTTCTGGTATGTGGTATGTAGTATGTAGATCTACATTGTCAGCTTGCTTTTAGTTAATAATTGTTGGTAGCAATGGTTATGTGGAAGATCTAAGTCTGTGGTCCATCTGATTTAAAGTGAAGATCTGAACCACATCCCAGTGGAAGGCAGTGTTTTCTGTCAGAGTTATTCCATTTTACATGAATAATTATTTTGCCCAAAGAATGAGTTGCTGATCCCGTACCTGTACAGAATGGACACAGGATATCATTGCTCAAGGTCGTGTGGAATCAGGCAGAGCAGAGGCTTGAGCCCAAGCCTACAGAGCTCCATGCTCTGGTGAAAGCTTTCTAGATTTGCACAAAAACTCCATCCTAAGAAAGTGGTTTGACAAGAACTGTCCTTGAAGCTAGTAAGTCTGTACCTCTGCTTTCTTCCTCATGCCCAAAATTTTCATCAAATAATGTTGTTGAAGCAGAAAACTTATTTTGATTGAAAAATTTCAAGCCAGCTGTAATCAACACTGAATCTACTGAGTAAGGATAAAGATTACTTTGGTACAACTGCGTCCTAGGAATCGCGTATAAGTCAGAGATGGCCCAGAATGACATGCAGAAAATTATGTGTGATAAGAGACAAAAAGGTTCATCTTACTGCAGTTGAAGTGAGGGGTGAAGTCATGTCACCTTTGTTCTCTACTGTCCATACTCAAACTGTGAGAATTTACAACTCCTGCTTTCATCAGAAGAGCTCCAGCAAGCCCGTCTGCCCTTTGGTGCAGCTGTGAGGGTAATGCACTTTGACGGCTGCAGTGGTGTATGTTCCACAGGCTGCTGTAGGAACAGCCCAGTTAAGGTTAGTTTGATAGAAGTATAATCCAGGTTACGCATGGTGTGCTCTAAAAATCTTAATACAGGTCAACGCAGGAGGAACTTTCCGTTTGAGTTCTGCATTAGGAATATTTGATAAAAACAAAAGATGCCGGAAGGGTATTTTCACTGAATTGTCTGGCCATAATGCAGACACTGCCACAAGCATAGGGTTTAGTGGCTGCTGTTCAACAGGGAGTCATGGCGTGCGTGCTTTCCGATTTGCTTTCTGCTAGAGCACAGATTTGCTGAATTAGGCCTTCTACAAGCTCCAACAACTTTTGGGATTATTTCCCTCTCGGACCCAGTATCTTGTGTCTCAGCACCACTGAAGGAGTGCTAATCTTGTTTGAATCAACGCTGCTGGTGGATCTGGGTCCAGGCTGTCTTCTCCTTGTGTTCTGGGACACACAGGTGTTCTCCTTGGTTTTGTAAGATTAGGTGGGACTGCACAGATTTGGAAGATTAGATGGGATCTGTTGCACATATTTAAGCAAAATGAATTTGCATGTGCTTTTTTGACAGTGTTTACAACACCTATGATTTATATAATTATTGTGATTTTCTTAAAGCTCCAGCATCTTGGGTTTATGTGAGATTTTTAACTTTTATAGAATGAAAAACTTTTTTAGCTAATGAAGTTGCAGAGACATGTAAAGATGAACTCTAAAAGCTGCAGCATAAAATGGATGAAAAGACTACAAAATTTCATGATTTATGAAAGATCATAATGCAAGATTTTCTAATAGTTAAGAGTTGGGAATACTGTTTCTCTTTTTTAGATGTCTTTTTTCAGTCTTAACATTATTTGATTTTATCTTGTGCCTTTTCCTGTCTCTAGACTTGTTTCTTATTCACTTAAATACTTGTTTCTCTTCCTTTCCCTGCCTTTTTTCTGCACATGCTTTTAATGTTTTCTTCCAAAATTTATTTCTGTGGTCTTTCTGTCTCGTTAATCCCTTCCCTCCTTTCCTCCTCCTCTTTGATCTTTGTACTGTGGTCTTCATCCGTGTCCCAGCAGACATCTCTTTGCTCTCGATGCATCATAAAGCAGTGGGCCAATTAGCCCACGAATGAGGTTTTCCGTCCATTCCCTGTACAAATCCCTGAAGCACAGGCAGACAGTGCTTTAGAGACTGGATGTTTCCATTTGCTGCTGTATGCAGAGCTAACGGAGCAGCGCAGCCTGGAGAAGGGCTGTAACATAAAAAGCCTAGGGGTGCAGTGCTACTGCCCTGCTTCCAACACACCTGCAGGCTAATGCTAGGGGTTTAATTTGTATAACTCGCTCTGCTCCTCATCTTGAAGCTTTATCCCCTCATGAGACTGCTCTTCAGAGAATATTTCAAAAAGCTGTTCTATAAAAAGCCTGATGACTCAATCATTCATATATGGAAGTCAGAAAGGCAGCTCCCAAGGCTGAGGGAGATGAGGCATGTGAAAGGGGTCTGGGGGTCTGATCCCGCTGCCACTGGGGCTTGCACGGGCTTGGAGCCACCAAGTCACTCGGGGCTCCATCCTGCTGCCAGTGCGAGCACTTCGGCTCCAGTCCAGGACTGCGTTTCGTTTCTAAGTGCATGCTCTCGAAATGAAGGCTCTGTGTTTGTACTCAGTGTAAGGACTTCCTCGGTCACAGCTGGGAGCCAAGGCAGAGGGCTGACGGCTCAAAGTTTCTTAATCTGAATGTTATTTCAGGACTGGGCCACTATATGTTTTTGGGCAAGATATTTCTCTCCCGCTTTCTCCCCACACACCAACTGTAGCTGGGTGATGAGGATTAAAGCAATTAGTGTTTGTACAGCATTTTGAATATTAAAAGCTGTTACATAACTAAGTGTTACTATTTGGGGGTGTGCTGCAGTGCAGCAGAGCTTGGTGCGAGCAGTTGGGATGTGAGGAGGGCACTAAAGCCCAGAAGCAATGGGGCTTCTTGCGTAGCCCCCTCGAAGGGCCTTACTGGTGTTGAGTCACTGTCTGGGGGAAGACAGGTCCTTGAGCTCACTCTACTGATGTGTTAATTTAGTGCATCAGCCGGTGTGACACCAGCTTGGTGGTAAAGAGAAGGCCCCCTAATGTGGGAGAACGTTCTGTACAGAGGTTATACTATTTCTATACATTGAGTACCAGGGAGATGTGTTTTTTCTTTTTAAGCAATTACAAAAACAAAGCTTGCAGATTAATTCATCTCTCAGTCAAGTAATTCTGTAACCATGAACTATGGGTTATATGGCTATTATGAGTTTATAAGGTCATGATTTATCAAAAGAAATTTGCTGTTTCTCATGGGGGTTTTTTGCAATTTTTCTTTTTATTTACCACTGGAGACAATTAAATCCATACAAGGTCAATTAAAAAATAACTTTTTCAGTGTTGCACTTCAGGGGCAAAAACAGGAAAAAAAAAAAGACAACCACAAATGGTAACACCTGATAAGAAAGCTGCTTTCTGTTGGTGAGCTCCAGACTCTTTGTGGTGGGCTTGCACTGGCTTAGAACATGTCTGAACTTCATGATCTAAGTGAAAGAGTGATGATGGCACTAGCTGCTGTAGAAGTTGTTGTTCATGTTGGCATGCTGCAGTTTGTACAGAAAGGGACAGTGTTTTTTGGCTTTTCTGTGAATATTAAAATTAGTAACTAGCTGCACATGGTAGCCCACGTTACAATGCAGTTGATAAAGCATTGGTAGTGAAGTAGGCATCTTGCCAAACCTGCTTCCACCAGCTCTGTGTTCACTTGGAAGGGAGACCTGGCAGCACAGAGCTTGAATATCTTCCTAAATTTTGCTTTCTTTAAAATTAGTGAGAATCAAGGGGATAGTTAAATATCTGAAAACATGATCAAGGCTATGTAGTCTAATGGCAAGTGTTAAACAGGAATATCGTTATTGGCTCAGTTACTTTGTTTGGAATATATGTGATAACCCACAGGACATCCTGAATGGAGAGATGGAGATGCTCCAAGGCCAGCGGGCTTGCCATGGTTTCAGATCAGAGGTTCCTGTGAAAGTGATATGAAATCCACATCACGCTAGGAGTAAGTTTCACTGGGCAAGTGATGTGTAGTGGCTAGGCAGGCTGCAGAGAAGGAAAAGAATTGGAATGGAAAATCCCTTGGTTTCACTGCTATGAATGCTTCGACTTAGGCTGGCAGTCCTGCATCTCCCTGCTGCCATAGGAAAGCCTGCTTCTGAAGTAGGGTTCTGTAGTCCCCGCAGAAGATCTTCTGCTGAACTGCTCCCAGGGATGAGGTGAAGGCTGCTATGTGCAGTCTCCTTTTTTTCACCACGTAGGTCATTACTCCACACACAGGTTTTGGTTGCTGTTCCTATAGCTGTGACCTTTATCAGACCAGTTTGTTCATTCAAAGAAAGACTTCTTCCTCACACTAATTTAACTTCCAAAACAATTTAGGAGACTATAAAAACTGAGTCAAGATTTGAAGTTCTCTTTGGTTTTATTAATCTGCTCTTGAACATTTTCTGCACTGAATGCTCTGTCCTTTTTACTTTTAATTTGGCAAATATTGCAATGTGATAAACATGAAAATTGGTCACGGTTATGTTTGAAGAATACAGTAGATTTTTCATTTAAGAAATTTCTTCTGCCTGTAGCTGTAGCCCTCTTGACCTCTGCATTAACTGCACCATATATTTTGTTGTTTGATAATATGCTTCTTGAGGCAGGGATCTTGCTTGTCAGGTGTATAAATCAGCAATTGGTTGCATACTGTAAATAATACTTGGAGAGAAGCTGCATACAGGGAACTTTGATAAATACGTCCAGCAGTTCATCTTCACTGTGTCTGTGGATTCCTTCTGGATAGAACTTGCTTTGCCCTGCATTAGATTTTTAGCGACTTAATTAAGCAATCGGCTACCTCATTTCTACACTTGTAATTTTCGACTCTCTGAGGTCATGTCAGCCTGTTGCTAGCAGAAGCAGCTCAACAGAAGTGAGCCTAGTACCTTCTGCCAAAACCAAATCATTTCCCTGCTTGTCTTTTATGAGGGGTTGGAGAGCTCACAGGAGAAATAAGCAACTGAAACACGCTGTTCGTGATAATGGTCGAATTCTTTCTCTAAGTCGTGCACTTGATTTTGTGGCTTTGTTGTAGTTACTGGTGACTTCCAGTAAGAGTTTGAATAGTTTAGCAGACAGTAATCAGGCTTCTAGTTTATTGTCTGTGGAGTTGCTTGCCTCATGGCAGGAAGGCAGTCAGCCTTGCTGCAGGGAGGGCTGAAGAGGCTGGGAGCCATCTCAGCTCTAAGGTTGTTTTGATGGCTGGTTGCATTTAACAAAAACACCCGTGTTCCAGCTCTGCTTTAACAGTTTCTTGTCTTCGTACTTTGTTTTGCTTATCTCCTTTTCCCTGCCACTTTCACTTGAATAGCATGCATTTCATTTTGAGTCCAGAGCTGCTGTGAGCTGTTTCAGTGCCCGAAGGTGGGCGCCCGGCCGAGAAGGGGGGAGTTGAGCCCTCTCGGGCACCCTGAACTCGCCTCGCTGCCTGTTCACAAAGCACCTTGAGAAACTCGGATGAAAGAAGCTGCCATTATATTTTATTCTCCCTACTCCCTTGAGGATCTGCTAATCGCATGTTTGTTTTTATTCCCTTTTGATTTATGTTCCCATTTGTTGCTGTGTTTCTGACAGATCCCCCTGACTGGGTTCCAGATGAAGTCTGCAGCTACTGCACTGCGTGCAAGGCTCCTTTCACCGTCATTCGCAGGAAACACCACTGTAGGAGCTGTGGCAAGGTAATGACTCAGGCAAATCTGCCAGAGAGAACAGCAAATTTATGTGTACCACAGATGCTCAGCTGCACAGCGAAATGCTTGGCCAGGGTTTTCAAGTCACAAGTGTTTTTGTATGTCTTGGCTGTCAACTGCTCAGCTGATGTTTAGAAAGTGAGGGGGAGGGTTTTGACTTTTATGCAGCAATAAGTACGTGTTTTCTAAAAAGCAGAGCTCCCTGTTGAGATCCTGGAACAAACACCCCGAATCCAGAGTCACTCTGGACTAATGGTCTGAGCTTTAACAAGCCGCAGGAACCCGCGCTGTGAGCGGCGATGCACAGCTCGGCTGCAGGGACGGCGTGTCCCTTTGCTTTCTTCCTAACCCTTTGCAGGAGGACTGCGGCGTGTAGAGCTGCTGCTTTGTGAGTTCGTGGGGGAGGAAGAGGGAGCGAGGGAGAATAAAGCAGTCGTGTGCCTCGGGAAGCCAGAACTCTGCAGTCCTGTTTGGCTTGCTTGCTGGTGTACAAGTTAAAAAGGAAGCGGGTAGAGAAGCTGTTTTTGTTAACTTCATAGTGGCCTCACAGGAGTAGGAACTTTGGAGATACTCACAAATACTCCCCTAGCCTTTCTTTAAAGCCAGTGGAGGGAGATGCTTCTTTTCATCTCTGGTGGAGCTGCCTTCCCCTGTGACCTGCAGAGCCAGATGGGCCTGCCTTGGCTAAAGCCAGCGCTTGGGCACGCGCGTCAGAGCGGCTAAGCGCGGTCAGATTCAGTAGTCATCGGGCTACGAGTTGCCTGCAGAGGGCTTTCGCTTGCTGTGCTGAGGGAGGTTGGTGTTGCTGATTCACAGGAGCCCAGCGCATACCGTCTTCTCTCCCCTCTCTTGAAATCAATTTTGTCCCGTCCAGATCTTCAAAGGAACTAAACTGAAATCTCCCTCTTTTTTTTTTCAGATCTTCTGTTCCCGCTGTTCCTCTCACTCTGCTCCATTACCTCGCTATGGTCAGATGAAGCCTGTCCGTGTTTGCACTCACTGTTACATGTTCCATGTCACTCCTTTCTATAGTGACAAAGCTGGTATCTGACATATTAAACTACTGGTGTCTCCTGGAGTCTTACACGGACTGATGTATTTGACCTGAGCCAAGAATTAACTTGAAAGAGGGACCCCATGAGGGCACGTAGGCTTTGACATCCATTATTATAAATTTTGTACAGACAATTTTTATTGCATTTTACTAAGCTGCTAAAGGGAAGTATGAAGCGTCTGTAGCTCTAAGGCTACAGTACAGTCTTCCATAAATTTATAACATTGATGTTACGCTGCCATATGCAGAACAAATGCACTGTGTGGAAGGAAACAGGGCTCAGAATTGAACAAGCATTGCTGCTTATCTTACATGCTAGGAACAGAGTAGGTGGTGAACTAGTCCATCCCAGGAAATCAGTCCCGAAGCTCGGACACTTCTGTGCTCACTAGAATACCAGCATGGCTGTGGATGTCAGCGCTCTCCCTCCTGCTGGCGTTTAACTGTCCCATTACTAGATTTTTGCTAGCTATGCTAGGAATAGTTAAAGCAAAACTATTTCAAATCCGTATTGAATATTTGCAAAGGCAAAATTTTCTGTGAATCACATAGGAAGCACTGAGGGTCCTGAAGCATAGAATCCTAGATTAGTTTGGATTGGAAGGGACCTTTAAAGGTCATCTAGTCCAACCCCCCTGCAGTGAGCAGGGACATCTTCAAGTGGATCAGGTTGCTCAGAGCCCTGTCCAACCTGGCCTTGAACGTTTCCGGGGAGGGGGCATCGACCACCTCTCTGGGAAACCTGTGCCAGAGTTTCATCACCTTCATTGTAAAAAATTTTTTCCTTGTATCCAGTCTAAATCTACCCTCTTTTAGTTTAAAACCATTACCCCTTGTCTTATCACAACAGGCCGTGCTAAAAAGCCTGTCCCCATCTTTCTTACAAGCCCCCTTTAAGTACTGGAAGGCTGCTATAAGGTCTCCCCACAGCCTTCTCTTCTCCAGGCTGAACAGCCCCAACTCTCTCAGCCTTTCCTCATAGGAGAGGGGTTCCAGCCCTCTGATCATTTTTGTGGCCTCTTCTTGCCCCCCTCGAACAGGTCCAGGTCTGTCCTGTGCTGAGGGCTCCAGAGCTGGACGCAGGACTCCAGGTGGGATGTCACCAGAGTGGAGCAGAGGGGCAGAATCACCTCCCTCGACCTGCTGGCCACGCTGTTGGGCATGCAGCCCAGGATATGGTTGGCTTTCTGGGCTGTGAGTGCACATTGGTGGCTCATGTCCAGCTTTTCACTCACCAGTACCCCCAAATCCTTCTCAGCAGGGCTGCTCTAAATGCCTTCATCCCCCAGCCTGTATTCATAGCAGGGGTTACCCTGACCTAGGTGCAGGACCTTGCACTTGACCTTGTAGAACCTCATGACGTTCACACAGGCCCACTTCTTGAGTTTGTCCAGGTCACTCTGGATGGCATCCCGTCCTTCTGGTGTGTCAGCCACACCACACAGCTTAGTGTCATCTGCAAACTCACTGAGGGTGCACTTCATCTCGCTGTCTATGTCACTGATGAAAATACTAAACAGTACTGGTCCCACTACGGACCCCTGAGAGACACCATTTGTCACTGGTGTCCATTTGGATATCGAGCTGTTGACCACTACCCTCTGGCTGCGACCTTCCAACCAATTCCTCAGCCCCCAAACAGTCCACCCATCAAATCGGTATCTCCTCACTTGAGAGAGAAGGATGTTGTGGGAGACCATGTCAAAGGCCTTACAGAAGTCCAGATGGATCACATCTGTCGTTTCTCCCTTGCCCACTGATGCAGTCACTCCGTCATAGCAGGCCACTAGGTTGGTCAGGCAGGACTTGCCCAGTCCTTCAGCACTGTATTTCTGTTGCCTTTCATTTACTGAGCAGAGCAATAATTCCAAGTTGTTTTCTAAGAATGAAGTTTTACAACTTCCAGTTCCATATTTTGGAGTTTTGGAAGTATCTATAATCTGCATCATTTATGCTAAATCCTGTTAATAAAGCTGTAACACAGAGCTTTGGTTTCTATATCAGTATTTAAAACTTAATGGTTACCAAACAAATTAAAATTAAAATACATATTTTTGAAAGAGTTTAGCAGCAAAATTCAGTAGATGTGACAAAGTATTTCTCCCATACTGAGTTTTGCAAATGGTTTTTAAAAGGCAAATACTTAATTATGTATTCAAAAGGTCCTACAGAATGGTCAGTCAGAGATGGGTACTTGTTGTCCACATTTGGCAGAGTAACTGTGTAAAATATTGCATACTGTTACTTCACTCATGCTAGCAACTCAGAAGACATTTGTATTTATTTGAAACACCAGGGATTAATTTTTGTCTCCACTTGGAGAGGAAAGAAGTAACTCACATGGATTCACGCTATGATCTTGCACAAACTACCTGCAGTAAGAGCTCCCTGAGCACTGAGGTTTCAGAGGCGTTTGGACGTGCGTGGAGTTAGCCACGTGAAAAGCAACGCAGCGTGTGCTGTGGTTACAGAGGAAAGGAGATCAAGAGCGCTGTGCTGTGTCCCCTTTCCTGGCTCGCGGTGGTACACGCTGCCTTTCAAAGTGGTAAATACAAAAAAGGATGAGGAAGCTGTTTGCAGTATCATGCTCAAGAAAGGTCATGCAAAATGATAAAGCAGAACTGGCCAGTGTTGATTTTTTTTTTTTAACTTCTTTTTGGGGAGACATTCCCTTTGTTAAGTGGTTTAATATTCAGTGTTAATGAGCCATATAAGGGTACAACAGTTTGGCACCACTGTTGTGTTGAATTGGATGAAACAGCTTCACTTAGTTTATGTGTACTGCACAAGCCTTATGATGCTGTTTGTAGACAATGTTGGCTATGATGTGTTATCCTCACCTTCTTTATATTTTTATTATTATTATTATTATTTCCCTGAAATCCTTCTCATGGAATCCTCGAGTGTTGGCATTCACCAGAGTGGCAAGGCATGGAGTTGGGCGATTGGTGGGAGGTGGGTAATGTGGTGCAAGCAATGATACTTATTCAGGCTTAAATCTCAGGCTTCACATTGCAATGATTATTGCAGTTTTATTTTTAGAAGAGAAACCAACAAATTTAATGCTTCTTTTATAGGATAAAAAATACAACAAACTTCAATTGTTAAATAAATATGCACAAAAAGTCGCTTCTGTGGAAAAAAAAAATCTTATTTAATGGACTGAATATTTATTCAAGCTTGTTTTTATTTTGTAAATGCTGTAATTCAGAATCATTTCCATAAATATGATATTTAAAGATCTCAGACACTATAGTTTCTTATGTAAATACAGACTCCTATTTCTCTTACTGAAAAGCACAATGACTATATCAATACTAATATACATTTGCCTCAGTGAAAACTTTCATCTTGTAATCTCTTCAGATAATTAAAGTGTCAGGACTTTGTACTTCCATGTGCTGGATTGCTCATTCATTTTGGGGTCTGCTTACACGGAGTGACGGCTGCCGTCCTGTCAAACAAACTGGCCTTAAGTCTTTCTCACTTTTCCAAGTAACATGAAAGAAATGACTTATAATTTGGAAGTGGATGTCGCTGATATGGAGAAGGGGTGGTAAATCAGAGCTGGCACACTAGCCTGTCACTTAACGTTGCCTAGTGCTATCCCTTGCCACCAGCTGAAAATCTCCCTTCCCGAAATACCTTCTGTCAGCAGCCACTTCACACATGATCTGTCTGTGTCACATCTGAATAATGTCTTCTGGGGGGGATACAAACCTGTGACGAAAATAGTGCTCCCTGGACCTACCCGCACAGTTATTCTTATGAAGCATAAATACCCAATGCTGACTTTTTCTGCTCCTTGTGTCGGATATAACTGTTGTGAGTTTTATGAGAATGAATTTTATTTTGCAGAGGACTTAATGCATGGCTTTGGGATGCCATTTCGCTGAAGAAAACCCATGTTACAGCTCTGTGGCATTAGGATCTCGGCTTCAGTGGTGCAACAACAGGGAAGTCTTATGGGAAGCCTGCACACAAGTTTAAGATTGCATTTGAATTAACATACATAATATTTATGGGCAAATAATGCTGCCTTCAGGTGTGTATAAATAAATGAACAGTAGAAATTTATCCTAAAGGGACATTTTAAAATGAAATTTACATCACTTCAGGGTTTGGAGGGAAAAAGGGGATCTCTCTTCTCCAAACCACGACTGTTTTCCACTGCAGTTTTCCTGTTGGGGATAGCACAGCGGGAGTGATATGGGATGAGAAGATAAGAGCGACATTGCCAAAGGTGGCAGTAAATCACCTGGTGCTGGACTCCCCTGTATGATAGGTTCCCTCAGAATCAAGGCTGTTTGCAGAAAAAAAAATTGACATTAAACTCTGAGGTGATCCTTTCTAGATCTGTATGAATCATATGGTGTTTCCTCCTTCCTTCCGTCGTTCTAAAAGGAGGTGGGATATCAGTGCTCCCTCTGCAATGAAAAGAACTTCAATAATAATAATAAAATCTCTGCTTCCAGAGAATAAGGGTATTCTCCAGAGAATAAGGGTATTGGTCCAGAAAGCTCAAAAATACTTCAAAGCTGTCACGCAGCAGCCTGGTGTGGAGGAAGCCGGATGGAAGCCATGGGCGAGGAAGATGACCTTTGTGTGTGCTGCCTGGCCGGGGAGGAGGAGGATGGGGTGGGTGTGTGGTGGTGCCTGTACGCAGCGGGGGGACACAAAGGGTGGGCCGGGGAGGCAGGAGGCTTGACTGCAGGAAAGCTGCAAGCGCAGCCCCATCACGATCCTGCCTGGGAGCTGGGGGAAATCACCAGCGTTCTTGGTGTCTCGTCCCCAGCTGAACTCGCTGTCAGTTTATGCAAAGTCAAAGCTGCTGGGTCTGCATCCTCCGGTTTCCGTGGCAACCCCCGATAGCATCTCTCCACCGAGTGCCCAGACTGCAGCACTCCATTCCCACACAGGCAGGCACAGAGGCTTCTGCTTTCTGCTTCGTCAGAGGGATTGTGATTGCTCGAACGTCTGTATTTGTAACAAAGATTTATGCTGCAGAGTCAGATGCTTACTGTGAACTCTGTTTTCTGATGATAACACTTCACTGAATTACGCTTTATTTATGTTGCTTGTCTGGAAGAAATCTGCTCTGTGGGCATCCTTCTGAGTACTTTTGAAGGTTTGTTAGCCATTTCCCTTCCCCTTCTTTCACACTTTACCCCACCCCATCACCCAGCTTTCAGTTTCTGCTGTGTGTAAACTAGATATCTTATATAGCCTCTTTGGGTATCTTCCAGACAGTGAAATATTAGAGGCAATATTAGACAACGCAAGGAGTTTTCATCCCTATTGCTTTCTGATCTTGCCCTTCAAGTTCCCAGGCACAGGCTCATTTCAAGCCCTCATTTGGCATCCTTGTTACCTGCAAGAGCATCCTGCCACACAGGTCCTTACAGCTGCCTGAGCTGCCATGGGTGTCTTGCACCAAGGCATTTAAATTCCTGCAGTATTCCTTTCCTTCGTGCAGGAGAAGGGACGGATCCTAAATCGCAGGTTTTAATAGCTGTTAGTAAATCATAGATACTGCCAAGACTCTCATTCTTTTCCTTTGGCTCTCTTTTCTTTGGTCTTAAACCAAAGAATGGCAAAATATTAGGCCAGAAGGATAAAGAAGAGAAGACTCGTTATAGCAGATCCGGAAGTGTGAAGATAATGTTTTAATGAAATAATTGGTCTCTTTGAAAACAAGCTGCAACTACGTGAGCTAGGAGTGCTGAGGCTCATGCGTAAAACAAACCGGGCAATTAGTCTTTCATGAACTCATTTTCTCTCTTGTTTTCAGTAAACATGAAGGCTCTGAAGCATGATTTTTCTCTCATTTTTCACTCAAAGGTATGAAGTTGTTTTGTCTTCTGCTTGGTTTTTCTCTGTGAACAACCACCAGCCTGTGAGGGTTCTCACCAGCCTTGTCTGCAAAAGAGAAAATTCCTCTGCCTGCGAAGCGACGCAGCCGACAGCAGGGCCGGCTCCAGGCCTCCTGCCCGCTGCTGCGGGGCACGGGTGGCTGTAATGGGGGCTGTCGCTCCTGTCCAGCTGCTGAGCGACATGGCCGTCCGCTCTTTCTCCTCAGCGTGAGATGTCTGACGCAGCCCGGGATGCGAGGGACCGCTGTGAGGGGGAATGGCAGAGCCAGCCAGCCTTTAGCTGTAACTCCCTCAGGCATTACGGAGGTCTTATTTTCGGAAAATAGCCCCGTGCCAGGCACTTATGCCACTTAAGCAAGCACTAAACTTATGTCTTACTCTAGCAAGCCTTATTTACCTACTTTTGCAGTTTCACATGGTTTTTCACACAGCAATAAAATGTTGCTGTTACTGCCACGACTTTATTTGCTGATTTAATGATAAAAAAGAAAGAAAACAGCAGCAGGCAGGGCTCTCGAGGTGCCTGCTTTCTAGGTAATATTTCAGCAGTGGCCAGCTTTCAGGTGTTCAGGTGGAGTTAGGCTGCGGCACCCATGAGCTTGTCAGTGCGGGGGAGATGGTGGGATGAAATAGTCCTGAACAGCATTTGCGCTGATAACTTCCCTGTGACAGTGTCCCATAAAAGGTGCTGAAAATGTCAGTTTTTCTGAGAAGATGTGTCTGAAAACGACTCTGAAGTGCCTCAGCCTTTTTGGGCAGTTTGTAGAAGGTCATCCCTCATCCTTCAGGGGCTGAGCCGGTGGCTCTGCCTTGGGCTGTCCCGGGCAGAGATCCTCCATCGTGAGGAGGTGTGTGTCCGCAGCGCTAAGAGCACTGAGGCTGTCCTGGCTTTATTAGTGAAGGACTTGTACCATGCGTTTTCCTTTGCATTCCTTTGCATTCTGGGAGCCTCCGAGATCAAATTTTGAGGCACTTGATAACTATTTTTTATGGCCAAGACCATTTGTGAGTGTCGCTCCGTTAGCAGCTTTTCTGTTTATTATGCAGCAGTGAAGCCTGCTGTTTTGGAGTTGTTTTGGTTTTTTAAATTAATTTCACTTTCTTCGGCTTATCTGCAGAACGCTGGAAATTAATAATTGAGGATATAAACAGAAAAATCATCACTTCTGCAAGTTCATAAATATATTTAAAAGGAAGCTACCCTGTGATCCCTTGACTCTCAGACACTGGGAGATGATACAGAAGAAAGTGAGCCCCAAGTCGTTCAAAAGTCCTGGATGTCGGTGTCTGAAGCATCTGCTTTTGTCTAGAAGGACTTCTTGTAGCTAGCAGAAGGGGTAATGTGGATGGATGATCTCTGGGGGAAATGGTCTCTCTAGTGGGGAACAAAAATGAAAGCTTTGATCCAGTGACAGTAACTCATCTTTGTCTAGAAATAACTCTTCCCTAATTTTAAAAAATAATGAAGGGAAGTGCTATACTCCTCATGTAAAGAAACTCTGTTCAAATAAGAAAATTCAACTGATTTGGTTCAAGTGTGTTGCAACAGCATATAAAGCTGCTACAAGTTCATTCAGGGACCACTTTTATAGTCTCTTAATTGCCCTGGTTTGGGGAGTTTGTTTCAGGACAGCACATCAGCCTTGCTTGGACAACAAAGTAGGAAAGCCTTGCCCAGCTGTACTCTTGAAAGGAGGTTTTCTCCATCACGTTCGCTCCTCGCATTCTAATTGCTGCCTTTTCTCTTACTTTTTTCTGTTTAAAGGAATAATATTGGCATTAGTCTTTCAAGTGGTTCTTGGGGAAAATCATAGAATCACAGAATGGCAGGGGTTAGGAGGGACCTCTGTGGATCACCTAGGACCTTGTCCAGGCGGGTCTTGAATATCTCCAGAGAAGGAGACTCCACCACCTTCCTGGGCAGCCTGTTCCAGTGCTCCGTCACCCTCAGAGTGAAGAAGTTCTTCCTCATGTTCAGCTGGAACTTCCTGTGCTTCAGTTTGTGCCCATTGCCCCTTGTCCTGTCGCTGGGCA
>Ga0065711_1006711_pt1 | contig 16602 bp, 10 predicted proteins | sample Hoacrofraction12_FD_59098 | JGI IMG/M metagenome (GOLD analysis project Ga0065711, IMG submission 59098) | Hoatzin crop microbial communities from Cojedes, Venezuela - Epithelial fraction 12 v2 (version 2) | ecosystem: Host-associated > Birds > Digestive system > Esophagus > Crop | place... | reverse complement strand
AGATCTTTGAACACTAGGTCTGGAAGAGAGCAGAATATTGTCCCTATGCAAGGGTTGAACACGAAGGGGATCTGGCTTCTGTAAGAGCTTTAGCAGACACAGAAAGTTAACTGGGACTGTTTATACAAGGAGCGCATTAGGAAACGGGCAGTGGCGTGGCTGGGGTTGTGATGAGTTACCGGGCTGTTAGCATCCGCAGCAGCGCAAGGCGAGCGCGGGGGCACGCCGGCAGTCGTGCTGTGCAGTGGTCCTGCAGTCCGTCTGCCGTGGGTGCGAACGCGGAGGCTTACCCGGGGCTGCCCTCCGCCCCGGGGGGCTCTGGGCTGCTGGGTCCCCATTCCTGCAGTAGGCTGGTGGTGCCGTTTGCAGTAGACGGAGTTAATCTGCGGTTGCTGTTATGGCCCTTTTCTTCAGTTTCTCTGACATTTTGTGCTGGCATAGTCACCATTAGCCTTTTTTTTTTTTTGAGGGGGAGTGGTGGTGGTGTGTGTATATCTGGTGTTCTGACATGTCTGGAAAGTGTAAGAAAACTTCCTTGCCAGCTAAAACTATTGCGGAGCCACGCTGTGTGATTCAGAAAGGGCTGTATTTCAGGAGAGAATCCTCCACTGTGACGATTAGCTGTGTCTTCTAACGTTCTCAAGCTGAACAACAGAGCTTAATAATAACTTCCGTATGTATACTGTTCAAGTAAAATAGCACATTCTCCTGCGCATGCTTACAGTTTTCTTTAGAAAGTCCCATAGATCTGTCTGAGACGAGGAGAAGTTGTCTGAAACAGGTTTATCTTTTACTGAAGGAGAATTGCTTTATTGCACTGAGACAGTCTTAAAAGTATTTTAGTTAATTTTAGTGAGAAGTGACAAGAGCCTCTCATTGTTTGAAGTTGCAACCCAAAATGATCTTAGTATGTAGTGTTAGAATTGATAGTAGCGTTTGTGGAGGGTGGAGACAGAAGCAGAACAAATAAATACCCAGATAAATGTAGTTTGCCTTAAATGTTTCAAAGATTTGTGTTGTTATTCTCAAATTCGTTTTGTAAGCGTTAGAAGTAAACTTATATGAAGTAATAGTGCAGGAATTGTCTGCATTAAAGAGAATTTTTCACTCTTCAGTTTCACTTAGTTACACGAATATATGAAGGATTGAAAACTTTTTTCCCTCTTGTCTCCAGGAGTGCAGGTTGGAATAGCTGCACAGAAAGGAGTAGCCTGGTGATTTCTTACCCAGCAGTTCATCCGCTGACATTTTCTCAACTTCTGCTCTTTATCTACAGGAGTTTGTACTTATGAACCTTGTTAAATTCTTGCCTTTGTTCCACATCCACTAAGTTTACAAGACTGTTCAGAGTCGGTACTTTAGTCTTAAATTTCCTCCTGTTGGTGGATGATCTGCGGCTGTCTGATACACAGTGTCCCTGAAGACAGAGGGGTGGCCAAAGGGTGAATGGAAGGCTTGGACTTACTTCAGATGGTGTGTGCCAGCCTTGAGAGACTTCTTCAGCTTATTTAAATATTTGCTGTGTGGATTAAATTTATGTTGAGTTCACTTTTTCTCGTTTGCATTTCCTTTAATTTTGATGGTGATAACTTTCTTTTGTTAGGATTAATTTTAAAAATGCTTTTCCATGTAGGACACAGCTTAGGCTATGGCTTTGTGAACTACGTTACTGCAAAAGATGCTGAAAGAGCAATAAACACACTGAATGGCCTCAGACTTCAGTCAAAAACTATCAAGGTAGGATGTCTAGATTTTTTTCTGTCTTCTCTGAAAATGTCATTCTAATAAACTTCATGATGGTGATAGGGCTTGCGTGCTCTCCAACTGCAAGAAAGGTAGAATGTGGGAGAAGAGTGGTGCAGTGAGCTGTGAAGGCTCCCGGCTTGTGTAACAGCTTTGTATTCAAAGATTCCCTTTCTTCATTCCCACCAATTTACAGCAATAGGTGGGATCGTTCCAAATTGTTGCCAGGCTTTTGAACTCACATCTCAGGTACTTGATGATCTCTGTTTGAAATGGTGTTAATACACATGCACTCCTCTTCCAAAATAACAGCAGGTACTCTGTGGAATAGGACATCACACCTGCTTAGGTGACACTTGTCACTTCCTCTAGTAGCAGAAATTGAGATGGAAAACTGCACTCCAGCTGGTGAAATCGTTTTATGAGGCTTTAAAAAATATCCTGACAGCACAAGTTCTTGGTGTGATCCGTGGTTACTGACAGGTCCAGTATCCGAGTCAGAGCTTCAGACAGGGATGCTTCAACCTCGCCAGTAGGTTTGTTGGGAGCATTGGGATTGCTCTGCTGCTGCCTCTGTATGGCAGTGCCGCTGCATTCTTTATCTGGTGGGTAAACCCAGCGTGAATGGAGTTCTATGGGGACACGACTTTTCTGGTTTTGTTCTGGCAGTTTTCCCCTACCTTCTCCCTGTTCTGCTTTTTTGAACCCCAATAAAGAAATGCCTGCGTTATTTAGTGGGGAATAAACAAAGGTGACTCATGACAAAATAAACTTTTCTTGCCTATTTACAACCTGAACGTGCCTCCTTTTTTTTTTGTTTCTTTTCCTTTTTAAAGGTTTCCTATGCTCGTCCAAGTTCTGAAGTTATCAAGGATGCTAATTTATATATTAGTGGACTACCAAGGTCAATGACACAAAAAGATGTAGAAGATATGTTTTCACGTTTTGGACGCATCATCAACTCACGTGTGCTTGTGGATCAAACTACAGGTGTGTTCTGCTGCGCTAGCGTCGTAGATCTGTAGTGTATAGCGTGTTTGACATTTGTCGGAGACTGGTAGTTCCTCAACTAAATTAGACTTTCACAAACCATCCATGACATCTGGTGTCTACTGCTGGAGGAGCTGTAACAGGATGTCCTCTTCTGGTCAGCTTTAGCAGGCTGAGCTGCTGATTTGCCAGACCTGCTCTTTGCTCTGACGCTGGGCGTTGCTGTAGTGCGGTGTGCTTCTGGGCAGTGTTGTGGTCTGGAGTGCTAACCTGACCTTTACAGAAATGCAGCTATTATCCACAAGTAAATTCCAGGCCATATTTGTATATTAAAAAGCAAAACAATAATGCGTTTTGTCTTTTACACCAACTTGGAACACAGTTTCCTTGTATTTTAAAAGATTTGAGGTGTTTTACAGTCCTCTGTGGTTGCTGCTAACCAAGACAATGAACTTAATGTGTTCAGCACTACCCTCTTGAATTTTCTGAATGTGTTTTTTAATTTTAAAAACACAAGTGAGAAGTTGCTTAGTTAAGCACTTAGCTCAGGAGAGACCAAAGTTAAAGGTTTCCTTTATTAATGTTAATTCTGACACAGTGTTACAATGTGTTTCAGAGTTCTAATTTCTTGCCTAATTATTTCAGACTGTATAACTAGAGAGTATGTGTTACCCTGTAACCGCTGTAGGCCATCAGCAGCTTTTGGTGGGGTTAATCTGACTAAATGCTAAAGTCTGCAGTGTTGAGGATCTCCATCAGAGGTAGCTCCTTGTGCAGGCGTCTGCTTTGAAGTGTATCGATTTCATCAGACTGCACTGCAAGTATGGCTGTGTAAAAGCAAGCTGAGGTGCCTGGATGAGGTCTGGATGCTGACATTGTACGCATGCCAGTGTGGAGCGAGGAAAATCCTGTCCTTCCTTTCCTAGAGAGAAGGATTCATCTTGTCCAAGTTTGAGATCTGCACGGTTCTGTCTCTAGAGCTAGTTATCTAGGTGACAATAGGTAGAAGCAAGAAAAGACTTCTGGAGTACAGATTAAAACAGATGACTGAAATAGCCATCCTGCTCTGGCTGCCAGTGGAGTCTGGATAGCTGGCATCTGTCTGGCAGAGCTGTACAATGAGGTGACAGGAGGCATACAATTACAATTTCTCCAGGAATAATACAGTTTTCACTGAGTGTGCTGAGGCATGATGTTGTCTAATTCAATGGCAGCACAGAATATACTGCTTGCTTTCCAGTAACCTTAATAATCTATCCTTTGAGGAACTATTCTGTTTACATTGTGAAGCTGAATGCATGCATAGCCTCAGCTTCTTTTCACTTCAGGAATGGAGCCACACCTTGGCTTTAAAGCCTGCCTTTCTTTTCTTCATCTAGCCCCAGTTAGGACAAATATTAATCTCTGCTTTTTTGTGCCTTCTCAGCAGAGGTTGTTCTCTAGTTTTTGAGAATTAATCTGCTTAAAAATATGCTTTCTGCAATATTTATTTTTGAATGAACGCTGTGATAGATCGAATGAGAAGCGCTGAGATGAGCAGCATGGAAGTGGAGAAGCAGTAGCAGCGTCTTGGGCTCCTCTGGGATAGTCCTTGCTGGCTGCGGGACGATGCTGCTGCTCTGTGCCTCCCCAGGCCGGGGCGCGTGCCTGCTCCCGGCAGAAGGGCTCAGCTCAGTGGTACCGGAGCATACAGCGCTGTCGGCTCCGCTTTGACGAGCTGATCTGGTCCAGCCTCCTGTTTTGGAAGTAACCAGCAAGAAGTCAAAAAAAATGGAGTAGCTTCTTTGCAGACTGACTCCTTTCCAGAGCCCTCTGGAAACCCAGCTGCACGGGTGGTGCCAACCATCTCCTGCCGCTGGCCTGCAGCTCTTTTTGAAGAAAGGTGCAGTGACAGAGGACGTAGGCTTTCTCTGGGTGACTTTGCATGCTTAACAACCTGCGGTAAACAAGAGGAGTTGTTGTTTATGGGAGTTCTTCCAGAGCCCCAGATGAAAATACGCCTTTCCCAGAGACCATTCCGGGGTAGTTGCAGGGGTTGGATTCCCTTTTGCTTGCTTGTAGGGTTTTGTCATGCGGCATTTCCTTCTGTGAAATACAGGAAATAATGTTCAATTGTTGTAAAGAATTTTCTGATTTATGATAATCTTAATTTCTGAAGATTGCCCTATGTAGATGTAGAGTAGAGACAGCAGGAAAGTATTTGGTGTGTCCCTTTCTGAACCGGAGTTGGTAAGTCTTAGGATTAGTCTGGCCGTAGTATCTGCTTTGGAATGGCATTTAAACTAGATGAACCCTTTTAGCTTTGCTGTGATAAACAATATTTCCAGACTGTGGTCAAGTCACAGGTGAGAAGCGGGGAGGAGAGGTCTCAAGGCATAGCTGTCACCTCAGTCGGGAGGAGAACGGTATCCAGTCCCTGGGCCCTGGACCTACAAAAAAAATGCAAATGTTTAACAGCAGTATCCTTGTTTAAGTACAGTTACCAAGAAGTAATTCTTCATCAATTTTTAATGAATTAAAAATAAGGTATATGACAGCTAGAAATAATGGGCGTGAGGTAGAAGAAATTCTGATCCCCCAGCTACAGAAGGCAAAGCTGCTGTGTTGCAGTTGGACCTTCACGTCCCCATCTGTGAACCAGAGGGTGTTTGCAGTGTGGAAGACTGAAAATTTTTGGAAAAACCAGTATCAATGCTGTGTTTGCAGATGCTTTTTAGTGATGAAGCTATTGAAGCGAAGAGGTTTTGGTTTGGTTTTGACCGACTGAAATTAATTACCTTTTTTTGTGTGTGTGTGTGGAATTCATTTAAAATGTTTGGACATTTTTTTAATGGAAGCGTGAGTTGGTGATGGATTTCATGGAATTCTACCACATTGGAATTTTTTTATGAAGTGTTTTAGTCACTTAATATTGTTGTTATAGCTGAAATGAATGTGTTAATTTGTCTTTAGTTTCTCATTTTTGTACTTTATCCTCTAGCTGCTGAATAAATGTTAGTAGATGTAGAGAACTTGAAAGGTGTGACCGTAGAAATGTTTATCTTTTTCATTCTTTGCTTTCAAAGTTATTTTGAGTTTCTCCTGAACTTAGAATTTTTTTTCATTTTCTCTTTTTTTTTTTTTATTTTTTTATTGCTTTGGTCAAAAGGTTTGTCCAGAGGGGTCGCATTTATCCGGTTTGACAAAAGGTCAGAAGCAGAAGAGGCAATTACAAATTTCAATGGTCACAAACCCCCAGGTTCCTCCGAACCCATTACAGTGAAGTTTGCAGCCAATCCGAACCAGAACAAAAACATGGCACTGTTGTCGCAGCTGTGTCACTCGCCAGCGAGACGGTTTGGAGGGCCGGTGCATCACCAGGCGCAGAGATTCAGGTAGGTTAGGAAGGATAATGCCTTTAAGGCTGTGCTGCTGTTCCCGCGTCCGCTGGGGAACCGTACCCTTGCAGTGTGCAGTAATATCTTCATTGCAGCATGTGTAAATGAGTACATAGTGCACTATATGTCCTGCAGTGTTCTGTAAATAAATTGTTGAATTAAAATATGATTAAAGTAAAATCTTACTTGTAAAATTTATATTGAAGTTAATTATGTAAAGGTGCATACACTACGGTGTCTATTTCCACAAACGAGTGTGAGGTGATAGAAAGTAGCGGACTCCAGATGGGTGCTGGTAGATGCCTGTCTCAACAGATCCCCATTCTCCGCTCCGTATAACCGAATGCAGATATAATTTGGCAACTAAATTAAAGCTCTGAGCCATTGGTTCCAGCAGGGAGGTGTCATAGTAAAATAGGAAAAACTTCTTTCTGATTAAAAGATCCTGTGGGATTTCTGTCTACATCTTGAGCTGTGCAGTGTTCTGTCTTTCCTTGAGTCCTCCGAAGTGCAGTAAGATTATTGAGCAATGGCAACATACTGTCTGCTTCCAGAGCTGTAGAAGGTAGCGTGTATTTTGCCTTTGAGAATCGCCTTAGTTGCTTTCAATATGCATTGCTTGAATATGAATTGCCTGAATTCCGTAAAGGAGGATGTCGATAGTTGGGCTGTGCTCTGGAAAATGCATTCTGTTTACTGTCTTGCAGAGAATTGGCTTTGTTATGAGGTGGGTTCATAAGAGGTTCTGAGACTAGTGTTTCCCTGCTGAGAATTTACTTTTTTTTTTTTCCTTTTTTCCTCTGAGATATCAAATTAGCTTAGCAAAATTAGACTAAAAACTGAAATAGCTTTTCGCAGTAGTGCTATTCCAGCATTGCTGTGACCTCTCCATAATGCTTTAGCATTTTAAGAACAGCCAGGTGTAACGTGTCACCAGTGAGAATTAGTACTTTATAGTCATCTGTCGTTTTACCCTAACGGGGATTGAACAGGCTGCCCACAGAGACTGGAGTGTTCATCCTTGGAGATGCTCAGAACCTGGCTGGAAGGGGCCTGGGCAGCCTGCTCGAGGTGCCTCTGCTTCAAGCAGGGGGGTTTACGAGAGGGCTTCCAGAGGTGCCTGCCAACCTCAGTTGCTCTCCCGTCCTCTTCAGCTGTAGCCCAGGCAAGTTTAATGCTGGCAGCTCCTCAAACAAGATTTCATTTCCCTGAAGTGCTCATCCAGCTCTCCTCACCCAGACCTTCTAAGCCACACCAAGGAATGAAATTCTGAGTTGTTGGCAGTTAGGTGGACTGTTAGAAAAACTGACACATCTGTCTGGTGTCAGCCAGGGCTTCTGTGTGTCCTGGTCCTAGTAAAATCTTGAGGCTTATGTCTCATGTTTTCATTCTTAATGTAATTGGACATTTCTGCCATCATTCTTCCCCTTGAAATTTGTAGCAGAATTAAGATGCATCAGAATAAGCAGTACAAATAATGTTCATACCCATAATNAAGATACCAAATAACTTTAATTCTGTCCTGTAATGATCACTTAGTAATAGTAAAAAGAATTAATGTATTTATGGTAATAGTTGCAGATGAAACTAGATTTAAATGACCCATTAAAATCATATTCATAGAATCATTTGGGTTGGAAAAGAGCTTCAAGATCGTCAAGTCCAGCTGTTAACCTAACCCTGCCAAGTCCAGCACTAAACCATGCCCCTAAGTGCCAGGTCTACATGACTTTTAAATACCTCCAGGGATGGTGACTCCACCAGTGCCCTGGGCAGCCTGTTCCAATGCTTGGCAACCCTTGATGTGAAGAAATTTTTCGTAATATCCAGTCTAAACCTCCCTTGGCGTAACTTGAGGGTGTTTCCTCTTGTCGTGTCACTTTTTGATTGGGACAAGAGGCTGGCCCCCACCTCACTACAGCCTCCTTGCAGGTCTCCCCTCAGGCTCCTCTTCTCCAGACTAAACCACCCCAGTTCCTCAGCCGCTCCTCTAACCCCTTCACCAGCCTCGCTGCCCTGCTCTGGACACGCTCCAGCCCCTCCATGTCCTGCTTGTGGTGAGGGGCCCAAAGCTGAGCACAGCACTCGAGGTGTGGCCTCACCAGTGTCCAGCACAGGGGCAGGATCCCTGCCCTGGTCCTGCTGGCCACACCATTCCTGATCCAAGCCAGGATGCCGTTGGCCTTCTTGGCCACCCGGGCACACTGCTGGCTCATGGTCAGCTGGCTCTCGACCAGCACCCCCAGGTCCTTTTCCACCAGGCAGCTTTCCAGCCTCTCTACCCCAAGCCTGGAGCGTTGCTTGGGGTTGTGGTGACCCAGGTGCAGGACCTGGCGCTTGGCCTTGTTGAACCTTGCTGTCACACCCAAGGGTGTCTGAAGGAAATCAGCATGTGCCTGCAGGACTGCTGAATTGGAGCTAGCAAACCCTGATAAACTTGAGCATCTCTGCTTTCAGAGACTCTGCCTTCTGCTCTGTGTTCTGCAGTAGTCATACCTCAAAATACTGTTTGAGGCGACAAGGAAGCTGATGTTTCAAAACACGGTCTTCTGCTCCTAAAATGAAGTACTTGGATTTAAGGGTTCTTTGCCAATTACCTATCTAAATAGGAAGAGGGCTATCAAACAGGTGTTGGATTACTATTTTACCTCTGGCTGCCCCATGAGATCTGAATCTTGTCTTAAAGAGAGGAAAACATCATATAATTTGTCAGTGTGTTTGTTCTGTCTCTTGAAAAGCTCTTAAGATCCAGACTGTGAATATGAAGAGTAGGCAAGATCCAGTTCCTGACTATTGCTTACCATAGGTGAATTCTAGACCGATAAACTGTCTCTATATTCTCACCCCTGTACACTGTTTCGTGAAGCTGTGCCTGATTTACACGTCCCACAACATCTGAAAGTGAACATTTTCTGAGCTTTATTGTGACCAGATATTGATTTGAGCTAAAAGAGAACGGGCCTTTGTTCTGGTTCTGCTTGATTATGAGGAAGTGTCTGGTGTATGTTGCTTATTGGATGCTGACCAGAGAATTGGCTTTGTGTTACTGTTTCTTGATTATGTATGAATGAGAGCCTATTACTAGGAAAAAAGCTGAGTTTTAATGTGGTGAATTCTGTAAGGCAGGCTCTTTCAGGTTTCTTTCGCAGAGGCGTGCAGGGAAGCAGCAAGAAGTGTTGGTATCACTGGGTCTGGTGCTGGCCAACTCTGTTGGTACCAGAAATGTGTTGCAACTAGAGGACGATGACTAAGAAGATGCAGGCAGAAGAAGGATGGCCAAGCTGCTCCTAGAAGTAAAAAGCCTGTCAGACTAAGAATGGGCTATATTTGTTGCTCAGCAAAATTTGTGTTATTAGAGCTACTAGTGAAGCAACTGGAGAATACTGCTGTTGAGGCAAAGCCATAGAGAAGACCACCCGTTGCCTGACCTGGGACTGTCTCTTGTGCACTATCACTGTCTGTGACGCTTGGCTGGACCTGAGGCAACTTGCCTGGCGCTTGGAGATGGTATCCATGGTTTTACTGCTGCTCTGAGCATAGTTCAGCAGTTGCCATCCTTCCTGTCTTCCCTTGCAGTGCTGTCATGGGAGTGACCCTGGGTAGAGAGGATGGCTGAAGGTTGCTCTAGGAGAGAGCCCCAATAGGGTCTGCTGTAACAGATAAGATACTCAGAGAGCCAGAACTCGAGCTGAGGTCAGGCCTGGGTAAGCTGAACTCAAAACACTCTTAGCAGTATCCTGGTCTCCCAAAGGTGTTGAGGCTGTCCAGTTCAGGTACAGTGGGGATGTGGCTAGTAAGACTGAGTAGTCCTGAAAAGGCTATTCCCAGAGAGATTACCTGGGGAAGAATTGTCCTTCTAAGGGAGGAAGAGAAGCCTGGGGAAATGTGCTGTGTAGAGCAGTGAGTTGGGAGTAACCGCAGGGGACTTGGAGGAGAGAAGAGCAAGTTTGAGGGATCACTAAACACTGTGGGGAAAAAAAAAACAAGCCAAAAACAAACAGATGCTACCCCAAAGAAAAGAGGGCTTGGCAATGACTCTGAGGAGCTAGCATTAAAATCCACCACTGAGCACACCAGAAGGGGAGTGTGACAATCTCTGTACAGCTCTCCTCATCCCTTTCAGCAAAAAGAGCTGGAGGTGGCTAATGGCAACAGTCTTGGGTTAAAGGTTTCCATTTTAAACAATGTAATTATGTGCAGCTTCTTTAAAAAAAAAAAAAAAATTAATAAACCCACATAGTCCCCCATGATTTTGAATCCTTACTAAAGACTTTGGGCGTTGCTGTTTTGAGGCTGTGGCTGTATGAATGTGACCATAATATTTACCGCAGACTTCCAGGGAGGTACTTGCCCTTTTCCTGTCTCACAATGGAGGGAAGTTGGAACAAGGGCTTATAGTCGGTGAAAGAAGTAATTTAAAAACATTTCAACTTAAATTATTTCTACTAACTATGCAGTTGAAATGGTTTGTTTCTGAAAGCTTTTAACCTGGCAGTCTCTCTTCAGCGGTTACAGCTTAGTGGATCTGTGTGTTTTCAGGCATAAATTAATTAGAGTCAAATAAATTAATTCTCTTGGGAAAAGCATTTTTGGATCAATATGGGGCTTTATGGAACCATGTGGCTTTTCACTGTCATAGGTGGGAACACTGATTTGTTGCAGAGAGGCTAGGCATTTCTGTCGTTTGGTAGTAGCAGCAGCTTGCCAGAAGCTGAAGTGTGAAATGGAAACGTTCCTTGCCGCTGCGCAATGGCGTTTTGCAAGCTTCCTGTTGGTGTTTCTAGATTATGTTGACCATTTTTTTAATTAAAAATGAGTCCCTGTTTTAGAAATTAGCATTCTTGCTCCTTTCTCATTTAAAAAGCCTTTTAATAATACCCATGTTCATGGAGTCATTGAAAAAGAACGTGATAGGAAGCGCTGTTGTGGAAGATGGTAAGGAATCTTAATAACTTTTCCGGACAGAGCTGGCGTATCCTTACAGAGCTGGACAGCCAGCCAGATGTTACCTGCCACAGCTGGTCAGACTAGATTCCCTTTCACAGCTCTCAGGTTAAAATCTTCCTGTTCTTGGGTTCTAGCATCTTCTTGGACGGGTTGCTCTGACATGTGCGTGCGCTCTGTTGGAGGCAGGGTCTTTCTGCGCTCTAACGAGTCTGTTCTCGTTTCAGAAATCTACCGCATTGTTTCGCAGAAGCAGATTGCAGATCGATCTGCACACGATGAGTCTCCTGGCAACAACGTAGTCGACATCAGTGTCCCACCAACCACCGATGGACAGAAATCCAACAAACTCCAGTGCTGTCAGAACCTGTGACCTCCTATAGATGACTCCTGTGCCCTTCACTTCGTCTGTGCTTCATTTAGAAAGTTGTGTGCACTTCTTACCTCCTGTGATTCAGTGACTCCCTCTTCCCTCCTTTACCCCATTCCCAAGTCCCCCCTTTCATCCTAGAGCTTTAATTGTAGGGCAAACATTCCCCTGCCTCTGGGGTCCCCTGCAGTGTGGTGACTTTTGGGTTTGAAATGTAGGCGCTGATCTGATAGACGTGTTTGTGTTGGAACATCTGCTGCTGGATATTATCCCATGAAACACTCTCCTCAAATGGTTTGGGGTTTTTTTTTTCTGGGAGAGAAACCATGGGGCCTTGACTATAACAGTCGATGAAATAACTACATTTAGGTGACAAGGTTTTTCCTCCCATAGTCAGATATTTTTTTCTTGTGTTTCTGTAAACATGGGGGAGAAATTAAAAGAAAATAGCTATCCTACCAAATGCTCTGTTTTCTATCCTGATAAAGTCTCACAGTGAGGTTTTTAGTGGCTGCACACACACAAGAAAGCTGTTGAAAATAACATTACTTATTATGTAATTACCCCTAATACCTTTAGTCTGGCTGTGTAGTTTACCATTTCCTGCTTGGGAAATCTTTCTCTATTCTTGTTTTATTTGGGAACAATGAAATATGTCTGCATTGCTTTCTCTGCCACCATGAATGCCTGTGCTGCTTGTGCAGGCTTTATGAAGTGGCTTAATATTTATTCATGGCTTATGTTAATCAGTTAACATTATTGTACAGTAAGTGCCAGCATATTGATTTCAGAAACCTTTTGCAACCTGTACAAGTAGGCTTATTTTGTACTGTAGATCAGTGTCTGAAAGCAAGATCTTCTGTAGTTCCAGGATACTTTTGCATGCTGCTTTTTCTGTAGATCTCTCCTATCCCTGTTTGAGTGAGTGAAGCAATATTTTCATGTCATGTATATACCTGCACTTGTAAGGGTTTTGGTTGTTGTAGAGAAACACAATACTTTATACATTTTGTAAAACTTCGGCAGAACCATAGCATCTTGAACTTTCTCTTCATTATCTTTCACTAATGACCTTGTGCATAATCTTCTTGACCTCTACTAAAATGGTTAATATTAAGATTTCACATAATAACTACTACCCTGTTGTTTTTCTCTGACTCTGTTTTACTGAACTGCAGACTGTAATTCTCAGATGATTGTACTTCACCTGATGTAACAGATTTGTCATCAGCGGGACTAGCTACTATACTACTTTGTTTTGCTGAATGGGAAGAACGTTATCACAGCTTCGTGTAGTCAGACTCTTGCTAGCTTGTGGGATGGCTTTTCTTCGTTCACTAGCTCTTGTACACTTGCATCCCCTCTGGTATGTGCTGAATGTTATGGTGAGGCAAATACTGGGTGAAACTAAAGGAAGAGGGAGACCGTCTGCTGCTCTCTGAAGGCTAGTGAAGCCATTTGCAGTGAATTTTTGCTCTGTATTCTGAGACTGTACCTCACTTGATGAATCCTACCTGCATATTAGTGAGTTGATTTTTCTTTTCTGATGCAAAGCAAATATGATACTGTGAATTGTGCTTGAAGGGGAAATCTGACATTCCAGTCTCAACTGTTCTGTCTGGCTACGTAATAAAATTAAGGGCAGTTAACTCTGATGGCTTTTCTTTTGTAAGATTTCCAGACCAATGCCTTTGATTTTGTACTATATGCACTTAGAGGGCTATAGTTCACAGCAAAGGGTGCACGTGATGCCTAGCACTTCCACTTTCCAAGTTTGTTTGGAGGATACATGCAAGGTGAAGGGGTGCATGCTTGCAGCCTAACCTCACCTGAATGAGGATATGAGTTCCTCTTTAGGCATCACAGTGTTCTGTCCTAAGGGTGTCCCAGTTTGGGAAGCACTTTCAATACTTGGTATTTCCTTTAATGGCATCCTGTTGAGAGAAGGTGCAGCCAGTGGGAGCTGGAGGAGTCTCCTTTTTGGTGATCCTAGACCTGAATGCGATGTGCAGTCAATATTTAGAAGGCTGGCAGGTGAACACACCATCAGAGACAGTGGAACATTCTGAGATACTGAAATAGTTTGTTCAAGAACAGATGGACGCTAGTGGAGCTGGGCTCCTTAATTTTTGAACAAAACTTTTTATAAAGAAATGAGTTGAATAGCACGAGAGAGAATCATGCTGTTAAGAAGACTTACTAGTTCAGGGTGATGTATTAACGTGCTGACTCTGCAAATCCTGTTCTTAACGTGAAGTTTCTATAATCAGTCTGGCTTGGTATAAGAAGTTGAGAAGTGGTTTAGTCACTTCCTTGTCTCTTAAAAGAGGTTTTCTTTAGTCTTTGACTTTGTGGAAGGCTCTAAGCTTTGCCTCANAGTCCCAACAAAAGGTTCACGTCTAGGGCTTAAGTGCTGTTAAATTTTAGAGGTATTGAAGAGACCTTGTACAAATTCATTGCGCATTGACCAAAATCCTCTCAGAGTAGGTGGATCGTGGACCTACGCTGTGCATGCCATGAGGGCTGGGCTGTTTGAGATCTGTTGTGTGATGTGGAAAGGCCTTCTGCCTTTTGCTGCAGGACTGTTTGCTATACCAGATGTGGGAAGCATGTGTGTGCGTGCACACGTGCACACACATAGCTTACGTGAGCGCTGTAAACTAAGCGGTGGTTTTATCTGCTGTGGTCACTCGGTTCATCAGACTAGGTGTTGACTCTTTCCCAGATTGCTGTGCTGCTCTCCTGGCAGTTAGAGACGCAGCCCTGCTGTGGGTTTGAGGTGACTTTGCCTAGACTAAGCACAGGGCCATGAGTGCCAACAGGAACAGGACAGTGGGCCAGTTTTGCCTGACGAAACCGTCTTCCTGTGCATAGAGAGGGGAAAGTGCTTTTGGTCTTGGGAACGCTGGTGCCCTGCTGAAAGCAGTGTGTGCTCTTCAGGAACTATAGCTACACCCAACCCTCTGTTGGTGATGGCTACTGCAATTGCAGAGGGGAAGACTTGGAGGAATCCTGAGGAAGCTTGAACTGTTTCAAGAGCTGTCTGACATCCAAAGCAGCTCTCCAGTAGGCCAGACTCCTTAACCGTGCTTTCCTGATGTGAAAAATAACAGTTAGATGTAGCCTGGCCTGGACTGCTTCATGCTGCAGCTTTGCTGGCTCTGTGGCTCTCAGTGTTACTGTCAGGAAAATAAAAAAGTTTCCAGCTCTCCTCATCTGTCATAAGAGGTTTGAGGGCAGAATTTGGCTTATGCAAAACTCCTGGTGGCAGGCAAGCTGCCTGTGAAAGAAGGAACGTGTGCTATACTGGCTTTACTTGGATGTTGAGGATGACTTCCGTTGAACTATTGAAAAATAACACTAAAAAGCACCGGGTGCTTACCACCCAGTGTCAGTGACACAAACCCCAGCTGAAGGCTCTCGATGATACTTAGCACAGGTCCTCCAATGCAGAATTACGCAGGGGTCTTTTCTGCTAACTGTCCTGTAATTATGGGGAAAGTAAAGGCCAGAATTCACACATAAAAGTGATTTGGTGGTGAGCACACAAACAGGTAACTGGTAAAATGAATTCACTGGGTAGACCGCCTCAGTCTAACTTCTTTTCTTCCTGTCGAGTCAGATGCTTACAGGCTAGGTGAGTTAAGTCTGGGATCTCCACCAAGAGTTTGCCTATAGCTTGCACAGGACAAGAAAGTTTGATTCTTAGGAAAGTTTTAAAGCTCCACACTTGTATAAATGTAAAAATCCAGTTGATGAGTGACTGCTTGTTACTTTGTTACCAAGATTTTTGGGTGTGCTGCAGAGACCATAAAAATCTGGTAGAAGGAAAAGGCGCTATGATCCCCTCTTTCCCCCGTGGCTGCTCCTCAGCGCTTCTAGCAGGTTCGAAGCAGTACAAAGACTGCTGCATCCTAGAGATCCCCTCTGTTCGGGTGCTGTGCTGTTAGGTCACTTGTAATGACCCCATAGTATGAGGAAGGGCTGGTAATGGGCAATTCTTGTGCAAACAGGAGAGCTCTCTCAGCTGGACATGCCAGGATGGTAAGGATTGGTCTGTGCCTTTTGTTTGAGCAGGTCACTTACCAAAAGCTGCTTGGAAAAATGTACAGTAGGTATTTTCACTTCCTGACACTTTGATTCCTGCATGCTGTACTGCTCCAGAAGTTGTGGATGTCATCTGTTTGTGGGCTGTTAATGGTGGAGTCTTACCTGTGCTTGGTGATCATTTCCCTTCCGAGCATGAAGGAAGAACTTGCTTAGAGGTGCTGGACTCTGTAGAAGAAAAAAGCTCCTAATGAAGTGACTCAGTCACCTAGGGAGGCCTTTTTCCTGCATTAAAAAAAAAAAAAAAAAACCTAGGAAAAACAGTATTAAAGGTAGGGGTCTGAAATTCAAGTAAGAAAAGAAAAATCAGGCAATTGGAGGTGAAGACTAGCTGTCCTTTAAGTAAAATACAGGGAGTCAGGGCTGAGGTTGGATTCTCTTGACTTGCGGACTCTTCATAGAGTCTTAATAGATAATACAGTTTGAATGGTGATTAATGGAACGTTTCCATGAAAAGAGTATCTCCAGGGCTGCACTGTTTCAATAAATAACAGTAATTCTTATTTTAGACTGGTCAGATCATGCACGGTAGCGTTGTCTGTTGGGCTTCGTAGGCTATAAATAGCAGCGGACCTTTCCGCAACCCAGAAGAGAGGTTCCTTTCAGTCACTCTTACTCCTGGTTCCTGTGTCCAGTGCAATTCGCTTTGTAAATACACCCATCGCTCGATTTTTGTGCATGGTGATGATGTGCTGTGGATATAAAGATTGCCAAATCCTACCGCCTGCGTGAAGTTCTGTTCCGCACAGGGGTACGGTGGGCAGGTGAGCCTGGGCCTGCTGCCAGCCGCGGGGGGAGCAGCAAGGGCCGAGGCCGGGCGGGCGGGGGGCTGTGCCCCGGCGGGGCGGGGCGCCAGGGCCGGGAGCTCGTTACCCTTGGTCTGCGCTGCCCGCGGGAGCGGCCGGTGCGGAGCGGGCTCTTCCCCAGGCGTCGGGACGCTGCGTTCGGCGCGGGAGGGGCCGCTGGTGCCCTCTCACACCCGGTCCCGGCCCCCGGACGCTGCTCCGCGCCAGGCGGGGCGGGGCCGTGAGGGGAGGGAGGCCCGCGGCCGCGCCGGATCCTCCCGAGGGC
>Ga0065711_1008830_pt1 | contig 16603 bp, 16 predicted proteins | sample Hoacrofraction12_FD_59098 | JGI IMG/M metagenome (GOLD analysis project Ga0065711, IMG submission 59098) | Hoatzin crop microbial communities from Cojedes, Venezuela - Epithelial fraction 12 v2 (version 2) | ecosystem: Host-associated > Birds > Digestive system > Esophagus > Crop | place... | reverse complement strand
AGAGAGGGAGGGAGAGAGGGAGGGAGGGAGGGAGAAGAGCGGATGCTAACATTTCCATCGTGAGACTTTCACCAGTACCATCAACCATGTGTTAAGGATAAGGCACCAGTGAGTAACAGAGCAGACTTGCTGCCAACGGTCCTAGACCTTGCAGGAAAAGACCAACAAAGTGCCCACTGGTATCTCCTCCTCATATGTGGAGTAAGGAAAGGAGAATGAAACCTTCATCCCTCTGAGAAGACACCGTCATATCCCCCCTCAGAATGAGCCACCAGTGTCACTCTTGAGGGTGATGCAGACTTTCGGACATGATGAAAGCCACGTGATGAAAGAAGGATCACAGAATTGTCTGGCTGAAATGCTCAGCCTGACCCCAAGGGCGCTTTGTGAGCAGCACTGGCACTTCAGCACTGGGGACATTCCAGTGACAGCTTTGAACCCTGGAGTGCTGTACTGCACTGAACTTCTCTCACTCTTGCCCTCTCTCTCTCCCCTCTTCCCATTAACAGGATGGTGGTGGTTGGGAAGTGTCCCCCACCACCACCTGGAGCAGAAAAGACAGTCAGATTGTTCTTCCATCCACCCTCTGGAGACCTGTGGCGTGGCCTCTGCAATGTCGTAATGTGTCAGAACCGTGTCACATATACTATCTGAGCACAATGCAATATCACATGCTGTGGCTGAACTGGACTTTCCAAACGTTACGCTAGTTTGACACTGGGACCAAGTTCACAGCCCTGCAGTCAGCTGCAGGGAGCGGCTGCAGCACTGAACTCCTGCAGTCCCCCAGCATAGGGCAGACCCTTTGACACCACCACTGGCACTGATACATTCGGGCTCCATCTAAACTGGCCTAAACTTAGGCTGGAGCTAGTGCTGCTGAAACACTGGTCCTCCTCAGACCACACAGACCCCAGCAATGTCCTTCCTGTTGGCTCTCTCAAGAGGTGCAGTGTGGGGCCCTGATGCGGACTGGCGCTGCTCCCACAACTGAACAGCACCATATCCCCACCCCATCGCAGAGCAGAAGCCATTTGCTTCTATCACTTCTCGTCATTTTCCTCATCCACAGTGCAGAGCACCAGGTGTCCTGTAAGGGTTGACATCAGCATGATAAATCTGTGCTTTCATGTCAATCAGCTTCCTACATGGATGTCCACTTCTGACTTCTGTTGCAACCAAAGATGCTAAACACTTCATTAGTGAGGAAGTCATTCAGTTATGTGTCTTGGATCTCAAAAGAAAACCCCATATTCAGACATGAATTTCATTTTCTAAATGAAAAAGACACCAGCTTTGCCAAAATCTTTGTTTTCCTACAGTATGTCTACATTTTCACTTCTGGTGAGAGGTGCCAGAGGGTAAAGAAGGGTGAAAATCAAAGCACTTACTTTGATACACTCAAAGCAGCAAGAGCAAAAGCCCCCTCACATCACCTTTGCCCAGGCACTTCTTCTCCTGCCTGATGTGTCTGCACATCTCAAGGATTTTTTAGCTCCCACCAGCACATGGCTGAGCAACGGAGAATGATGGAGCAGCTTTGTGTCCTTGCTTGTGTTGTGTACCTTCAGGACAGGACTACACACCTCAACCTATTTCACACAGACCTGTGAGAGCATACGCTACAACAACAGCTTCCAGCCACTGTGAGCTTAGGGCAGATTTCAAACCATAATCTGGGGGTGAAAAGACATACATTCCAGTAAGCATTCCAGATCTCACAGAGCTGAGTTCACTGGGAAAAAATCTTGGATCAAGCCAGCATTAAAGGGATCACTTTAAAAACGAAGGAAAATACAGGCTTAGTATCAGGAAATATTTGCTAGCAGGGAGCTTTGTTCAAATGTGCAGCTTTCTCCCAAAGGAGGAGATGGGGCTTCCATCACTGCAGTCAGTTGAAACTGGACCTGACACAGCCCTGAAGAATAATTCACTTGCACTGGCCGGAGGGATGTATTAGAGGGGATAAGAAGTCTTTTTTCCACTTCTAAATTTAAATTCTTCCTCTTTAATCTCCTTTTTCTGTACGCTTGCTCCCCTCAGCTGTGTATTGTGGGAATGGATTTCGGCTCAGTGAATGCAAAGGGATGGAAGAGGCTCAGACCTCAGTCCGAATTTCTGTGTGGGCCTGAGTCCAGGAAGAAAATGGCTTTCCAAGGCTGGATAATTATTTTCTAATTTAATTATTAACTTAATATCAAACATTTAAATGCAACAGCTATCTGTACATATTACAGCCTTCTATTTTCAGGCACTATCTGCTTTAAAACTGCAGCTCTAATGCTGTTAGCAGATGGATGTATGTTATTGCAGTATAGGGAACTGGAAAGTCTCCATATACCAAGCTATAAATATTTCTTTGACTTTTATTATCCTCACTTGAGTTCAGGTGCTAAAATACTTGGACTGAAGTCATGTTTGTAGTAGAAAAAGTCAATCTTGGATCTTACCTTGTTGCTGGCTAAATTATTAAGAACAGACAAAGACAGCAGGGAAAGGGAGTCCCTCACTTAGTAGAGGTCATGCAACCTTTGAATCAAATTAGCTGAAGTTTCGACTTATTTAATGATACCAATTCTCAAACACTCCTGCTCAGACAATATGATAGATCACTTCACCAGGTCTTTTCTTATTCTCTGTCTCTCTTTTTTTTTTTTTTTTTCTTTCCCCTCTTCTTGCCCTGCTTACTGTGTGTGCAGTAGGATTGCATTTACGGTCATGAATCTGAATCCCAGTTTTGCCAGCTGCATTGAATTGTAAACTCCAAGTCACATGAATCTCAATTTTGATTGCCCTAAGGGAAGTGTTGGATTATGTAAACCAGGAGATAATAGCCCTTGTAAAATCCCTCCAATAAAATAAAATCAAGGTGTATGTGTCATGGTGGATTAACAGACTTGCCTTTTCCTTTTTGTTTTTTCTATCTCAGGCTCCTGGTTGCAGTTGACTAGGAACATGTACCATAGGGGGAAGGAGAGCATACTGTCATTTGTGAATCATACAGAAATGTGTGATAATCTTTAAGATGGTAAGTCAGTTCCCTGTGGTGAAGATTAAATTCAAGAGAAATGCTGAATTGTCTGTGTGACAGTACTCAGGGACTGCTTATGTAGAAAAGAGCAGCTATTTGAAACAGCATGGGAATGTAGTGCAGACAGATTGAGTGGCCTGACTTCGCATTTGTCCAGGACAAAATAATGACCACCTGTGCTCTGCAAAAACTATGGAGGAACTTCTAATAACTAAACCTCAAATTACTTCTAGCAACAAAAATTCTCACCCAACTGTACACCTTGAATAGCACAAGATCCCTCAGCTAATCACTGCGGCAGAGCTAGTGATTAGAGCCTCAGCTCAGACAGGAAAGTCCCAGTTGTCCAGCCATTCCCAGCATAGCCCCCTACCTATGGTACATGTAGGGATGGCTGGGACCTTTCTGCTGAGATGATTCTTTTTTTACAGAAGAACAGGGAAACAACTCTGCAGAACAGACGTTTTTCACCAGAAAACTCCATGTTGGAGGAAAACCTTGATTTTTGTTTGATAAAACCAGGATGCTCCATTTCATCTGGGGCTACTCGTGGTTAAGCTCTGCAACACTGTGATCTCCAGACAATTAGAGCTTGGGGGACTTGGGTCACCAGTCTTCACCATGAGGTAAATGACAGGGCCACAAAAATGATCAGAGAGATGGAACACCTCTCCTATGAGGAAAGGCTGAGAGAGTTGGGGTTATTCAGCCTGGAGAAGAGAAGGCTACGGGGAGACCTTATGGCAGCCTTCCAGTACCTGAAGGGGGCCTACAGGAAAGCTGGAGAGGGACTTTTTGCAAGAGCATGGAGTGATAGGACAAGGGGTAACATCTTCAAGCTGAAAGAGGGTAGATTTAGGTTAGATATAAGGAAGAAATTCTTTACTGTGAGGGTGGTGAGGCACTGGAACCAGTTGCCCAGAGAAGTCAGGGATGCCTCCTGCCTGGAAGTGTTCAAGGCCAGGCTGGATGGGGCATTGAGCAACCTGGTCTAGTGGAAGGTGTCCCTACCCATGGCAGAGGGGTTGGAACTAGATGATGTATAAGGTCCCTTCCAACCCAAACCATTCTGTGATTCTACCCCTGTGGACTATCTCCCATGGTACCCCACTATCACAAGGAGGAGGTCCTATCTACAGAACAGCCATGATGTATTCCATAAGGTCAGCCATGGATGGGCTTTTCAGCTCTCTTTTTATATGGACCAGACAGGTCAAACATTAGCAATACCAAGCAGCCTAAAGAGCTGGGGTTGCAGTCTGCAAAATCTAGCGTCTGATCTACTGGTGCCTCTGCAGCCAAAGGCCTAGGTTGCAGTGCTGGCATCCTGCTCTGAAGACACTCTGCAGGTGCAAATCTGCCAGCCCTGGGCCACAGGCTGCCAAGCCCAGCAGTGAGGAGTAGCAGCTCCACGACAGCCCTCAAGCGCAGGTCGGTGTTAATCCAAAAGTAAATGAAACATTTTGATTCATTCAAAAGGGAAAAATGTCAGAACTTTTTGTCCTACACAGAATCTCAGCATCTCCACCTTTGTGGGTATTTTTGTCCACTTTTTGGGGCTGAAAAACAGATGTCAACATTCAAAGCAGCAGTTCTGTCTGTCTATTCTCTGGGTTACTTTCAAGATACTCCTGCCAAATACTGAGTCATCCAGACATTACTTTGCTGACAGCATGGTTCAGTCTGTGGCCCATAGGCTGCATCTGGCCCATGACAGACACGATAAAGAATGGGGCCACCGGAATCACAAATAAAATCTGAAGAACTAAATAACCCTTCCTCCTACCACTCTCCAACACAGAAAGCCCAGTTGCTGGTGCTGGTGCCACCAAATTTGGCCCTCCACAGTGGCACAGTTACGCTGCAGAAGTGGGATGGGAGCATGTTGGGGTAGGAGGAATGCAGTCAGGGTAAAGGGTCCCTAAAAGACAGATTCATGTGCGAGTGTTTTTAAAGCCAGACCACACTTAAAAAATCTGGTTTAAAGTACAAAACTGATTCAGAGGTGAGTTGATAATAATATTTCTAGCATGAAGTTGTTGAATCTAGCAAACAAAGGCAAAATAAGAGCAAGAAAAAAAAATCAAATAAGAAATGCCATGCCTGTTTAAAGCCCTGCAAGTAATTAACCGTTGCAAGAAAACTACCATAGGATGTGGTAAATTCTCCATGACTTGAGTCCTAAAATCAAAGCTAAACAACTTTTTTTTTTTTAATAAAATACACTTTGGTTCAGCTACAAGTTACAGCAGGATTTACTCGGTGACATTGTTCGTCATGTGCTACGTGGGAGGCCAGGCCATACCAGATGATCATTAAAGTCCTTTCTGGCTTTACAATCTATGAAATTACTAACCTGAGAACTAAGCCCCGGAGCTTGACCACATTGCTCGTGGGTGAAAGAACTCCTCAAGGTGTGGACAGACCCCCTACAAGTAGTAAACATCTTTCTCTATAGGGTTCAGATTAAGTGAGGGCATCTAGCTGTAAGGAATGCACGTTGCATTTGCTGCTCAGAGCACCTTTATTGGTGATGAGGGGGTAAGGCATTTCTGTAGCATAAAACAACATCTTCACACACTCACAGGTTATTTATGGCTGCTGACATGTCCGCATTAATGCTGAGCTGCGTTTTCCCACCTCCAGGACTACCTAGGTAACTTCTGTTACCAGCTTCCTACTGGATATCTTAGCTTCATAAATAAAGGCTGAAAGCTGTCTTGTAGGACAAATTGCTTGGAAATGGGAACATTCTTGGAAAGGGATGGAAAGAGTCTTAACCTTTGGATCACTGGCCAAGGTAGACTCTTCCTACTAAAAATGCATCATGAAACTTCAGGGAACTATCTGTCATCAGCTGGTCATTCTCTGTCCTTTCGAGTACCCAGTTCCTGGACTGAACTCATGGCAGTACTCCTGAGAGACCTCTCCTCCTGTAAGAGTCTCTCATTCTCTCAACCTCAGTTAGAGTCTTACCATCCACCTTGGTCCTGACTAGTAGTCTCCAAACTCCCCTGCAACATGCTTGCTCCCAACCTGATCCCCATGTCAGAGCAGCACACGGTGGGCAGGAGGAAGAGTACCTCTTCTGGAGCAGTACCGAGAAAATAGAAGAGCTTGTTCCATGTAAGGGTCCCAAACTGCCTCTATGTCGGGAAGTTGCCTTGAACTTACAAACAGTTGTAGCTCAGTTCTCAACACAGACCACATTTGAAGGTACATCAATCTTGGTACAGTATTGGTCCTAGAAATTCAATGATGTCTGCTGCTGTCCTAGCAGTAAAGTGTTATGTTTCTCTTGACATTCACCCAAATTTTAGAAAGGCTAAAATGTTAAATAATCCTAAAGCAGACAGAGTTTAGGTCTGGGGTTAAATGAATAGTTAGAGATTGACGCAAAATAATTTTACTGATTCAACATGTTTCTTTTGAACTCTCTCAATGTCTTCATTATTCCTACAGTTGTCTCCAGCACCGTGTGGCCAACTTCTAACTACATCTACTGTCTCAACAGGAACTCCTTGCAGTTCACAGAAGGGTCAACTGAAGGGAGGAAGTGGGCAGTCATTTGGTCAACAAAGGCTCCAGTTTATTAACTGCTACAGGTGGCCAAAAGGATAGCAGACAGTGAAGCAGAGAGCACTTAATCACACAAGTAACCAAGACGTGATTTACATGAAGATTGCACCTTCAAGACAGGAGCACAGCCTGAAGTCTGCTGTGATTATACATCATATGCAGGGACTGGTAAGAAAGCAAAGGCAAGAAGGTACAAAGAAATAAAAAGAAGGAGACAAAGAAGTGTATGGTCTCCTATTTCCAACCTCTGTAAATACAACCTCTCTTTTTTACTTTGAGCCAACCATATCAAAGACACGGGAAAGATCACTGAGAGCATCCTTTGGAAAAAGTCTGTTTTCTGGCAATAATGCTGTCCAACTGTATCGGGGCTGTTTCTTCCTGAACATATTGAGCTGACTCAGTAAAGTGCAAGGCTTTCAAAATCCCTCCTACAGGGAGATCTGCAGCCACACAGCCTACCTACAGCTACAGTGAAATACTGGGGGAAAGTGTCCGAGGACCACGTGCACAATCCAAATGATTCGGCACTGACCTTCTAATGTAGTGTTTATTAGCTCTTAACTATTAACATTTGCTCAGTGTGCTTCATTGGGTGAGACTGACATAATCCAACAGTATGGTGTGGCATCTGGATGATGTTATCACACATACTCTTGCATGAACAATCACATTCATGCACATATGCATGTACACACACACATGCACATACATAGCGATATATGAGCCCAGCACAAAAGGAGCAATTGGAGGCTTTTCTTTTCCTAACATTGTAGGTGACAAAGTAGAAAGGATGAACAGAATCAAAGCCCTTCTTTCCTCTCTTGTTGGAAAGGACAATTTACTTCCAGCACTACTAACGGGTTTTGAAAAATCCCCAGAAAGATACACGAGTAGGTATGAAGTATAGAGCGAAATGTTTTCATGGAGCTGGAGGGTAACAACAATACTGTGTGCTTTCTGAACAGGCTTCACAGGCAGCAACCCGTAACTTCCCACACTGAGACAGAAGAAGCCCGTTTATGCTCGTCTTTATTCAATAGTGAACAGGCTAGTGATTACTGCTGGGCATGACCCTACGTCTCTAGATAGGACTCTTTGTCTCTTAGGATAGGGCAGCATAAACTGAATTATAATTTACTATATTGCCTCTCTTTCCCTCACTTTGGGAAATGAAGGCCACACAGGAATACTGTAGCAAGAGCTGGAAAGGACACCTACACTAAATGTTGCTCCGCTCTTCCTACTACACGTTTCTTCCCTCTGTTTTAACAAAATATGCTGAACCCGAGCCACTGCTGGAGACGTTGGAACAGATCAGGGATGGGGGCTGTTCTTTTCTGAAATATCAGCAAAGAAAAAATAAGCTCAGCTATGTCCCAGGAAACTGATTTGGCAGAAAAATCAGTTTCATCCTTGGCGTAAATTTACAGCAGAGTTTTCACCAAAAAGTTGGTGTCTCAAAATTCAGGATCAGCAGTGCTGGGAACTCACGTGGAGGAGTAGATACAAGCCTGGGGGGAACACTGTGGGGAGAGGCTGAGAGATGAGACTAGAAATAGAAGGGGAGGCCGGGACTGAAGGAAGCAACTGATGACTGTCTGGAAACCGAGATGAGGAGGTGGAGATGAGGAGCTGAAGTGTAGGGGGAGATGGGAGCAGGACAAGGGCAGGCTGAAGGGTCACAGACAAGCTGGGAGGGGAAAATAAGCATCTGCAATCATTTGATCCAGTGCTTTCATGTCAGGAAAGTGGTCTTCGCTGTGGAGACACAGGCACCACTGCACAGTGCACTTCGCATGCTGCATGCAGAGTCCTGGGTCTTGCCAACCTCCAGGTTCTTTCTGCATGATGGGCACCGCTGCACCGCTGTCCTGGAGCTGGGCAACACAGCCCAGGGCAGGAGGGGGTCACGGTGGCACCTCAGGGCAGAGCAGGGGGACCCTGAGCATTCTGAGAAGGGGGACACTGCCAACTTTCTCAAGTGAGGTGCAGCCAGGATTTCTGGGTCATCTCCTGTCAGTAAATTGCTGCAGACCTCCTGGGCAAAGTGTTTGCCTCCTCGTCCTCTAGTCGATATACAAAAATGACCCCTTCCTACTACAGCCAGTTGTGCTGCTCCCTCAAGGGGCAGGAGACAGGGAGGACTCTGGAGATGTGGGCCTTGCCAAGGAGACATGGGAGAAACGACCACCACCGACTCCGGTGTGTGTTGATACTGCCAAACTATTTTCAGTAAATGTGAAAATCCTGAGAAAACAAAATGTTTCCATCAAACACTTTGAAAAGGAGGAATTTTAATTTTTGCATGTGGATTTGTATAGACACTTGCTTCAGTTAAAATCAAAATTATTAACATGTCACATCAAAAACACAACTGGAGTGAAGCCACTTTGTTTGACTCCTGTGATGCTTTCATGTTTTTGAGACCTGCTTTTGAGCAAAGGAATCAGCCCTCCTGACGGTGCACATGGGAGTAGTTATTGCTTCTTACGAAGGAATTCCCAGGTTTTCAGTTTGCTGTGTTAAAAGGTGAGGAAATTTACACAAAAATTACATTAAAAGATCATTAGGTTTGTAAAATAAATGACTAAAATGTTAGCAGGGACCAAAATTAAAATAGCCATGAATTTTAAGTTCAGTCCTCATGCGCATGCACACTGTGATGATTAATTACAAACACAATCATTTTTTTCCAAGATGCCCATCTCACGCAATATGCAGATGGATGGTGCTTTGGCAATGAAAGAGGGTTGTGTAATGAAAGAAGCTGTTGTATACCAGACCTTTCACAGCTGCTGAAGAAGACAGAACCTGCAAAATAAATAGGATGCTGGGGGGGAAAGAGAGAGAATGAGAGAGGGAGAGAGGATCATGCTATGACTTAGATAACTGAAAGCCACACTGAGAGAACTGGAGTCTGGCCTTGGTTTTGCCTCAGAGCTCCTCAGCAATGACTGTCAAATCACTCCAACTGGGTTTTTTTTGGGGTGGTCAGTAATTGTGCATTCTTCCCTCCTCCATGTTCTGAAGACGAAAGGCCAAGCCCGGTCTGCAGAGCGGAGTGCTGAGTCAATGGGAGGTGTACTTTGAAAATGGGGGTGTGCCATGAAAGGACACACTTATTTATTTATTCTACTTCGGGTTCCCCAGCTTGGCACTCACATGTTCACAGAGCGTGTTGCAGAAAAAGCCTGCCCACACACTAATAGCTCTGCATTCATACACAGGGTTGAGGAGTGATTGGTAACACAGGGCCGGGGACCACACACTGAACAGTGAGGATTAAACAAAAACAGTAAAAAACTTGTCAGTAACTGAACACCATGCTCTGAGTGGGGAGCATCTTTGGAAAGAAGATGACGTGATCTCGTAATAGAAGACTGCAGCATATGCATATTATACTGGTCACCTTAATTGGGGCACTTCCTAACTTTCGGTGCTGGACTCTGCAATTTTAGTATTTTTATAATCGATTTAACTTGCGATGGTAAATCAATGTAACTCATTTCTAAAGCATGTTAAGAATGTCCACATGTTCAGCTGAATCAGTGACAAATCATATGCCTTTATGTATGGAAAGACATTTGGATTAAATTCCTTATGGCTATGTGCTTTGGTGAGCGGCAAAATAGTCACACAAAGGTTTATAATAGTTTCAATCCATTATTGTTTGAAACCAGTTTACTGTAAGCTGATGCAAATTTCTTGCAAACACGTCTCTGGGGAGACTTTGTGGGAGATTTCCACAGGCACAAATAGCAGTTCTAACATTTAACTCTGTGTGAACCAGCAACACACAAGTTTCATAAATAGACTGACCTTTTCTCGCTTCCTCTGCTTGCAGCAGACCCATCTGTAATTGCTCAGCTGTTCCCAGAGTATTTCAGATCCACTTGTTTCATCACATTATCTTCATGAGGAAAGAATTCGGGGGCCATTTATTAACACAAAATTGCCTTTACAGTAGAAAAGCTTCACCTTAGACACATTCCTCAAACATGAAGGAATCCCTGCCATCATGAACCTATTTTAGCTGTCTCTTCTCTAATTGCTGCTCTGTATATCTTTCTTTTCCTCTCTTTCATTTCCTTAATGTTCTCTTTGTTTTTAATTGGCAACGCCAGCCCAGCCATCTGGAAAGAGAAACAGGAGGGAGAGTTTACAGAGAAACAAACTTTGGGCACTTCTCCCTGTGTAGTGTTCAGAAAGTCACCATGATAAAAAAAGTGTGCCATCAGTGTCCCACATCAGCAGTTGATGCTTTTCATTCTGTGCCTTTCACTCTAGGACCTGACAGCCCTTCAGTCAATACCCTCGGGTCGCTGATGGGCTTCTGAGACACAGAGAAGGCCAGGACGGGCTACGTGACGGGCTAGTGGCAGAGCCAGAAATAAAGCTCAGGTCACCTGGCTTCTAGATCCCTGCTTCCAGCTATGTAACAGGCAGCAGTGGGTCCCTCAGTTCCTGGCTTTGGAAATTCATTCCCTATTCCTTCCAGAATTATTTGCTTCCTTGTTTGGGCATGTGTGTCGTGCATGCCCGTGGGTGTGCGCTTGCATGCACACACACGCTCACTCTTCTCTGTCAAGATTTAACAGTACTGAAAGAGTTTCCTTACTATATTTTGTCATTCACTGGTGCTAGGATTACCAGTTATTGTCTGTGAGACCTTATTTCTCATATCACAGTTTCCAGTCCCATTCCTTATTGACCAGGACACTGCTGCTCCTGTGTTTTCACACCTCCACCCAGATGGGAACTCCTTATCTACCACAAACGTCCATGAAGCTTCTTCTGCTCCTCTCTTGTCACTGCTTGGGGCTGAGACTACCCAGTCAGGGTAGTGCCGGTACCCCCACTCCTGCCAGTCCTGCCAGGGTGCTGGCAGTTGGTGGGACTCTTGCCCTGATGGGTTCAGGGGGAGGCTGCTCCGTACTCATTTCCATTTACCCTCGGGCATAAGTGGAATTGAACCCACATCCCCCAGTTTCCCCTGAGCCCCAGGATGAGCGTGGGGAGTGCATGGGGCAGAGCACCCCAGCTGAGGAAAGTGGGCTGTGTCCACACTTCTTCATGTAAAATCTGCCAAATCCAGCTAGGACTGAGGAACTGGCACAACAGTGTGATGGCTTTTAGTGGGATGAGCCCAAGGGTTTGCTCTGGCAGTATATAGGTTCCATGTGGCACCTTTTCAGGTACATGAAATATTCACAGACAATCCTCTCCAAGGAGTAAAACCAGAATTTGTAATTGCTAAATTATGGTGCCCTTCAAAGGCAATAGTATTCTCTGCAGCTAGGAAAAAGACTCAGTTGTGCTGTGGACAGTGTACTTGGTATCCAGACATAAGGATGAAATTTGCTAATGACAGGGAAATGGCTCTCCTGAGTCCATGGTCCCCCTTTCCTATTACACCATAGGGGATGATTTAGTTTCAGTGCATGACAGCTCCCACAAAGNGAATTATGCTATTAACNNNTGAACCAAAATTAATATAATCATATAAATATAATGCACTGTTTCCTGTCTGCTCAGTGCCTAAAGCTGGAAATTAAAAGAGTCTCACTCATCTTCTTTTACTTCTAACAGACTCTGCAACCTAGCTGCTTTCTGCTTTCATCTTCTCTCTTTATAGCCACCTCTGCATGAAAAGGTCACACAGATTCAAGAGATCAGTTTAGAAACTTACATAGCCAAATGTGTGGACACCTTGCATAGAGTTAGTGTAATCAGTGAGGAATCAAGGCAAATTAAACAAACAAAATTTACTTTTCAACCTTTCAAATTGTTTCCTGACTTAGTTAAATTGATGCAACTTTTGAGTGTACAGGTGGTCCAAGTGCCAACATTTCAGTTGCTCTGCTAGGCCAGAAGAGCAGAGCAGCATTTTTCAGCCTCCCAAGCAGACTTGCCTGCACAATTTCTTGCAAGTGATATCAGCATCTGAAAGGCCACTCTCAAAGTGCCCCTCGGCTTTAAATACCGGTGGCACACTGAGCAGTAAAATATAGACAGAGCTCCACATGGCTGAAGGTCATTGACAAGGATCATACTTAGTGAGTGCACAGATGAAGCCTGAGTCATGGCTGGGTTGCTCTGATGACCTAGAGGTCCTCCTTTGGCCTTTTGAAGGTCTCATAGCAAGGTCTGATATGCCTTTCCCATCTATTTTGATGCTCTACGGATGAAGATAGCTCTTGCTTTGGACAGGTCTATAACTGACACAGCCAGTTCGGGAAACTCTTCACAGGGTCCAGTCCTATCAATGTAGAGAGCTATCTAGATGTCCAGGACAGGAAGCAGTTTGGTTCTATGGGGATTAACCTCAGGGTAAAAAAGAGAAAGGTCAGTTTCTTAGAGAAGGTGAAACTTGTAATTTGGACTATCAGAATTTCATCAGTCTTAACTCCTCTAGTAACTGGGAAGTTATCACTGCTCAACAGAGCCACTACCTTCAGCTTTAGTCCTAATCAACCAATCTTAACAGCCACCCAAGCCTTCGCCCAAGGGATCTGAAGGTCCCAGTATGCCTTAGCTGGAGTGGAGAAGCAATGGCCTGGTCTCAGATTTTTTCAGGAACGTATTTGTCTGCCTGCTGCCTCAGTCACCACCACGACTTTATGAGTCTGTGCTGGTGCAGAAGAAGGTGCGGTGCCCTCCAGGAGGGACTAGAAGCCATGAGATCTAATGCTGAATTAGTATCTTTCTCAACAGGATGCTTCAAATCAATTTATTCTCTGTCCTTCCTAGTCAGCAGATGACAGTCTTTCATGATGACTCATCTTGATGGGTTTCAGCCCCAGACAGTAGGGCTGACCATTCTCCTGTGACAGCCCTGGCAGGAGCCAGACCACAGTGCTCCTTTCTCTGATCAAGTTATTGGGGTTCCCCTGCTGGCCATTCATTTTCTTGCCTTTATGTTTGTTGAGATGAGCCTTTAATCACATAACCCAAGTGCCGCCATTGCCTGAGCTCTGCATGCAACATGCTTGGAAAAGCTGAAGTTCCCACAAGAGGAGAAAAACCTGTGAGACAGGTTTCAAAGGTCCTGCCCATTTAGGTTTGTAAGAATGGAAGAGAGTGAGCTGTACAGGAGGTCTGAAGGGGCTACAAGTTCCCATCCCCTGTCCAGCTGCATCACCTGCTGCATTACACACTTCCACATCAAGTGGCAAGGTCTATCGTGACATAATGCAAGACTTCCATTGGGGCTGCGACTGCCGATACTAACGCTTATTTGAACACATATGTGAACATATTTCTGGAGAGAGGAGGAACAGAAGACCTCACTGAAGACTGTATAACTTCTCATCTTTAGCCCAGACTGCATCAATGCAAAAAAAGTCTGTCCAATATTTCTTTGTGGCTTATAAAACTTAGACTGAACTGAAAACCTTGAGTTTCATTTTGCTGGAGAATGTTCTTGTGGAGGTGTGCATGTGGCTGGGTGGGGTGTGCTCATGTTTGAACTTGTGAGCATGTGCTGCACTCGGGGTAAGCTGCATGTCTGCAATCTGTACAGCACTTCTAGCTTGGCTATGCAGCGTCATGTAAAACATACTATTATGTCTATGACCTTGCTGCAGCTACTACCTCTTTCCCATTTATCACTCCCTTCCTCTCTCTGCCCTATATTTTTTATTGTTTCTGTTACCAAACCTGGATTATGTCACTTCCTCTATCTTTCCCACCATCTTCACACTTCTCCTTTGCCTGCCTTTTGGTCTCTTCTTTCTCTCAACACAACCCTTTAATGTCTTTCTAAATTTCTTTTAGTTTTCCTTCTTACTCTGATTCATCTCCTTGTATCTGCATTCCCTTCTTCCTTCTTTCTCCATCTCCCATCTCCCTCCGCTCCTTCCCTTTCTGAACTCTGATTTTCATCCTGCAGCCACTGCTCTATTCTCTGCTTTTGAGCACAAAAGGTCTCAAGATCTATCAGTTTGATCCAATCTGCCTGATGTCCTGTCTCAGACCAGTGTAAAAACTGGAACGATGGCAGTTTGCAAGATTTATAAGAGCAGAATTATTTGCCACAAGCTGATTTGCAACAAGCCTTTGCTCTTATTTTAGGAAATCCAGTCTCACAATTAGCCTCTCTGAGGTGCCAGACCTAGATTTTAACTCCTGATCTATAACTCAACACAGAGTCTTTTTAGTACCAGCACTGAAATATAACTTCGGAATAGATGCTAGAATAAAGGATGGCAAACAAGTTTTGATGACACTGTATTCCTTTTCCGATCACACTTCTTTGCACCTGCATCTAGAGCCAAATTTTAAGATTGACCTGGCTAGGAAAGCCACTATGAGACTTGCGAGTACCAGAATCAGCCACGAAACTCCATGCATGTACATGGAGTAACATGTACATGTACACAGCATGCACAACATACATGCATTACATATAGTGCTGACAGTCTGGGTTTACATACAACAAAGGCCTCCAGGAAAGTTCACGTTCAGTCAAAATGTTTCCCATCTATAGGGGGATGATAGATGACCTCAAATGCAGAAGCAAAGCCATGTTCTTCTATTGCAGTTGGCCATGGCCATTACATGGTATCTGTCTTGCCTGGAAAGCGGGCCATCCACCTAAGCTACTGCATGGCTCAAATACTGCACTGGGGACGTGTTACGTCATGTTACATTTGGACGTTTCAGTTTTAAACCATCCTTCTGCAGGCAGATGAAATCCTTTAGATAATTTAAATGTTCTGGGAAGCCTTCTTCAAAACAATCAGATAATGCAGGCAACTGAACATGTGGTCCTCTGCAAATCTGCCAAACTGAAATCTTTTAACCTTTTGAAACGTACACGGAGAATGATGAAGATCTAAAGGCATCACTCTGCAATGAAAAGTCCTCCTTGAAGCACAGACTGGGGAGATCTCAGGGACCTATTTCCACTGTTTAGAAATCACTGCCTAAATCACAGTAGGAAAGCAGTACATCCAGACAAGTGCATCCAAGGTTTCAGTCTCTTTGAGGCAACTGATATTCACCTTCTTGCAGTGTTTTCTTTATTTTTGCTGCAATTAGTGTACAAATAGAGACACTGCATTACTTTGCAAGTGACATCTCGAGTGCCCAGTACCCCTCCTGGCTGCTCTGGAGTAGCTCTGTGCAGAACTGAGAGTTTGACTTTCACATGCATTTTTTGGTGGGATTCACAACAGCTATGAAATAACTCCTAACAAATCTTCTTTTCATGGAGGGTTTTTGTTTTTTTTTTAATGGAGTTACGTCTGATTTATGGGAATCAGGACTCTGCCTAATTAAAGCTGAAATGGAGGCTTTTGCACAAAACTTGCTCCGCTTTTGTCTGGCATAGCTGCCTGTCTGAATGCCCTGGATGCTGCCCCCAGTGTCTGTCATTAGTGGCAAATACACTTGGACTAGCAGAGGGCAGAATTTTCCTTTCTGGATCAGGGAATAGTCATAGGACACTGCTGATAAGGTATAATAGTCATTTTGGTGTCGATGATAGACTTCTGCTTATCATCAGCTCAAATATCTGTCGTGAAAGTGTACCAGCCCAGGCCCAATTCTAACCCACGCCTAACAGTGAGAACATCACCATCACCACATGCTGCTCTAGTGGTGTTTAGGGAAAGGGAGAAGTATTCATCTCCACAAATCTTCGTTACCTCTGTCCTTATCCATGTGAGAAGTGGGAGAAAGAGTCTAAAAAACTCACCAGAGGACTCGTGCACAAAGTAAGCCTAAGGGAAACTAACCTCCCTTGTCCTGTTTTTTTTTCTTTTTTCCCACAGTGTATCTTCCATGTAACTTTCACTAGCAAGTGTTTAAATCTAAAAAGCAAGCCACAGGTGGAGAGACTCGTTACCCAGTTTTTCCAGCTCTACCTGCAGTATTCACTACCAAAATCTAGTGTCTTGGGCAGAGAGGAACCTGATGAGGTTCAACAAAGGCAAATGCAGGGTCCTGCACCTGGGGAGGAACAACCCCATGCGTCAGTACAGGCTT
>Ga0065711_1040878_pt1 | contig 16604 bp, 11 predicted proteins | sample Hoacrofraction12_FD_59098 | JGI IMG/M metagenome (GOLD analysis project Ga0065711, IMG submission 59098) | Hoatzin crop microbial communities from Cojedes, Venezuela - Epithelial fraction 12 v2 (version 2) | ecosystem: Host-associated > Birds > Digestive system > Esophagus > Crop | place... | reverse complement strand
TGAAGCACAGGAAGTTCCATCTGAACATGAGGAAGAACTTCTTCCCTCTGAGGGTGACGGAGCACTGGAACAGGCTGCCCAGGGAGGTTGTGGAGTCTCCTTCTCTGGAGATATTCAAGACCCACCTGGATAAGTTCCTGTGCAGCCTGCTGTAGGTGACCCTGCTTTTGTAGGGGGTTTGGACTAGATGACCCACAGAGGTCCCTTCCAACCCATACCATTCTGTGATTCTGTGAAGTCCCTATAGTCCCTGCCTTTAGCATTTTCTGTGATTTTGTGATTATAGGATTCATAGCTGCTGTGGGTTTTGTTATTCAACCTACATTTGAAGTAGAGTTATTGGGCAATTTAATAACATAGACACAAATGAAGAGACTAGAGAGACAAGTAGTCATAAATTTAAAGGGATTAAGAAAATTATAGCTATTTTGATTAAATATAAGAAATACAGTGACATTGCAAGGACAGTATAAAAATAGTTTAGTCTGCATTTAGGTGCCAGAACATCTGCACATAAGCTTTAGGGAGTTATTTCTTTTTGCTGTCCACAGCTGATGCTTATCCAGCTGCGACAAAATTCTCTCCTTAGGTTAATGACATCTAGGAAGGAGGTGAATTTGGACGTGAATTTAGTATCTGTTGAAGACAAGGAAAAGAGTCAGCCTAAGATGTAGGGTAGTTTTACAGGCAAAATTAAAATGTTGCTCCTGTTCCTTGAGACTTAAAAACTAAAATGGACTAAGAGTATGTAGCATAAGAATAATTTGAGTGGGCAGAGAAATAGCCTACTTCCATCAGTGTTTTCTGTTAGTGACTTTTATTATGTGCCTGAGTAGGGCATAATGCTGCACAATTTACAACGGTACTGAGAGGCTGACTTGATAACTTAAGCTGCTATAGCATGTTGTTCTGCAGGCATATAGCAAATATGTATCAAATTTCTCAAGTCACATTTCAGCGTGTACTTTATTATATAGTAATCTTCAACCGATATTTAGGATTATTTTTGTACTACAAGGCTTGAGAAACAACTTCTGGCTTGAACATAAAGTCCTTGCTATTTTTGATGAGCTTTATCTTCACACATCACAACTTTGACAACAAACCAGGGTACAGCAAAAATGGGTAGGATGCATACTTGGCCAGCGCTGAGCAGGGACTTGTTTTTGAAAGCTTTATTTCAAACTGTGTGACTTGACAACAAGCTGCACATCTCCTATTGCCTGGCAGCTGTGATGAGGCGATCAGTGATGCTGTTTCTCCCTTGACTGCTGAACTCTTGTTTCACCCTTCATTAGGGGTGAATGAGCACATTATTGACTAGTAAAGCAGCACACTGGCGTCAAAAACAGTGTGTTGGAGTTAGAAAGAAACCTGTTGAAATGTATGTACTGACAACAGCAGAGGGTTTCTTGTTTTCTTTGAAAACAAAAAAACCCAACTCCAACAACCCTGTAAAAGAATGAGAATTGTAGCCTCGAATGTTTTCATGTTTATGGCTCTTGTGACAGTGGGTACCCACAGTCATGGAAGAACAGGGAGGGTAAAGGAATGGCTGTTGGAGTAAATACTGGGGAGGGACTGTGAGTGAGCTAGAGCTGGCACTCAGATCTGCTTTGTGGACCAGCAATGTCAATGTGCCACTGTAGGTGAGACTTGCAGCAATTTATCAGATAACAACAAATTTATTGAATTGGCTTTTTGTGATTAAAATATGTCTAAGGTCCCTTTTTCCAGAACTAAAAGGGCTGCAGCAATGGCAAGATTACGAATAGACTCTCTGTGTCTGTATACATATGTATGTATCTATTTTATTTTTCTTGAAGCATTTGCCCTTATGAGGTAGTAGATGGTAAAAAAAAGGATAAAGAAGCATAGGAGTAAGAAATGGGGGCTACTTCAACAAGAGCTGGCAGTTAATGTTGGTACTCTGGAAAGCTTTCAACAACTAGGAACTATTTTTTTCCTATTTTGAGCAGGGTGGTGGTAGTTCAAGATTAGCTGGCAGAAGCTTTCTAGACAGCATCAGACCTTGGATGAAAATCTGTCCATGGGAAATGAAGTAGGGGAGGAAGCTGATATAGATTTCTTCTGTCAATTACTTTTGACTGACTTGCTGTTTAATTCGTCCTTCGGCACCTAGAGGTCTGCAGTTCTCATCTGCTTCTTGGTAATCTGGCTTCTCTCTCAAGGTGTGTGATTACCAGTGATACACACCTGGATCCTGACTCACCTTGTTATGTTACACCTGGGCTTTGTAAGTGCTCCTGTTTCCCATGACCCACTGCTATACGCTATGAGCCGAGCAAAGCAGTGTAGGCAGGTGTGAATGTCTTCAATAGAATGGACACATTTGAAGCCTTCTATGTTTCAAAAGGGAATACAAGAATCTTTTCTATGTTATTTAGTCTAGGGAAGACTTTTCCTACTCATTCCATCTCCTGTCACTTTCCACCCCTCTATCTTCCTCAACAGAAAAAAAAGTGCTCTGTTATTCCTAGCCTTGGTATCCTGCTATGAAGAGAAGCATGAGAACACTGAGTGTCAACATGTGAATGTCACAGCCCTGGGTCTTGCCATGAGGATTTAAAAAGTTGAATGTTGCATGTTTATAAATATTACTGTTTGTGTCTTGAGTGTAACAGGTCCTAGTGTTACTCTCCAGAAGTCCATGGAATAGTTCTCTTGGTTTCCTTTGAGCTAAGAGGCCTTTCATAACAGTTGTGATTGCTCTACAGGCCAGGCCCTTAGGAGAAGCAAAACAGAAGAAAGATTATCTAGAATGGTTTTGGATTCCCTGGAAGGAAACATTTCCAAGGGAGAGGGGGGAAAAAAAATCTGAAGAAATACATCTGATCAAGTGATGTGCTGAGTCTCTATTTTATGTTGATTTTGTGTCATGGACCTTGAGGTCTTCCAGTCTCACAGGAGCCTTGAAAGTGCAGAATTATGATAGCCTTGGATGATGCGTATCTCATTTCCTAGAGTTCTTTCGTAACTAAGCCATCCTTGGACAGCCAAGCTGGGCAGGGTTTGGGATCACTTCAAGATAGGGCTGTAGGAAGAGACAGTTCTTCCACCTTGTCAGAAAATCCACTGATGTGTGAGATCCTTTGATTTCTGTGGTGGTTACAAAGGTGTTCATAGAGGCACTACAGATTTTGGTGTTTGTTATATGTTCCCCTGTCTCCTACAATGAAATGGTATTATTTCCTGAACCATACTTGACAGTTAAGTCTTAAGGCTTGATTCTTTTTCATAGGTTCTTCATATCAGTTCTTCCCATCAAAGATTATTAACTTTTGAAGTTTATAAGCATCTCCAAACAAGAGCCATTCTCTTTGTAAAAAAGAGACACAGATGTATTTTTGTCTTTCTGTTATAAAGGTGTTTGCTTCTGGGTAATGTGTATTCCAAATCTTGTCTGATAGAACATGGGCCAGTAAATACGTCAAGACTTGGTATTTTGTAAGCTGTTCTAAATTACATAGAGAAGGTGTGTGCTGTCGAAGGGTCTGTTATAGCACGCTGAGTTCCATGTTGTGTTTCTTATCTGGTCAACTAAGCAATATCTCGGGAAGATGTCTGCACATGACCATAATCTTACTTTGCCCCATGCAAAGATGGGCAGATGGTCTTTGCTGGGTTATCCCATAACTTCTTGGTGAAGCAAGTGCGGAGGCAATAGCTTTCTTGGAAAATGGAGAGCTCTAAACTCTTTGTAAGGTGTGCTTTAGGATCTGTGCAACTGGCTTCTGCGTCATATATGCACTATTACTTGTAGTATGTCAGCTTCTGATTTATTGCCCTGCTTGAGCAATGACCTTTCTCCCAGGTGATGCTGCTACGGTTGCAACTAGCAAGGTACAAAATCTCAGAGGTGTTGCTCTGGTTCATGTTCTTTGGTTTTTGTTACCCACAGCTGTATGATTTGAAGACCCATCTTTCTGGACAGGAACTTGGTGAAGTAGGACAGCAGGAGGACAACAGGCAGGGTCTTCAAGAAGCTGCGCTCTGCAGGCAGGCTGAGTGTCCTGTGGAACCTGATGAAGAACAGCTAAGTTTGCTTGTATATTTTCTTTCCGACTATTTAGGTACTACCCACTTCTGAGCAGTGTGTATACAGAACACACTCAGGATAAATTCCTTTGAAATACTAGGCTAATGTACTTCCTGGCTAAAAAGATGCTCTCAACAGAACAGTTGTGGCTGAGATAAAGGATTTAATTTAATTTGAAACAATTTTGAACAATGCAAATGACACTAATGTGTTTGCAACCTAACACACCTTTTATTAGGTAGATTGATAGCCCTTAATTTTATGTCTTGATCTCTCAGCAGTAGAAGAAGTTGTATAGAACTTCACTTACCGCCAGGTAAAAAAGACCTCATCTTAGCATATTTGGAAAAATTGTATCATCCACTGAAACATCTAATTTTGCAAGATGCAGGGAAATTTTCTATTGGAAGTTATTGAAACTTTTTAGCAATTGACGTTCAATATTCCCACTTTTCAACAGTAGTTCTTACAATTGAGCTTTCTAGGGTAACTTTTGACATTGCTGTCCAAGCCCAAAGTAATATGAATCAGAATTAATCTGATTAAAAGAACCTAAAAGCAGTAGTACCTACTATGAAGCTGCCTGCTTCTGACTTCATTTAGTTGCCCTGCTGTTTATTTCCCACTTCTTTCTTACACAAGTAACCGCAGTAGTAATTTTTCAACTTCTTTTAGGCACTAAACGGTGTCAGTCAGTGTCTTTGATACAGGTATAAAAGACCGTGTAGTACATGCTGATAGACACCCCCCCAAAAACCCCCAATGTCTTTTAAAAACAATTTTGTCACAAATTCTGTATTAATTCTTCTGTTTTAAGTTTTATAATTCCAGAATATTGTACTCCCATTGCTTTTTCATTGCTTGAAGTTCTAATCCCTTATGACATGATGATATTTTCTGCATTAGTCTACTGTGATTATAAAGCAGAAGTGTTTCTAAATCATGTATGTTTAGGTTTTGTTTGGTTTTGATTTTTGTTTTTGTTTCCCCCCCCCAAATATTTCCATCTAGTGTCACAGTGAAGTTGAAAAGGCCTCATTATTTTTGGGGTTATCAAAAGTTTATGATAAGTTTTCTTCTGCCTACTGCTAAAGAAGTTCTTTTGGTGCTTGGTTTTACCTTGTACTAACAGTAATCTTGGAATTCCAAAAACTCTGTAATTATTTGCATTTCATGACTTTGATGGATTGTACTTTACAATTTGAATCTTCACACTCTTCTGGGTTACATTTGGGTTATCTTAGGCATTAGAAAAAGGCTGTTTTCATACTTACACATTTTCTTTTCTTTCCCCTATTAAGAAACAGTTGTTATTAAATACGTGAAAACTAGTGAGGGGGAGGATCGCCTTCACTCTCTCTTCCTTCCCCAACCTCCTTTCCCCTCAGCTCCTTTCTTTCTAGAGGAAATTGTAGGTCAAAAGTGAGAAACCCAGAAAGTATAGAAAAAACAAATAGGAAACTTACAATTTTTCACTGTAAGTTAAACTTCTTTGGAAAACCCATCATCTCAAAACTATCAGCTTCCCCCGGGGATAAAAAAACCCCAGCTTTTCTATCCAGCTCCAGTCAGAGATTGTGAGGGAATAAAGTTTACCTTCCTACTGAATGGGCCCAGGGCTGGATCTCTGGCCAACTAACTATTTCATCATCTGTCAGGAAATTCTCTAGATCTCAAAGTATGCAGAGGATTGTCCCATCCAGAACAGAATGCCCTAGCTTAACAGCTTCATATTCTTCACCGCACATCCCAGGGAGCTACGAGTCTGTGCAGGTAGGAAAACAAACAGTGTAGCTGACTCAGAGTTACTTCTGCAGAGCATTTCTATGGATGCGTCAAAAACCTCAGCGGTGCAGAGCCAGGGTTCTCTGGGCTTGCTGCTGCTCCAGCCAGCTACACCCCGTTGTAAGCTGGAATCCCCACATGCACTATACCCTGGGAACATGGGAAGTGGAGCACAGTGCTCGTTAAGATACGAGATCTCTCTCAATCTCTGACAGATTTCTGGACATTGTAATGCATTTTCTATTTCTTTCATCTAGTTTACACCTTAAAGTGGAGGTTATGATTTGGCTCTAGGTACTTGCGCTGACAAGCTGTGCTCAGGCTCTGACTCACTGTGCAGACCGTATGTATAATATACAGAGAGAAGTAGGTTTCTCTCTAGCTTTCTCGAAATTACATCCATAGTTTTAATAGAAAATGCTAAGCTTTCAAAAGGAAGGCTGTTGACAAAAAATAAATGGAACTATGCTGTTTTTTATAGATGAACATTGAACCCTGGAAAAATGTGACATAAGGTAGGCAAGACATACAGATGCTTCAGTGGTGCAGTATAGAATTTAGGGAGTTCGTCCAATTGTCTCTGGTTCTGAGCTGCAAAATGTTCCAAAAGCTGCAGTGATTGTTAAAGAAATAGTGGAAGAAAATTACATAATAATATGGAAAGTAATAGCCAAGTGACTTGGAGCAATTTTAATAGCCCATTAAAAAGTCTGTTTTGCTGTAACATACTTAGTAGTTATATGAGTACCAAAAATACTGTGTATTATCTGAGATGCTAGACTGGAGACATATTACTTCTCTTACTGTGGAAACAGAGATTGTTAGCAGAGGCAGATTGTCCTACTGGTTGTTATATCATTTTGGAATATGGTAATGTCCTACTGAATCAAGGGAATTGCAGCATCTTATCACAGAATGATTTATCAAAAATAATCTTCAAAATCTCTGTCTTCTCAATGACTTGAGAAATTTGTTTTTACTTCAGGTAAAAGTAGCTAAAAATCTGTTATGCAAAGAGGTACTTTTATGTTACCACAATCTTTTTCTATTCTTTTATGCACTGCCTGCCTTTTAAACTGCACAGCTGACTTGCTCACCGATGCTGTTTCCGTGAAGATGCTTTACTCTGCTCTGTTTACCACAGCACAGTGATGCACCATGAACGTAGATGTGGAACTCTTGCCACCCATGGACGCAACTCAAGTTTAACAAACAAGACCAGAACAGGCAGAATTTATTGCAGCTCTTTGCATCTGTCTGTTCAAGGCTCGTGGGTGGAGAACTAGGCAGATTCTTTCTCAGCCAGAAGAAGACTTGCCTTCTCTATTGGTATGATTCTCTTAACTCAGTGGTGAACCTGGCCTAAAATGTTCAGTTCATCTCAAAGTCCTGAGGCAAGGGTGTTGGTGTGACTAAAGAAATTTCATTTGGAGCTTATCAATCAGTGCCATTCTGTATTCTGTGTGTTGTGAGTTGTACCTGGGAAGAGTAAAATGCCAGGTGCTATCAGAAGGAGCGACATTTAGTTACCAAAATGAATGACTAGGATACAAACTGTGCTCGCTAGAGCCCTGAGGAATATGAACTCTTAAGAAATCATGGGCCCATCTTTCTGTATAAAATGATTCCTTAAAAGTTGAACGTAAGCTGTTTCTTGCTTGCAGTGTACGGGTATGACCCAGCTAGCTAAAATCCACATGGTATTTCTTCATTGATTTAATTCCATTTTGGATCATCTCATGTGTTGGAAGATCCTGTACATGTGTAGAGGGTAAATATAATCTAGATGATTTCATGAATTTGATCATATTCATTGTTCTTACATCAGTATGTGACTGGTACACGTGACTTACAAAGGCTACTTCCTAACCCCTATAAAATCTCGGAGCAGAAGTTTCTAAAACATTATCTGTCTACAGAGTAAGGACTGAAGGTTTTTTGGCTTTTACATCGGTAAAATGTCAGGTAAACCGTCTTACTTTTTTCTTTGATTTGTGAAAAGTATGCTTAAACCACATATGTATGCATGCATTTATACACACAAAATTCAAGAAAAGAACCAGCTACCAAAACTGGAATGCAAAGAGTGGTTGCTCTGGTTGAAGCGCAGGCTTTCCACAGATGTTTGATTGTACACATGGGGCAGGCTTCATTGGAGATGAATAGACAGTACATAAAATGCACACTTTCGCTCCCTGTTCCTCTTGTTTATCTGATTTTGTAAAAGAATTTTAATTAACCCCACAGAATTGCAATAAACTACAGGAACTGTAAAGTTAATATCCAGAAACACTACAAATAGAAAAATTGCTACATAGCTGTAAGCTGTTTTTCTTCTCTTGTGCCTCTGAGCACATCTGCTCAAAGCTACATGTAAACTTCTTTTCTCTCTGTGCAGCTGAAATGCATAAGGAAATATTTTTCCTGAAAAAAAATTAGCAATGCCTACTTTAAGGAATTTAGGCATTAGAGATATTTAGATAGTGAGGAATATTGCACTCGCTCTCTAAACATTCCCTAAGTTGTTCTTCCAACATGAGAAGAGTGCCTTCCACAATAGTATTTATATTTACTTCTTTATAGAGTGTGAGAAACTATCTAATCTGAGGCTCTGTGTGTATATATATATAAAAAAAATATATAATGCATAATATATAATGTATATAATATATAATGTATAATTGTCCTGCAGAACAGATGTTGATATTACGTATATTAGGTTTCATGGGAAGGTAGATCAGTGAAGGAGAGTTTAGGTGGTTTGTTATGCGACATGTAGTGCATAATAGCCCTAAGAATATGCCTGCATTGAGATGTTCCAAGAACCCTGGTTTTCCTTCCCCACCTGTTCTTGCCTGTGCTTTTCCCTTGTTTCAAGTACTTGGAGTCTATAGACCATCTACTTCAAATGAATTGAGTTCTGTTTACGTTATGCACAAAGAAAGTCAACATATGAAGTCTAGTTTACTAAATTATCCTTATGTTAATCTTCAAATGACATAGAATATTTTCCCCCTCCTCGCCACCACTTTAGTTTCTCCCTTTATTTCACTGTAGTAGATAAGTTAAATTTGATTCAAGTTTTAGAAGCAACAGCTTTTTTGAGAGGCCAGATTGTGTGTTACTTTAGAGGGCAGGCGGAGAACAGGCAGCTAACGGGGGAGGGATTGTCATCGGGGCTCAGCCTTTGGCTGTGCGGAGTCCAGTTCTGTTTGGGTCAAGCTTCATGTTGACAGCTCATCCTTGCGCTGTTTTAACAATTGTAATAATTCACTACCGACTAACGCTTCTGAAGAGCCCAAACTGAAATAAAAGGAAGAGTCTGTGTTTTGTGCAAGAAGTGTTTGGCACTTGTGGTTAATCAGGCTCGATTAAACTGTTGAATATTAGGCAGTTAACAATTGTGCATCTTGTAGTTGCTAGATTATTTTTTGCTAAATTTATGGTCTGAATCTTTAGCATAGAAAATATATTCAAGTGTGTTAGGACTTCTTCTAGTTACTCTGCTGGTAAACTTTTGAAGAATAAGTGTAGGAATCACTGATTTAAGAATCTTTACCTAAGGGTGGGATTATTAGGTGAGGGAATAGTTGTTTATGAGTTATGTGGAACATGTCTTGGTTTCTTGCCCCAAAATTACTCCCTCTTTCTGCAAAGGACGGGGTAAAGCCTTGTTCACCTTATGCTCGTAGGGATTTGGCTGCAAAGATGACTTTTCACAGTGTAGAAAATGTGTTACAAAGCAGCTGGACAGTCTTGGCTGTGACCATTTATGTAAAAGGATGACTCGTACGTACCCTCCCTGAAATACTGCATGCATATGCCTCATCCTAAAAAAACTTTCTTTTCAAAGAGGGAAATCGAGCACAAGTCCATTTTCCACTGTCCTGTCTTTTTCTCTCATTAATAACCTAATAATTCGGTCAGTACACAGTGTTCAGTTGCACTTTTATTCTTCTCAGTGTAGGATGGAAAGCTTGACTGTATGATGGCTATCGCTCTCAGTGAGAGTAAAAGAAGACACAGACCTACCAGTGCTCAGGAGGTACAGGGGAGGGGGCGACAATGGCATTTTCTTTCATGCTGTTCCTCATGCCTTGGAAATATTTCGAGGGTAGATGAATGTTTTGACAGAAGATTTAGCTGCAGATCAGTACACAGGTTGCCTGTGGTCCAACTGTTTTCATGAATCAGGGGAAAAACATCTAGGCATGTCCACTGTATGGGGAGGCAAGCCCCATTGCTCAGTACTTACATCATCCATAAGCTTTTTATTTATGTTTGGTAAACAACTCTCTTCTGCTTCAAATTAATATCCTGATGGAGTTGCTGATACAAATGTTAAACTATATAGCGTCCAGTTGCCAGCAGACAGCGTGACAAGAAATGGTGATAGGAGCGTTCCTGCCAATGACTTGCATTCAAGTATCTGATCAGAGCCGTATCAGAGAGGCTGGATCTCTGGGTGCTGTTCTCCAGGTCAGACATGCAGTGAGTGCTTGAATATGATTACTACATTTTTTTCTCAGTGGCAATGGTTTTCATACAACGTTAAGTTTGGCCAAGAATCAGTATATCAGGGAAGAGGGTAATGTTGAAGAGAAAAACTGTCTGAAAACAACCTTTATTCCAAGCTAGACATATGAGTTCAGTCTGCAGGGGTGTGTGTGTCTGATTCAGGTGCAGTGATGCATACTGAAGTGCGGGGGCAAGAAATAATGAGTACAAATTAAATATTAACACGTGACTCTTGCATTCCTGCAAATACTGTTGGAGTCTACCAAGCTACTTTTGCCGTTGCCAAGGGAGAGCATAGCTAAGTGCCTTACGTCATATTTAATCTCCTGTCTTCTCAGATGTAGTTATTGTTTGTCCTCACTCTTTTCTTGGTTCTTCTGTCAACCTGTTCTGTTGAGCATAAAAGACTAGAATTTTGGGCCTGATTCAGCAAAACACATAAGCACGTTTAACACCGAAATGCTTTTCTAGGGGAAGAAATGTCTGATTTTCCCACCAAAGCAGGGAAACAGTCAGTTCCTCAGCGTACTTCTCTTCACTGTAGCCTCCTGACACTTTTGCAACTAGATCAGGACTTTCCTGTGGGTAACACTGAGAGTTGCTGTTGTTGATTGGGTGACAGTTGTTGTGAGTGCCAACTAGTATAGTAGTGCACTAAGGCAATTACAACCATGCCATAGAGTGAGAAATAATGCTTTTCTAAAGTATATGAAACCTAATTCTAATGAACTGCGTAGGAGTCATTTCACTGAAGTGAATTATGTTGCTTTAATTTTCGTACTGCTGCAGATGAGAAAAGAATGAGGCCCAGCACATGGCTAGTTGTAGCTTAGAAGATTTCTTGAAGTAAAGGGATTCATGGGTAGAATTGCATTGCTTCTCTTGGGGGCAGCGGGAGGAAAACTGGTAAGTGTAAAATTCAAAAGACTTTAAAACAGTATTTCAGCCCATAATCAATAGTTCTTTGACATGTGTTGGCAGGAATAGCACTGATGTGACAAAGAATCCTGAGTAAATCAAACAAACAGCATGAACTCCAACTATCAATCAAAATCCAGCCTTTTTTCATTTCATGACCAAGCAATTGCATCACTATTCAAAGGGCTTATTCTTGTGTCATGTATGTTGCCTTAAGCAAATTAGCTCTGGGAACTCACTTGGGAGGAAAAAGAAAAAGAAAAAAAGGCAAACAATTTTGTCAGAAGATTTATCCAAAGTCAGTATTTATGAAGTTGTAACAGCCTGGGAGGAATCCATGCTGTTTCAGTACCACAAGCAGTGCCATTGCTTCCACGGTGTTTTTTAGAGTTTCGCACCTCTGAATCAGCAAATAACTTCACAAAGACAGCCAATGTGCCGGGGACTTGTCCAGACCATGTGTCTCTTATCCACTGCCTGGAAGGGTCAAAGCTCATGCTCAAGAACAATTTCCTCAGTAGTGTCCTGTTCTTCTCACACTGCTTAGAAGGCTCAATTGTAGAGCTCCAGCATGGGCAGAAGAGCACAGATTTGTGATGAGTGAGGAGGTGCAGAGCAAGGAGAACCGGCATGTGGATTCTCCCTCTGCCATCTCTGTGGTACTTAACAGAGGTGGCAATCTTGGCTGCAGAGCTTCTCACCTGGAAGCTTCTAGCCACATGCTGCCCATTGTGGCAAGCAGTACTACATGTTTGCACCACACGCACTGCTATTTACACTTTCCCGACGATAAATCCCTGATGGAGGAGCATCTTCAAGGAGCTGGGTGTTTATAACTCCTCTTCTACTCAGCATTTCCTATCCTTTGTCTCATAGCTATTTTTCAGCTAGAATACAAGACATTTTCAGTCTCATTCTTAGGTCTTTGTAACTATCTATCCCTTTGCATCCAGAGGAAATAAAGATGTCATAGGCAGAGATTGTTGGTGACTGGGCATCAGCAGTTTCTAACTTATGAAAGAAGGCCATGATTATTTCTAAGGCCCAAGAGTTGAGTTCTCGCCTCTTCTCCACGGCAGTGTTAAGCATTAATAGGCTTGCTGCCTAGCACAGTGGCTTGCTTCCTGGCTGCTTGTTTCCGAACAACTCGGGCACCCTTTGCTCCTCGCTTACCGTGGGATATCTGGCTGGTTACTAAAAGGTTTGTAACCCTGCTCCAATGTTTTGGTCTAAATCTCCAGTTATTTAACAGTTGTCAATAGACCTACAGCTGTGCATGGCTATTTTCGGAGGAAGTTAAGTTTTAATAAACAGTTCAGATCTCCCAGCTCTTGAGGCGGGCGGGCCCATTTGGAGAATGCCTCTCTGATGGCAGACAGACTGCGCCCAGTATTGTGCCAAGTCACTCTCCATTTGTAAATATTAGAATGTGTTGTAGTTACAGATATAGTAAAAGAAAGAAGGTTTAAATTTTACATCTGAGAAACAACAAAGGAAAATAAATGTAAAACAGCACATGCTGTGTGTGCTGAAGGTCTCCTGTCTTGCTATTAGATAGTAAAGACAAGAAACACAAGCTAAAAAGACCACTCAGTTGAACGATTCTCGTGTTTTCCTAAATGCATATTTTTGCTGCACCTAAATCTGTGTAACCTTCTGCTTGTCTTTCATTTGAAGAAGGTGTTTTAAAAGGGAGGCTTAAGCAGGAAATGTGTAGACAGGTTACTTGACGCAAACTTTGTAAAGGAGCTCTAAGGAGCTGAAGATGGTGATTAGCAAAAGGCAATGGAAAAAAGTAGTGAGTATATCCACATTAAGAAAACTGTTGAGGTATTTGTGTGTAGCACAGTAGTAAGAGCAAGGGACATGGTATATGTAGCTGTACATGATCTGGCTGGTGCTTATCCAGAACATGGAGAAGTCCTCCAGTGTGATCAAAGAGAAATATTCGTCATGGAGGAGGAAGAGGGAAGTTCTTTTTTGTTTGGCTGGAAAGCCAACTTGCCCTGCTGTGCTGCTGTGGTGTTTTCCTGAAGAGTGAGGCAGCAGTGCCACAGCTCAGAGTGGCCACAGGTCCCAGGCAAGTGCCACTCCTGGAACTCGCCCTCAAGCGCAAAGGAGAAGCAGCATAGAACAGGCACGTTCTCCCATTTCTGTGATATGACATATTAATTGAAAAACTTTCTGTCTGCTATGCGTCTCTGCTGTTCTCAGGCAAGGATCTGACAGTGATGATTCTCCTCCTAGCACTGGGGAAAGGCATGAAGAGGGGACATAAAATGGAGGCGTTTCTGAACACAGTTTCTGGGTGTGAGCTACAAAACACTACTGTTGTTCAGGATAGCTGAGCTGCAGCTGAGCTATCTACTATTATTTCCCTTTGGTGTCATGTACTCCTGCTTAAAGAGTAGCTGATCTAGGGGCGAAGAGAAAACTTGTAAAACTACACTGTCTTTCTTCCAGGCCAGCAAGCTAATGCATGTCTCCACTTTAATTTTTTTTTCTGTTTGTTTTTGGGTTTTGCGATAGTGGTTTCCCCCCTCCCCCCAAGATCTCGAAATCTAATGATTGTATAAATGGCACTTTCCAAGGCTTCACTGTGCCACTGACCTGTGCTGGACACGTTGCAAATCTGACATTGTCTTCCATACACCAGGCAGCAGATTTCTAACTCTTTGCAATGTTCACGCCTGCTCTCACAAAGAGAAGGAAATGAAGCAGAAAAATCCCACTGCGACAATTAGTGGCTCACAGAGAAGTATTGAAACAAATAATAAGTGGCTGAAACAGTTCAAGAGAGGGAAACTCTAGCTTCCTACTCTACTACAATCTGATCTTCTTTCTCACATTCTCTCCTTCCTTATCCCAATGGGGATTTTTCACATTTTTTCATTCCCACTGTTAGTGTGAGATGAGTCTTCGTGACTAGCGAGCAGCAGTTCAGTCCTGCAGGGCACACCTCTGCTCTACCCTGTTATCTGTTTGCCAGTCTTATCATTTTATGCTGCAATCTAGTCTGAATTCTCAGGCTGCTGTAGCTCAAAGAATTTTAATGAAACTAACTGAAATAGATTCCTATTCTTTCACTGAGGCATCTGGCAAAAGAACTGGCTCGTGGGCAGGGAAGTCCTTCAGCTTTGGAAGTAAAAATACCAAGATACCCTTTACATCTCAACCCTGAATCTTCGCTGCTTGCTAGGTGAGAGGCACTGGAGGCTCTCTCTGCCGTCACACGAGGAGACAAGGTGTGCCTGGATCACCATGTGCTGACCAAGGGATCGAGTAGGTTGATTCCTGCCCTCACCCAGATCTTTCTTTGCTTGGTGAGTTGCTACCTCCCTCAAATGCATTATTTTCTACTGCATCTTTTGCTACCAAATTAAAACTTTAAACAATCATTTCCTTTGTAAGTTACTGCACGAAAAAGTTACATTCAGACTCCTAGTAAATGGTGTTTTCTTTCAGGCATTTATGTTTTGGTCTCTATTTTAAACAGAGATAAATAAATAAATAGAGTTTTTAGATAGAAGGATGCCATTTCACAATCCCTTTCTGTCAATCTCTTAGAAAAGAGCAGCCAGTAGCCTGAGTGTATTGGGGTTTTTTCTTAGATAGCCACATTTGTTATGTGAGACCAAGAAAGACTTCAGATAACATTGCAATATAACGAGAAGGGGAGACTTGTAGCTCTGCAATTGTTCAGAACAAACTGAGTTTCAGCTGCTCTGACTCTGATGCACAGATAAGGTGTGGGAAGGACTGCCCCTTTCCCTCCCAGCAGCATGACAACTGCTTCCTCTTGCGCTGCTGGGAAAACACGAAGCATGCTGTTCCGAACAGCTCGTCAGCAAGGGGAGGAGGAGATAGAGGGTGACAGACAGCACTCTGCATTAGCCCTTGGGAGGGAGCAAGCATTCCAAAAGTCAAACAGAAAACAAGAGAGAGATTAGGGAAATTAAAGTAAAGGCAGCAAAAGAGTCAGGAAGGAAGAACAGTAACAAGCGTATGTGCCTTGGCTTTTCAGAAGGCCTCCTGGTGGCCTCTGCTTTAATGTACCCAGGCTCCAACTCTTCCAACGCTATTAATGACCAGCTGAACTGGCCTTTGGGACCTCCACAGTGGATACTGATGCTGTTCAGCTTCTCTTAATGTAGAGGCAAGTCCTCCTTCCCCTGAGGGCTGATAAAGTTCAGTAGCTAATTTTCAGACAGGTATGAGTTAAGTAATCTTTTGCCAACATCAGGAGTTAGGAACTATCTGAAGCAGAGCAATCCCACCGTACATTAATTAATTTATTAATACCTAAGTACTCAAGTCTTTGCTCTTGAAAAGAAACTTTTCTCTAGTCCATCTGGCCACAGTTGTGTCCGTTCCAGAAGCAAACAGTAGTTGTATAATTGGCGGAGCAGAACAAGTAGAACATTGACTCTGTAGTAGAGATTGGAACTAAACTACTGTAATCTGCCAGGGTCATTCTCGCCCACATGCTACCTGGCTTAGCAATTAGTCACTTATTTATGTGCTTTATTAGATCATGGCCAGAGCAGCGCAGCGTTTGCTTCCTGCCAGATTGTCTACTGCCTAGCTTCTGAAGCATAGGTACAGGTTTACCTGATACCAAACCAGAGCACGATGCAGCAACGACTGGAGGAATTCTCTCTAGATTATATCTGTGGTTTCCAAATCCATTTGCTTACTACATGTGAGACCTCAATCTCTTGGAGGTAGCACAGCTACCCTTCTCTTAGCATTATAATGCAGCCTTTCTTTGCCTGTGAGAAATCTTTAACAACAGCTGTATACAGCTGTCTTTTTACAACCAAGATCTGCTGTGGTGCCTGCGAGGCATCTGAAACTGCTTGGGAGCTGTGGCGACGCACAGGGAAAAGCAAATTTCCTCCAGCAGATCTTTTTCTTAGAGCCTGTTGCTATCCACAGCCTTGGGAACGGAGCAGTTCTTTGACGCACCTAGTAGCACAGTCAACAGCTCGTCTTTCACTGGTTCGGCCTGGTTCAAGTGTAATCGAGCCTGAAATGTTGCCAAGAAAAAACCGACCGGTTCTGCTGCGCTCGAAAGAAAGTGGGTTCGCCTGGCTGGGGCAGTAAACTGGCTTGCCAGTGACTCTCTGGCTCCAAGGTCTCTCCTCAGCAGCCAGCGAGGGCACGTCCTCCAAACGCGGTTATTACCGTGTGGGCGCGGGCGGGAGTGCGGGGTGGGGAGCGCCGGTGCCGTTCGGCGCGGCAGCACCTGCGCTCCCCTTCCCGCAGCCCGGCGCGGCAGCAGGCCCGCCCGAAGGAGGGAGGCCGGGCCCGGGGCCCGGGG
>Ga0065711_1009075_pt1 | contig 16604 bp, 14 predicted proteins | sample Hoacrofraction12_FD_59098 | JGI IMG/M metagenome (GOLD analysis project Ga0065711, IMG submission 59098) | Hoatzin crop microbial communities from Cojedes, Venezuela - Epithelial fraction 12 v2 (version 2) | ecosystem: Host-associated > Birds > Digestive system > Esophagus > Crop | place... | reverse complement strand
CCCCCCCCCCGGAACCCAGCATGACGGCACATGGTATGGAATACCGGGCTCTGTTTGGCCAGGTGGGGTCAGCCCGTCCGGCTGTCTCCCTTCCTGGATTCTGGTAAAAATTCACCCTGTCCTGGCCGAACCCAGGACAATTAACAACTACAAATCAAAATATATTTCTATTAAAAGAAAAAAATGGCTAGTCTTTAAATTACAGTTTTTAAACAATATTGCAACTGATTCTGTATGAGCTTCTAGGTATATTTTATTTAAAAACAGGGAATATTTAAAATGTGGAATCAAAAAATGCAGAAACATAGGCTTATTATTATTGGTTAATAATGTCTTATAAATTAAGTACTATCTCTTTTTCCAAACACTTAAATGTCTCTCCTTTCACTTGACTCTGCTTCCCATCACTTGCTGTGTGTCTGCACATATGCAAATGAAAATGTAATGTATTTTCAAGGATAAATGCAAAGCATTGCCCTAACGTAGTCTGATGATACACACACACCAATCGGTACCTTACCTGTGGAAAGTGAACAGGCTAAGGTATGAAGTAAAAAAATAGTCAGTGGGGGTCTAATTTACACGAGCAGGTTCTCCAGGTAATATGCAATAGCATACCCAGACTGAGTAAGCAGTACAGTGGGTCAGCCTGAACGTTCAGCATGTTTGCGAAGTATTGTTCTGATGCCTGATGAAGTGCCTTGCAGAAAATGGACCATACTAGCTGAGAAGGTAAGCCAGCTTTATGCAGAAGTTAGGATGTGGACATAAACTTCTTAATAACAGTTGATTAAACCAGAGGGACAGTGTAAGGGACTAACAAGATAGTTCAGTATTGTGGAAAATGCATTACACACAGTGAAGAAGGTATGACGGGAAAGTGAAGAGGCATAGAAAATATTCTGCTCTGAAGTTGAAGGCAATCAACCATAAAGATTTTTCTGTCACACAGCAGATTATTGTACTGTCAAGCAGCAGATTTTTGAGTATACAGCATAATATTTTGTAGATAAACTTTAATTTTTTAGGAGTGGTTGTGGTCTGACCTGGTATGAAACTGACCTATCTTGGCTGAGCAGTTTAGTACCTAAGGATAAAACCTCAGAGGTGTTACTACAGTTCTCTTACACCTTGGTGTAATGCCTTTAAAGTTCAATTTCAAGAGGTCTGGTCTGTGGTACAGACCATTTATTGAAAAGATAAGAGTTGCGCAGTCTTTGAGCTCATTTAGAGGAAAGAGATTTCTGGTTCTCTGCTGACTCACTCAGCTCTGGCAAGATGACCAAGGTACAAATAGTTTGTACTGAAAGCAAATAATTTCTTGCAAATTTGCAGAATAATCCATTTGCTTCCTGGTAGAGATAAGTAACATCAAAATTTAGTCATCTGAAGTTAAATCCTGAATTCTTTGAAATAAATGGTAGTTTCCATTGATGTTAACTGACTCAGATCTTCAAGCTTCTTAGGACAAACTCCTGGGCAAAGTTTTCACTTGGTATGATCTTTCACTGTTCTCCTTTTTTCTATGTAAGAGTCTTGATGCACAAATTCTTCATACTGAAATATGAAAAACAGACATACTGTGAACTAGCAGGATTTATAATCTTCCCATTCCTTACTCTCATAAAAGTGTATCAGTTTTTTATTTCTCTCTGGAACAGAATATCTAGAATCAGTGGTGACTACACATATCTAGCAAGTAAATTAAGGCTTTAGGTTTTTTAACATTTCAAAAATTTGGCTGGAGTTCTCTCAAGATAGACCCGTACAATCTTACTAGAACGAACATTGACTGATAACCCTGGGTCCTTTTTCCAAAATCCTAAGATCTAAAATTTTCTTCTTCATCCTCTAGACTAGAAGAATGTTCTCCATTACTCTCTTTTTCTTTCTTTCCATATAACCAGCTCATGTAATATAAGTGATGGACTTGCTTTGATAATTAATTTATATTATATTGTACTTCGGTAATACATTAATAGAATTTTCCTGAAAATACATCAGGGTATTTCACCACATTTCCTAAACAGTCTAATTTAATCTCTGGGCAGCTTGGATTGTATAGCCTTTGCTTCATTTTAATTTCAGAAAAAGCCCTGTTAATATTCACTGAAACCTGTAAGTGCCAGGTCTGACATGATCTATACCTGTGATATAGACTTCTAAACCCTGTGTCGGTTCCAAAAGAGATGGTTCACTCTTCTGACTCTTACTCCTTCCAACACTCATACAGAACATTCATTTACTTGAATGATGAGCCCTCTATAGTTCTTCTTAAGGCTTAATTCTCCCCAGCTGTAGATTTTTAAGTTTAATGAAGAGATGGATCATAGTCAAGATAGATCCAGTTAGGAAGCTGCTAACTTTTTTCATCTGATTCAATAAGGTGAAAACCCTGTGATCCAGTGAGAGTAATTCTGGAGGGAGAAAAAAAATATTCTAGGTAGAGAAAACAATTCGAAATAAACAGGCAAATGTTTTTTATGATGATTCTGTTGCTTTCTATATGTCTTATCTTCTTTTTCAGTATCCGTCAAGTTCAATATTTATTCATGATTTACCACTAACTCATTTTGGTATTTATGCAAATAAAAATATTTGTTGAATGTCAATAGTTTGGTGAACCATGAAAATTTTTTAAAAATATTTCTATTTATCATATAAAAAATTCAGAGTGAAAACAATAAATGTTCTCTAAACTGTTTCTAGATTCACTCTCGAAAAACTACTTAGGTTTATGCGTTACCAGTTCAGTTCTTGAATTTATTTATCTTGTTGGTACATATAAGAAAAATAACATGCAAATGTGCTGCTGGTTATTCTTAAAGACTGAGAGCAATTTTACAGAAATTATTTTCTTAAATACTTGTACACAGTCATATTCTATCTTCAGGCATGTTGTGTTTTAACCCGGCAGCTGGCAACTAGGACCAGACAGCCACTTGCTCACCTCTCCACTTTCCGCCGTAATGAGATGGGGAGGACAATGGACAAAAAATAAAACTTGTGGGTTGAGATAAAGAAAATTTGATAAAACAACAAAGGAAAATACTACTGCTACTGAATATGCAAAACAAACAATACACAATACAATTTTTTTCTTACCTTCTGACAACCAATTGCATAGCCAGTCCTTGAGCACTGATCGCAGAACGTCAAACTCCCAGAATTTCACTAATTTTGCAGAACTCCCAAAAAAAGACCAAACTCCTGACAAAGTTCGAACTCCTGGAAAAAGAGCATTAAAAAAGACGATTCCTGCCCCCAGGTCAATGCCCATTTGTAAACTGAGCAAGATGTCTATGGTATGGAATATTTCAATTGGCCAGCTTGGGCTATCCGTCTGGCTGTGCTCCCCCCCAGCTCCTGCACACCTGCTCATTAGCTGAACGTGGGAGACTGGAAAAAGCGCTTGATTTCTTAGCAACAACTGAAAACATCACTGTTATCAACATTCTAACTAAATCCAAAACACAGCAGCTACTGGCAGGAAAATTAACTATATCCCAGCTGAAACCCAGATACGGCACAAGTAGAGAAGTCTCACTAGCCAGTGACTGTAGTAAAAGGAGATAAATTAACAAGAGCAAAGAAAGCATCTAGTCTTCAGCAACCAGAAAGAAAAATAGGTTATGGAAAGACGTATCATAAATTATCTGCATTCTGACTTTCAGACCTTTGAGAACAAACAGTTTTATTGTCTGAAATGCAGAGCATTTCAGCTGTATTTACATGAACTATGTTGACAAGAAGTGATCATCTGGGTTATTCACTTCGTGTTGTTTAACGTCATGTTGTATCATACACAAATGTGACAGTCTAACCATAATGGAAAGTGATGGTAGACTGCTTACACGAAAACTCTTAGAAATACATCAGGACAGTGGAGCTAGTATAAACATGGAGCAGAAGCTTGGTTAGGCTTAGAGAAAGAACATGAACTATTTCCACAGGTTATTAGTTCTCACTTTACATGGTTCCATTTTATCCATACTGGCAGCTTCACTTCTACACATTGGTTACAAGCATTTAAACTCTTGTGACAAGAGTTTACAAAAAGCAGGCTTCCAGAAAGTAGGTATGAATTACACTGGGATTGGGAATGAGAGCATTATTACTATTCAGTATTCACAAAAACCTTCGCACCACTGGGACTTCAAATATTGACACCGAATATTCTTGAGCAACCTTCAGTCAAGAAACAGAAAAAGTTATTGAACCAAGAGTAAACATCTTTACTTTCACTTCTTTCCATTCCCTCCTGTAGAACTCAAGATACAAAAGGAATTGTCTTGCACACATTAAATTAGTATTTTTAGGAAATTGCGATCTATTTGCATATATCATGTTAGCCTAAAAATGGGTTACCCATGTCAAATGAATTATTCATCACAAACTACCAAGTAACCTCTGCAGTTAGCAAACCCAATAACCAATTCAAGAGGACATGCTTTTCTAAATGCATCAACAGCTCACAGACACAAACCCTAGAGTCTATGCTCACCTCTAATCAGGAGTCTTTAATGTTAGGTCAAAAATGGTGAATGAGATTGGCAAAATTATAGGTTTAATAAGTAGTATGATATTATTATGTGTGATTTTTATCTTAATTGGTTTTGAAAATCAATTAGGTGGTAATAAAAGCTGGCAAAAAGCATTTAATTTAAATCAGACAATTAAAAGTCCCAGAAGACTTGTGGCTGAAAATATTAACCAATGTTTAAAAGATTAAATTTCAGTTTCAGAACCCGAATCATTTTGTAATATGCAGGTGAATCGTTATCTTCTGCTAGTAGCAAGCCTAATGCACACTGTCAATAGATGAACTGATATTCATCCTAATTACTAAATTACCTATTTTAAATTTTATTCTTTTTTGTGTTTGTTGCACTATTTCATATTACTGGTATTATTACTGAAAAAAAATGACAGCATACCAAACATATAATTTTATCATTCAATATTTGTCTATGACATAAAGAAGTGTTATTTTCACATTAAATCTTATAAACCATGAAAATCTTTCTATTGTTTCCTGAGTTGACATTTTAGGAGAAGATTTTTGAGAATATCAATGAAGGAATGTTTTCTTTTATTTTGAAAGCTGTTGCATTCATAAAGGGCTTTGTGTTACTCGTTTTGGAAATGCAGTTTGTTGTCAGCTTGATGCATCTTCAGTGATATATATTACCTAAACATGATTGTTGTTACTGGTTTTGGAACTCAGAGACCATTATTATCAGTAAGTATTCAGTTGTCATGTTTGTGGTAGTAGTAGATGAGCTGCAGCACTGACCATAGAGAGTTTCACAAACGTAACACTGAGCAGTCTGGAATCAAGGAGTGTTCAAACTGAAGCAAGCAGAGCCTTTTCAGAAGATGGGAAAAGTAATACACACCATTTTTTTTCTCATAATTTACTAAATGTGCCCTAGCACATCTATACTCACTGACTTCCTGAATAGAAAATGCTGTCCTACAGTCATATACATCGGTATCTATAGCAAACCTGAAAGTGTATACATGTTATGAGAGATAGAATATAGATGAAATTTAGAAGTTTCCAGACTACTACATTTTCTGCATTATGTCAAAAGATGTCTAGGTACTTACTTGGGCAGGAGTTAAGGAAAGCATGTTCACGGAATCTGCTTTTACAGAACAAGAGAATTACAATGAAGTCGTGCAGGTATTTCTCTCTCTAAGACTTTCCAGCGTTTGGTCTAGTGACCATTTGGAGAAAAAAGAGGACAGGGCTAGTATAAAGTACAGCCAGGGCTTTTTTTTCTCAAAAGTTCTGCAAGAAGGAACATTGCCCAACTTCTATGTGTCTGCCACTAACATATCCACATGAGAGGACAGATTGTACCCTAGCCTCTTTGGAGTACAAGGAAAGTGGAGTCTGTGACTTGCACAGCAAGAAGATTGCTCTAGTTACCATGTTATGGAGATTCTTGAGTAGAGCTCTTATCCATCTCGGTAAAGCAAGGCCATGGTTTAGCCAAGGGGACAAGAATCAACGGAGTTCAAGGGCAGCAAAAGAGGAAGCCAAAACATGGTTGGAAAACTCTGGTCTGGATACCTCTCCACAGCCCACACCCTCCAATCCCCTCTATTATCTATTATGTACTTCATCTTATGCTGTGACAATGTAAGACTTGAAAATACAGACGCAAGATGACACCAGGGTTACAAACACAATTCAGAAAAGGCTCATTATTAGTCACTGAAGGAATGCAACCTGGTGTACAGGGTGAAACTGGATTTAGGGCATAAGAAAGTCTAAAATGAAAATGTATTCAGCATATATAAATCTTCCTATATGTGGTGAAAACAAAAAGGATTTAACAAGAGGTATAAAAGACAGCTACAGCCCCTACAACAATGGAAACAAAGGAAAAACAGACAGAGACAAATTACTCTGCCTTTTCTCCCCTGGTTAAGAATGCCACCCCTAACTAACATCATTATTTATCTGCTGGGTCCACTCTTACATCTTACATAACTTTGCTTTTTGATTTGCCACTCACCATATTTTGCTACTGTAAACTCAGCTTGCATAAGTGAAAGATTACCTTATACTACATTGTTTGGGTATGCAAATTGGAATTTTAAAGACTAAGTGTGTCTGTATTTTTCAAGTCCCAGTCCTCCCACATCAGAATGTGATTGATAATGCAGCAAGGAGTCAGAGCAAATGACATAGCAACATACAACTGCTGCATAAAGACAGACATTCCTGAGAAATGGAACATGTATTTTTCCAAATAACCTCTTCAGCCTTCTATAGGTGTTGCCTGAGAGTCCCATGAGTCTACTATGAAAGATAACTAACTCAGAGAAGTAAGTGCAATACCTGTAAACTCATGTTTATATTAATGGATAAACATCATAAAAAAATTTAGAAAACCAAAAGTGATAAATCCTGAAACCACTGAATTTGGCTACATGGAAGTCTGAACTACTCAGTGGACATCCCAGTGGATTATCCTACAAAACAATACAGGGAAAAAAAAAAACAAACCACTAATAACCCAACCAGATACAAAGACATTTTTCATTTCCATCAGCGAGTGATCTTTCTTCTATACCTGATTGCTCTGCCTCAAAATTATTTGATTGTTTATTTTATTGCTTGGGAAAACATCTTCAGAACTGAATAAATAGCTTTGATTTTGTCTTCAGTGGTAAAGTTTGTTCTAATTTATTTCAAGTTATTAAAAAATCAGGTTGCATATTTCTAGCTGCATAATTTCTGACCATATTTTAAAGTCTATAAACATATCCCTCAAAAAAACAGTACTTCTAAAGACATAGTTTGCATAGTTTATTCATATGGAAAGTATAAAAGACGAAAGAAGAAAGGGAAATCCAAATCCCAAAGAAGGAAAGAAAAAAAAAATATGTAAAAAATGAAGATTTTCTATTTCAGCAGGGTTACCCTCTGACCGTACTCTTAACTTTGCAAAAATCTCTTTTTTTTTTATAAGATGTAGTGAAAAATCCCTGAAACAACCCAAACATGAAAAGGATATGGAAAAAGTGAGAAAAAACCTACCAAGGTTTTGTATTCAAAGACAAATGTCTTTGTCCACACCTTTTTATAGCTAATCCTCACATGATTATGGATGTGTTTGTGCACAGAGATGCACACAGCTCTGCACACTTAGGTGATTCTAGCATGAAAGTCATGGACATTGCTCAGGTATTCCTAAGGCCACAGGACTGCCAGAGCTTTCAGCTGTCTTTTTCTGAAAAGTGAATATCAAAGGCTCATATAGGTTTTATCTGAAGATTATATAGATAGTAGATCATTTAGAATAAAGGAAATTGAGAATGAATGAAAGAGACATAATAGGCGGAGAGTGGCTCAAGAGCAGCCCTGAGGAGAAGGACTTGCGGGTGCTGGTGGATGAGAAGCTCAACACAAGCTGGTAATGTGTGTTTGCAGCCCAGAAAGCCAACTGTATCCTGGGCTGCATCAAGAGAAGCATGGCCAGCAGGTCGAGGGAGGTGATTCTGCTCCTTTACTCCGCTCTCGGGAAACCCCACCTAGTGTACTATATCTAGCTCTGGAGCCCCCAACATAGGGAGGACATGGATGTGTTTGAGCGGGTCCAGACAAGGGCCATGAAGATGATCGGAGGGCTGGGGTACCCCTACTACGAGGACAGGCTGAGAGAGTTGGGGCTGTTCAGCCTGGAGAAGAGAAGGCTCCGGGGTGACCTGATAGCAGCCTTCCAGTACCTGAAGGGGGCCTACAGGAAGGATGGAGAGGGACTTTTCACAAGGGTGTGCAGTGATAAGATGAGGGGGAATGGCTTTAAACTGAAAGAGGGCAGATTTAGATTAGATATTAGGAAGAAGTTTTTTACCATGAGGGTGATGAAACACTGGCACAGGTTGCCCGGAGAAGCTGTGTATGCCCCCTCCATGGCAGTGTTCAAGGCCAGGTAGGATGGAGCTCTGAGCAACCAGGTCTAGTGGAAGATGTCCCTGCTCATGGCAGGGGGGTTGGAAATAGATGATCTTTAAGGTCCCTTCCAACCCTTACCATTCTGTGGTTCTAGGAGTCTATGAAATAACATTCTTCCACTTATCCCTGCCTGCTGTGTCTTGTCTGTCAGACTTGTTCTTATTCCAGTAATTCCAGGTTGCAACAAACCCCACTTCATCTATTCTGTGTGCCTAAGGAAAACTTTGCTCTTTTTGTCATCTCTCAGACCTGGCCTTTCAGATGTCTTTTAGTGTGTTATACCCTCACTTCTTTGTCTCCCTGACTGCTTTCTTCCTGCCCCATCTTTTGATTTTCCAGGAAACTCCTGTTTCCAGGTGACACCAGTCTGAACTACCGTCCCAATTCCCTCATTGCTTCGTGACAGCCAGCAGAAGACAAAAAATAACCTGCTTTCCTACAAACCAAACACATCCTTTTTGAAGAACAGTAGCACAGGTAAGAGACAAGTAAACCCAAAATATGTCCGTGATATATCTTCTCATCTTCTCTCTTTTCACGGACCAGATTTTACACATATTGCCATGACTGCATAAACCATGTTGTGCACACATGCCCATGTTTGGAGTGCCATTCTTCTATTTTTTTCCTTTCATTTCTACAGTTATTTGAGAAGACATAAAAAAGAACAGTATGTAATTCAAAATGCCTCATATTTCACAGGTAAGTTTCAAGCTATATATAAATTAAATGTTATTGTTTTCCAAGTGCTGTCAAAAGTTGTTAGCCTACTTTGATTGACAGTAGGAAAAACACTGACAGCTTTTTTAAGGATGTCCCTGGAAAGGGGTGAAAGCTGTATTCAGTATTTCATCATATGCTAAAAGCAAATGGAGTGCAGAATATCTCTTCTTTGATCATCTTTCCCACATTAATAAAATTACATACATGCTTGCACATTCACCATGACTTTGCTGAATCACATCAGAGTCCTTCAAAGACTGTAATCACTAGTAGCAAATGAAAACCATTTTTTACAATACAAAAAATATTGTCTAATAATTTATAATGAAAATTTAGGTTTTAAAAATGTTAATATTTTGTAATAAAAAGTTAAATTTTGTAATAATATATTATATTCTTAAAATACAGAAAAGTTTTCTTCACCTCTGCAATTCCTTATTCCATGAATAAATGTCATTATTGAACACCAATATTGGCTATTTTTATTTAATTAATATGAGTTGAATTAATATAGTCAAGAAATACTTTTGCTAAAAGATGTTGTTCAATGTATCTCTCATAGCAAAAGTTCACACTGTGGTACTCCAGACACTGCCTGAGAGACCTAATATGTTCCTGTTGACCAGCCACACATCTGATCTATGTTTTAGTTATTAGTCAAGATGGCTGTTTCCTGTAAATGAAGAGCATGAGAAATGGTAATGATATTTTGCCAATGATTGTACGCAGGTATGTATTTGATTTAGTCAAAATCAGAAATGAAATAACTGTGGGAATTGCCGTGAATAACCCATGTGTTTTCATGTATCCTTAAAAGCCTAAATGATTGAAGTCTATATCAGAGAAGATATAAACTTACCAGGCTTTGCCAAAGTTAGGCCAGAGTTAGGGCAAGTGCACAAGCTGTCCGAACTGTACAAAACTATCACATTTTATAAGACCTGGTTAGCCCTGAGTCAAATAATACTTTCACGGTTAACAGCATCAACTCTCTGAGCTGGAGGGAAAGCCAAGATGAAGTCAAAGGTAGAAAGCTTACATCTAAACCAGGGAGTTAGGACTAGCTACTTTTTCCTTCTCTAAGAGAAAGATTCATACCCATCTGACAGCTGCTTCAAATAGCTACCACTGTGGCAGTGAAGTTTGCAATGCTTCTTGAAGTGAAGTTGGAGATGACAGCCCCCCTGCTCCCACTCGGCTGTCGGAACAGTTGGCTGTAGGGTGATCTACTGGGAGAGATAAAACCCAATGGAAAATAGACCAGATTGAAAGTACCTTGAACACCAGGTAAGTAATACAAACTACATTTATTATATTTACCAATATTTCAATGTAATAAATCCAAAACAAAATGCACCTCCAGTAACTCTTTGACAAAGTTTCTTTCTCCAACGACAAAACCTGCCTTCTTCAAATCCTTTTGTTAAAAAAGGAAATAATAACAAAAGCTCCTTTTGTGAATGACTTTGAGAATCCTGGGACAGATTTAAAAATCAGTTACTCTGCTGTGTTATGCTTAAAGTTCATCTATATGCTTTGGTTTTCTGAAATCAGTCTAGGGAGAGCAGCTCTCTGGGAACTACAACTGCAAGCATTCAAATAAAATGTTTTGGAGACTCAGCACTGAAAACTGGATATCAGCTTGCATGCAGTATGTATTTTGTAATCAGTTTCTGTAATCAGAAAGTTTTAAAAAAAAGTGGTTGTGGGTACCTTAATATTTAGCTACTGCTAAATAAGGTGTTGGAATTGTTTCAGAAGTGAATATAGAAGATTGTCTCTTTCACAGATATTGTCACATCTGGTTTCCTGTTGACTAAGTTATCAGATGGAACAGTCATAGTATAACAAAAAAGTTCTAAAAATATGTACTGGAAAGGCAACCTCAATACTTATTTAGACATTACTTTTGTTACAAAGTGTCTTTATTACTTTTTTGATTACACATTTGTGGTTTCCATAAATGCCAGTAAATCAAGTCGCACAAACACGGATGCTTACTCAAAAGCTTCTGATGCAATCCAATTTCAGAAGTCAAAATTATTTTCTAATGTAAAATTTCTTGAGTCTTTTTCCTAGAACAACAGATTAACCACTAAGTCTTAAAGTCTTAATTTCTAAATTTAGCTGCTGCAAAATATCCTGGTAATGGTTTTGACAATTTAATAAAAAAACTCCTGTGCACTTGTATCCTTCTGAAAAGCACATAAAAATAAATCCCTATGAGTCCATTCTTTACTATAATGGTTAGTTCATGCAAATTTAACTGTCCTAGATGACATGTTTTAACTTCTGCTTCTGCTTCTGGACTAACACAAATGCTAAATGCATTTTTACTGATTGCATCTCAAGCACTGTATGCAACATGAGGATTTAGTAGACCTCAGCATTTTTCTGAAGAACGAAAGCATGCGCAGTTTCAGACATTTTCCTACCCTGTTTTTTGAGGGATTTTGACTTTTTCTTTAACATAAAGCACAATCTTAGAAAAGAATGAGGGCATTATTTTTTGTTTATTGTCCATCGATTTTCAAAGAGTAATGGATCAGGTCTGTGGAATAAAAACAAGGACGCTACAATAGGAAGGAATTTCTCAGGATTTTCTCACTCGAACACTGTGTTTTTTTCCCTGCAAGCACGTGTAAGTCCTGATATTTCTCTCCGATCTCTCACATACATTGAGATTTTTGAGTCACAAATGGGCTGACCACATCTCCTCTCTTCCTCCTATGTCAGTGTTATTATGCATATACTTGCAGTTGAGCATGTCTTTGGTACTTGGTTGATTAGAATGCTTTTCACCTTGCAGAACTGAGTCCAAAAATGAAGGAGCTGGCTGACAATGGTGTTTCCAGCAAAGCAGCGTCTTTGCAATGTTTTGGGGATCAGATTCTTTCTCCAGTGATTTGCACAAAGAAAAATTCTATACTCCTAAACATTATTACTCATGCTTTATGATGTCCAATGAGTGAATGAGGAATACACTTTTTTGGAATGTAGATTATTCTATATGATGGTGAAATAAACAATACACATGAATCTCTCTAGCTGGTATAATAGTCCGATAGGGAGCCATCTGCTTACATACAGATCTACACATCATTCAAATAAGTCATGGAATTCAGATGGAAAACAAAGAATATTAAGAGCATCATGGGGATTTGGAGCTACCCTTGGGAGAACTAGGATCCACAATCTAATGAATGGATTACATTCATCTATCAAAGATTTATTTCATAAATGTGTGAAGAGGTTGGACTCCAAAATAAAACAGAACTTTCTGCAGCAATTTGTGACATAAAAATGCTGAGGCAGAGCCGACTGATAGAGGATTCTCCTGAAGGTTTCTGAGGCTTCCCAAGGATTGTTACGCACACATCACTGAATGTAGATCGTACTGAAGTACATATCGTGTTATTTTCTCTGTGACCGTTAGAATGCCTTAAATTATTATCTAAGTATGAACTGCTAATGCAGTTCAACTCTCTCATCCATTTAATGAACTATTCCCATTCCTTCTAACACTTGAGAGAAAGAGAAGAGGACCACTTGCTGAGCAACGTGCCTTTTAAAGCTACTCGTTGCTTCTCACATTGATGCTTTTTCAAATTACCGAAACTGCCTCTAAGCAAGTTCAGTTGGATACTGGGTATGAACTAGTCAATGGGCCGTGTGTCTGTGCAAAGGCTGACTTAATAGCCTCAAAGACTATTTTTGCTGGAATGGAGCTATACTGCACTGCATCCTACTGCAGTGGCACATTACCAAGCTGTGTGATATTGTTTTTCATTGCACATTGACCTATGTGCTATATTCCATTAAAATATCGTAGTTTCATTTTTATGTTCCTGTGAGAAACCCTTTGATTAAATTCATTGAACAATGAAAAGTCATCAGTTTTTATAGTATTTGAGGACTTACTGAATTTATTTTGGTGAACTGAAACAAATACTTAGTGTTAGGTATGCTTTTTAACCCTATGCTAAGTAAGGATGAATTTCCCATCCTTTTTTAGACATTAGCAAAGTGCTGTCTCAAAGCTTAGCTTTGTGTTCTGAAACAGGTCAAACCTAACAAATATTGAACGGCCCTCTTCTGAATAGCAGTTTTTACGATATTTTCAGAAATTTGACTCTTCATTACTCGTGTAGTATACAAAAAAATAATTCTCACCAAAGACTTTTATCCTAAGCAATTCAAGATTTCAGTATCAGCAGCTCCCAAGGAACAACTACCAAAAAGTTTTAGTGGAAATGATTTAGTAAATATATTTACTCTATCAGTGAAACATAGTTGCAGTTCAGCAAAAAGAAAAGTTGGTTATAGTTTTGACATTTTTGATCTCAAGCTCCTTTATGATTTTCCTTTCTGGTATTTGATGTTCAGCTGAGGCCTTGGTCTATTAGCATGGATGTACTAAAAAACGTATGTATTTCAGAAACTTGCATTTCCAGCCACTGGAAGAAAAAAAGAAAGATGAAAGGCCAATGTATAGATTTATGTACTGCACATTGTGTAGTAAATCACACTCTGCACTGTGTCATAGCATATTTAAGTTACACATCAAAAAGTTTGCCCTGAATCTGCTAATCTTTTTAGCTTCCTTATAGCTAATAAGGAGGGGTAGGTATGGAATTGTGGACAAGTCTTTTAGTGTCAAATAAGTATCTGCAGTAGGATAGGAGACTCTTGGGGGGAAATTATCTTACACTGAAGTAACTACCTTCTAGACAGGTTAAGTCAAGAAAGAGGAAACATTACAGGAAAAATGAAGGAGAATCCTTATCACACAAAAAGAGACCAGTTGTACATTAGAAAGGAAGCTTGTAAAACTCAAGAGATATTGCAACAAAAATAACAGAATATAAGCACATGTATTCTGTTGAACTGTGAAGACAGTACAACTGCTGTTAATTAACATCACTTTAGGTGACATACTATTTTTTGCTGTAGAGTGTATATCCAGTGCTACAGTGACCAAGGCAAACCTCTGCAACCTGTTTTGCCCTTGTCCTTTCTCGTGCAGGAGTGGTATCAGTATTCATATTGTTAGACATTGCTGAAACCAGGCACATGACAGAGGCCAGGCTGCTGCAGCTGCATGCGTCCGTCTGGTGCTGCACCTTCTTGTGTGGGCAGATGAACTCCTCATCACATCTTACAACTACTTCTTGTTAGCCTTTTTTCTGCTGTGATGACAAAACAGAGGGAAGTTAATAGTAAGACACATAAAGTATATAGGTACTGTATAATTTAGTGCAAATTCTCCATCTTCAGTGAATGGGAATCTTCCTGAATATAGACTGAATATACTGGGAAAAAAAATCTGTATTTTCTTTTTAGACTGAGACATTTAGTGCCAGTAGGAATTAGGTAGCTAAACAAAATTAGAATATTCTTTAACTTTCCAGAGTTTACAGTCTTCAGGCAACCAAACCTGGGATTCTGTTGGCCAAGCACACATTCTCTAGAGCCATCTTGCATCCCCTGCAGCATCCAAAACATCCACATTGGATATAAGTAAATATGAACCAGTCACCAGGCAAGAAAGAAACCCTCTGGAGTCACACCTGGAGGCAAGCTGGGGATATGTTAAGAACAAATGCTAGGAACCTACTGGCTAGCAATTGAATCCTGCCCATAACAGTCTTTGTCTAGTGCTTTTCTAAAGACCAGAGGATTGACAGAAAATGGACATGGAAAACATGTAGAAGCAAGTATGTCTCCTTTGTGCTGTGTGTTTTCTTCCTATGATATTCATGGCTGCAGTGAACTGGGAAAGGCAGATGTTAGAGACGAATTCTCAGGAGGGGCTGGATGATTTTATAGCCAATAATGACATTCATAGTTATCCACGCAAAAATGAGGGCAATCAAGTGTTATGTATCAGGGAATAAGACTGTCATTACAGAGGAAGACAGGAATTTGTCCACTTCATTGTCTTTCTCCATGAATGGTGTTACTTTGTGAAATATATCATATTGTTTTGTCTTTTTCTGAAAAAAACATATGGTTCAGTGATCTGTTTCCATATAGTAACTGCCATGTGCTTGTATCTCTTAGTTTGAAAAGTATATTTTCAGGTTTAAGGTCATTAGTGATGTCTCTTTCATTTTGAGAAATATCTGGAGCAAAATAACCAAGACTTATATAAAAATAATATTATTTTAGTATCAGTACAGAGACCAATGTGCATTTCTTTTGAAAAACTATGCCAGAAGAACCCTTACCTGTTTTTAACTTAAAAGAAGAGATATTTCTCACTATCTTCTCATTTATATTTTTATGGTGAAAAAAAGCTATAAACGATAAATGTTTATTCAAGTATGGGTCTGTTCAGAACTAAACTTGTAATTGCACTAACAGAAGGTTGATAAAAGCTTTGAAGCGCAACAACCCTTTCTGCCTGCACACAGTAATGACCTGTAGGGGATAAGTGTGCCAAAAGGGAAATCCATGAACTGTTTGATTTACAACCTCATTTTTAATGATGGGACAAAGAAATAGCAGCAGAATGCACTTGTAAATCCTTCTGTTTTTCAGACTCAACTTTCAGAAGGAGAATATGATCAGATAATTTAAAGCTGCTGGTGTCAAATGAAGAGTAGTTGGATAGACTGTGATTTTACAAATGAACAGAACCTTATTTAATGCACTACTTGCAGGTTCTGCAGGACGAGAGTGAAAAAAGTGTCTGCTCCAAAAATGAAATTCAGAGCTTTTTTGGATCAGGCTATTTACCAATCCTGTAACCAGTGCGGTAAAGTGAAAAACAGCTGATGAACACACCTTTCAGAGAGTTCAGCCAAGTTTTTTGTGATCTATGGTTTGGGTCACTGTCCTGATCCGATGTCAAGGAGGTTTCAATACAATCTGAGGGGACAAGATTAAGACTCAAATGAAGTCGTATGCCGTGCAACCTTCTCAACTTTATTCCGGTGAAGCAGGAATTGGAGTTCGGGCGGGGACGGTGGCAGGGGGATCACATGAGAAAGAAAGCAAGGAGTAAATTCGAAAAAACCCAGCGGGTGAGGAAAGGAGTGGAAGAAAGGTCCCTCTGTGGAGAGGGACCTGGGTGTCCTGGTGGACGACAGGTTGACTAGGAGTCAGCAGTGTGCCCTGGCTGCCAAGAAAGCTAATGGGATTCTGGGATGTATTAGGAGGAGTGTGGCCAGCAGGTCGAGGGAGGTTCTCCTCCCCCTCTACACTTCCCTGGTCAGGCCTCATCTGGAGTACTGTGTCCAGTTCTGGGCTCCCCACTTCAAGAAAGATGAGGAGCGGAGCTGCTGGAGAGTGTCCAGTGGAGGGCTATGAGGATGGTGAAGGGACTGGAGCATCTCTCCTATGAGGAGAGGCTGAGGGAGCTGGGCTTGTTCAGCCTGAAGAAGAGAAGGCTGAGAGGGGA
>Ga0065711_1040877_pt1 | contig 16605 bp, 10 predicted proteins | sample Hoacrofraction12_FD_59098 | JGI IMG/M metagenome (GOLD analysis project Ga0065711, IMG submission 59098) | Hoatzin crop microbial communities from Cojedes, Venezuela - Epithelial fraction 12 v2 (version 2) | ecosystem: Host-associated > Birds > Digestive system > Esophagus > Crop | place... | reverse complement strand
AAGTTCCTCCTCATGTTCAGACGGAACTTCCTGTGCCTCAGTTTGTGCCCATTGCCCCTTGTCCTGTCACTGGGCACCACTGAAAAGAGCTTGGCCCCATCCTCCTGACACCCACCCTTGAGATGTCTTTTGTCTTGCATTCGACAAGTCCAGCAAGGCCATCGATTACAACTCCTTGTAATGAAGTCAATATATTTTACGCAAATTCACTCCTTCTTAGATTTTGCTTAACTTATCTTTTCAAGAATGAAGTTATAATCTTGAATATGCAAACTGTTGATTTGCAACTGGATGATGCTGTGATGAGCCTGACTTTGTTCTATGATATGATGTGTAAGGCCCAGCTTTGAAGTAGCCATCTTGAAAAAATTTCTTTGCTATACCGCATGAGATTTTATAGAAGTTAATATATTATAAAATCATTTTTTAAATTTAATCACATTCAGTGAGAATGTCTTTTACAAACTACGTAAATAATGTAAGAACTAATACTGCAGTTTTAAAGGAGAGTGGATTTTTGACTGGCATAGGTTCTGAAGGTAGTATGGGTGGGTATCCAGTGCATTACAAACTGTTTGAAAAGTTCATTAATAAGTAATGTCTTCAGAAAGATTTGTTTATTTAAAAAAAAAAAATTTTTCTCTATTCTGCTGCTACAATGGTAGACTGAGGTGACTTCAAGGATTTTTCAAACAAAGTATATTCATTTGGCACAAAGAAAACTACATATATAAAGCTTTACTGTTACTTGCAGACTATAATAATGTTCTCTCAGAGACCCGAATGAGGAACAACTTATAACAAACTAGGCCTTTCTTTTTACTTTCCTGCACAGTCCCCCTTGCCCTGTGTATTATATTGCCCACAAATGAAAAATTGAAAACAGATGTATATTAAGGAACTGTTTGATCTATCTTTGGACAAATATGCCTCATGAATGATACAAATTGTATGTGGAAATATTTTTGGTTTCCATTCTCTGCTTGTGAAGGGGTACAGTTCCATTGCCATGTTCAGTATGTAATTCTCAATGAATCATTTCACAGTATTACTTTAATTTTAAATGAGAACAGCTGGGTAGTGTTAGGCTCCTTGGAAAGTCAGGATATGTGCTGGTTTTTTCATAGTTTCTATGGGACTTGAGATATTTTGCTGGATTTTGGGGTTTTTATTGTTGTGGGGGTTTTTTTGGGGGGTTGGAGTTATTTTATTTTGATTACCGTTGATATGCACGCCACCACTGGCAATAATGTCATAATTTACATGACAGCTCCTAGCCTAGTAACATTTTGAAACAAAGTTCCCTGATGAATCTTGTCTGAATCTTTGTGATAACAATACAGGAATTTCCAGAGAATTCAGTGTGTATATGTTTTTTCTGAGTAGAATGGTAACAGCTGCACAAGTTCCTGTAATTCATTTGTGTTAATTTTGGGCAGAAAATATTTTACGCTCTTTCTTTTAAAGTTTTGAGGATGGATTGTTTTTATTTGGTTGGGTTTTTTGCGGTTTTGTGTTTTACTTTTAGGTGGGAATAACTATGTAAATATGTTATTGCATATTTTATTATAATTTGCTCTGCAAATTTATTGTTTTTAAAAATCAAAACTGCAGAGGAAATTACTCCTTTAAGGAGGATTTGTTGCTTTTTTTACACTGCAGAAATCTCATGCATATGGAAAATGATTGTAAACATATTCTTAGAATAAGATTGACTCAATACATGAATTTATATCAATCTGAACATACAATTAGTTCAAAAGGAATAATAGATACCGCACTTCAATATATCATTATGAATAATTAAAAAAAATGAACTGCTGTGTAATTTTATTCATACTGTCAAATAATTAAATTACCTTTTTCTTTTAATATTAGGTATTTGTTATGATTTCATGTGCTGGAGGAGGTATACAAAATGGTCCAGAAGTTTTAATATCCCTTCATTTCAGATTCCTTAAGGTAAGATTCTTTTGTCTTTCTTATTAAAGCTGCATGTACAGCTAGGAATATATACACAGAACACTACATATCAGAAATGCTCAAGACATAGTTTTGTAGGAGATTTCTGGTCAACAGGAGCAAATCTAAGTAAAGTAACTGTTGATTTAGAAAGAAAAAACTAAGCACTGGGTATTGCATACCGAAAAATGGAAACATTTGGAATGAAGTTATAGATACTGAAAATCCAAATTCTTAATACTTACTTAGTCCTCATAAGAGCTAAAGCTTGTGCACCATTATTTTTAATGCTGTACCAGCTAAGACTCTTAGTGCACTAAAAGTAGAGTACAAATAAAGCAAAGAGTTCCTGCCTCTTTCTCTCAAAAATCCTGTGTCACTGAGTTGGTGTGGCAATGTTCTGATTAAAAACCTACATAAAATGCTAATCCTGATACATCTTCAATTTATCTCGTCTCTTTCCAGGTAGTAACTTGCACTATTTTATATTCTTTGAACCACTAGAGAAACCAACATATTTAGAAATACAGTACTCTATACTGTGACTTGCTTTTTAGCTGGGAAACTTTCAAAGGCAGTACCTTTTCCTCTACATAAGAAGAGTTTCATGCTTTGTAAATTAAGGCTATAAGACATAGACATCATTCTCTTTCTACTGAAATTCCAGACTCAGAGCTTCTGCATTCTTTCTTCATCAGCATCACAGGAAAGGAACAAATTGTATTTTCCCATCCACAAGTCTCTAACTTCCTCTGTTTCCTTACCTGCAGCCTACAACTGTATTGCCCACCCCAAATACTACAAAGCCATTACATAATTTTCCTAGAGCGATTTACAGGTACCTCCTGTTAAAGTGCTAGTTTTCAGGTAGAGATACAGAGTGTCCTTAAATCTTCTCTGGAGTCAATCTGGGTCTTTCTCAAAGACAAGAAGACTTCCTAATTCCCCTTAATTGTGGAAAAGCCAGTCAAACCACCCCAAAATACTCATCATAGCAGTAGTATCTCCCCACAGGACCATGAGCTGCGGTACTGTACGAAGCTTATTGCTGCAAAGCAGCAGCTTTCTGTTAGAACAACTGTGGCAATTTGCATTTCTTGGAGCTATTTTTTCAATTGCCTATAGACTGGGACAGTTTATATTTTAAATGGTTTCTGCATATCCACACAAGATAACAGCAAATACCATTTAAATGAATGCAAAGATTTCAATTTTCACTGCAGCTCAAGTGGGAAAGTTTTCAAGTGAAATTAAACTGAGATTTAAAATTTTCTCATGTTGTTTTAGAAGAGATAAAAACACCCTTTTTTCTGTCAGAAAAAAAAGAAAGAAAAAAGAAGTTTAGAATTGAAAGTATCACATAGATAATTATGTCACCAGAATGTGAGAGGCCAGACTGGCCAGATTTGCAGTCTGGAAGTTGAAAGATACCTCCTGAGGTTGTTTAATTTCTTTCCTCTAAACAAGGTTCCACTATACCTTCCTTGTAGTTAAGCTGTCTGGCAAAATACTGGCTAAATTATTTATAAATCAATGACACTTCTGCAGGCTCTTTAAAGTGCTTAAATAGTGTTATAATTAGCCTTCTTTTTTTTCCCCATACGAACTTTTCTGCAGTTTACAGTTCTTGTTTGATGGATGTGAAGAATAATTATTTCCATTTCCTTTGCATAAGCTTCTTATATATTTGGTTATTTTTTTTTCCCTAACTATGTAGCAATGGATCTTTCCATCATTTCTCTGTATCATATTTTCTAGACTTGTAATTACTCTTGAGGCACTTTCATAGTATTCCTCATCTTTTACTTCTACACTTTGTATTTCCTGTCCCAGGGAAGGGACCTGAATGTGCCTTCAGACAAACCCTGATATTATGACCATTCTCAAATGAACCTTTCTAATCTCTCTTAATCTTTCTTGGTCTGAGGAAATAAATGATCATTGAAAAGCCAGTTCAGTATAATTCCTTAGATCTTAGGCTGAATACACACACCAGTGATTAAGAACATTTTCCTCCAGGTATCCTAAAGACTGCTGTATTTGTGGGGAGTTTTCGGCTGGATATGTGTTTGTTTTCTTTGATGATTTTCCATTTCATTGACAAATTCCAAAGAGTCTTCTTTTTCATTCAGTAACTTTCATACAGTGGTCTCTGACATGTTTTTATTTAAAGTAGTACATCACATAAAACTGATTTCCAGGTATTGGGATTAAATGTAATGCCTAGCAAACAAGAAGATGATTAATAATAAAACCAAGATTCTTTGACTACTTTCTTGAAAAGTGGTTTTCATTAGATTTCTAGAACTATCTATTACACAAGTTTTTTGAAATACAGTCCTGAAACTATTTCTTATTTTTATTTTTCAGATCTTCACATATGAAGAGTTTTAATACATTTAAACATCTAGCTGCCATTCACATCTGCCATTCTCAGTGTTAAAGCAGGGATATAAAGAAAAATCTTTACTATTTTGGGGTAATAATCTAAAAGACACTTAAAGTTCTTCAAATCAGCAAGGAGTGCCATTTCTCTCAATACAGATGAACACGTTGCATGTTATATTACGTGCAGGAAGGTATAATGACTGTCAATTTTTAGCAAGATGGACAGACAGTATACTTCCCAATTATCACCCTTGCTTCTCCCAGAAAGAAAAATCTTCAGCATCCTTTATCATCATTAGTCTTTAATAAAGGAAAACAGATAGGTAAATATTGTCAACATTAAAATAACTAGTACATGAATATTGCAGTGTGTCCATTCAACTTGTTATGTTTGCTATAAATTCCTACCTGGTCATATTATAAATGAAATTTCTATAATCATTTTTGCATAACAGTTCTTTATTAGTAATTTGATGAGTTTTCTGCAGTCATCAATAGGCCAGATTTTGATGATTATTTTGTGACAGAACACCAAAGAAACAGGAGCGATAACCCACCTCTGAGATTCATATGATCTACCTTCACATATTCTGACAATCTAGCATTTCTTGTTACTGTCTTCCACTATCTGCTACCTGCCACTCTTTGTGTCCTTCAGAAAAAATACTAGAAAAGGAGAATGTTTGTCTAGCAGTGTTGCTATGGTAATTTAATAATAAGAAAAAATGAGTACTAATACAGACTCTATCCATACTGAAGTAAGGATATTTTACATTTACTATCTAGCCAATAAGGTCTGGTGTTTTCACAGTTCTTCACGTGCAATGTCTGCAGTAATGACTACAAAGTTAAGTCACTTTGTGCCTTGAAGAAATTAGTTCTTGGAGGTAGAAAACTTCATCATATTTCCAAGTATTTAGGAAATTCACATCCTGTGTTTTCTTTCACTAAAAATTAATCTAGAAAAATATTTTTCAGGAGAGAATTTTTAAAAATATATTATTATTTTCCATTATTTTCAGACGTTAGGGTACACAGGTACTCCCAAAATCAGACATATGAATCACATCATAGCAAGAATACTTGAAAGAAAAGTATCATAGGCACACTGAAGCAGTTACAATACATCCATACACTGCACTCCAGAAAGTACATACAGTCTGAAAAGCAATAGTTCCAGTTCTGTTTTTAATATAGTTTGTGGAAAAAATTATTTCCATTTTGCAAGAAAACATCTTTTCTCTATTCCACTTACCTTGTCTTGCATATACACACACAAACTCATGCACATGCAAACAATATTATGCTAATGAATACATTAAAAATTATACTGTAAGAACCAGAGATTTAATATAGGGAGTATGTTACCCTCTGCAGAGTTTTCAGGGTTTAATTTGTAGCAGAAAAATGAGAAAAAATTTATACCGTATACAGAACTGGTCTGATATTACTATTTCAGTGTGTATCAGTCTCAAGGACCGAGATGAAGTAAAGAAATGCAGAAAGCTGGGGAGGGGTTGTTCGAAAAAGATAGAACCTATGAGAACTCCTTTCTTCTAGAACTCACAAATTAATTACTTTCATTGAGAGGCCTTTGAAACAAAAATTATATTTAAGAAAAAGATAGAGGAATGCAAGTTTTTCTGAAAAAGAAGTACAACTCAGGAAGTTGATTACTTTTGTTTGTTGCATGTTTGCAGTCAGTCAGTCAAACCCTTCTGACATTATGAAACGCCTCTAAATAATCCAGGAAGTCCAAGCAAGTAGGGAATTACTAAAAGACAGTATATACTAATTGTGTCTGTTATTTCACCCCATTTGGTGCTTTCATTTTTAATATGAGTTTTCTTTTATTTCAAAATTTAAAATTTTCCTGCTTTGTCTCATTTGCATAATTGTCAGTTATTAAGTTACTAATCAGTCACTTAAAATGACACTAATAATCCCTAAAATAATCTCTCCATACTGTGAAGAATCTTCAGATGCTTGAAGGTCCCTGACCCAAAGGTTTCTGTCATAGATATTTGCAAGCTGCATACCTTTTTCTGATTCTAAGAAATGTATAAAATCTCTGCTGCTCTTTCACAGGCTTGTTTTGCATACATAGCACAATTAGTCTGTAGGGTTGCAACTGTGACTCCCCACAACTATCATGGAATGCATAAACATATGTGTTAGTTTCTGAAGATTTTAGGGAGCAAAGGCATTCATCACTGCCAAAACCTTTCATGAAATCTACTTGTGATTGCTCTCTTCCTATGGGATCTCCAGGAACAGGCAGGTAAAGGGATCAGTACATTGCAGTGGAGGCAAAAATTTGGACACCATTCATATGACTAGTATGAAAATTGAGCCATGAACTTCCTACAGTAAGAAAATGGCACTCGCACAGAGTTAATCACAACTCCTTAAAATGACCATTTAAAAAAATGGTGTTGGTTGTTCTGATGGACATTAACATGGATTTAAAGCACTAATTTTTAGAATTCTGAAGCTTGACAAGATAAATATCTTCTTAACTGTAATATTAGCAGTAACATACTAGTTTACCAAATAAAATAGTTCAGTACAATAATGAGAGAACAGCTTTAAATCCCTAGCTATTTTTAATAACGTGGTAAATTTCAGCTTTTTTTCACATTATTTTATATTCTATTGTGGGTTTAGTTCTGGGTTTTCTTTTGCTGTTTTTTGAGCACAAAGAGTAGTTCCCCTTATCTGAAGACCCTTTATTATGCCTTAGCTCAATCCCTAAATTGTACTAGTTGGATACATCATTATAAAATTCTTTGTAGTTTAAACCAGAAAATACGGACCTAATCAGTAAAGCACGGGTTTAGATCATTCCTAGAAAGTTTTGGAAAGCGTTCCTGGTAGAAGTTTATATTTATGGAGTGTTCTTAAATAGTTAAGTTTATGAATATTCTAATACCAAAAAAGGTAGCTATTTATTTATTTATTTTAGGCTATTTCTTTCTCCTTCATGCAGAACCATTGTACCAGAAGATAATACACCATTTGTTTTTTGCTGACCATTGTCAGTTAAAAACTTCACGTTGATTCACTTTTATTCTTGTAGTTTGCTTTTAATTTTCTATGCTAGCGTCAGCATCCAAAATTATAATTACAGGTCTTGCAAACTTGCAGAATGTTCTATTAATTTATCCTCCAATAACATCAGATTAGCACTTTAATATTCAGAAACTGTGTAAATTACGCATCACCCAGTTTCCTTGAGAGAGTACTCAGAGTCATCTTATTTATCAGAGACCTCTGAAAATCTGTTATATTTATACTTAAAACTTCTACTGATGAAATGCAAGTACTATGAACTGCACAAAATTCATCAACATCATATTAATTATAGTGGTAAGATTCAATGTTAAACCAAAATTGACATCCAAATTTATTTTTAGTAATGACCTTGAAAATGAAGATATATCCTATGGAAGATTATCATTACCATATATAAATAAAACAGTCTATCTCAAACTTATCTATATCTGCCTTCTATGAACCCTTTGCCACCCTGCCTAACAAAAAAATCCCTATAAGATTGAAGACTATGTCCAGTACACAACGGAAAGCACATTTTTTAATTCATTTATCTTAAGCAAAAGATAATTATCCCAACCAATTCTAGGTGTTACCAGATGTCAAATATATATGCTGGACACCTCTTAATCAGTTTTGTGACCTAGTTCCCTCCAGTGTTTTTTGACTTCAAAAGAGAATAGTAGAAAGGGCATAAATCAGCTGCTAGCCCTAACATTTCCAGTTTTTAAATGCCTTAACATGAATTATTGGAATAAACAGATAATTTTCTGCAAAACTGGACAACTATATTGACTTGGAGATTACTAAAGTTTAACTTACTACTTTAGATTTTTTAAGTCATTTCCACTGCAGACAATCTCTTTTCTAACAATGATTTGGGGGTTTTGGGAAGATGTTAGTCAGAATTTCCATTTTTAAATTTTTTTTTACTTGTTTGCATCTTATTTTATAAAATCAATTAATGTCTGTAAAAATAGAATAGGGTCTCTTCATTAAAGACTATGTGGAGACATCATATCTTAGAACAAACACTCTGAAAAACGTTACTGTAGAGCTATGATAAACCCCTAGCAAGTATATTCCTCTTCTAGATGTAGCTTACACTTTGAGATATTTTCTTTACTTAACCTATGGCAATCACTGAGAGGAGTTTTGAACACACAGACACACACCCTTTTAACTTTGGAAATGAAAAATGAGAAGTTTTATTCTCATTAGCTTACTCCTGAACTGTTGCAGGACACTTTTCAAGGAATATAGCAATGAGAACTCTGGCTTAAGACTAGACACATGTTTTTTTCTTTCTCAATATGAAATAAAACTGTTCTAGACTGAAATAAGATTCTCCTTAGCAGGAGGTACAGTTGTAGCAAATTTCCACTACATTCCTTTAAGAAAGTAAATTTACTATTTATTTGGACAAATTATATTTATTATAATAATGTCTTCTGATTTTTTTAATAGTCTAGACAAAGTCATAAAACTAATCAGTTAATGATATTTCTAGCTCAAGCATTTTAAAAAAATCTTTGAATTTTGCTGCCAATGTTGTCATAAACACAGCTTTCATTGAAAGTACACATAGTTTGGATTGCAAGTAAAACTAGAAAGTGAATTATATTTCCATCATAGAAATCCCCAGCAACAAGAAAAAAATTATCACACAAAGCTGCTGACTTTTCAGATAAAATTGTGGTCTTCGGGAAAAAATTGTTCACCCTACACATACATATGTGCTTAATCTGACGCAAAGGAATGAATTTTTTTGATCCTTTAGAGAAAAAAAAACATCAGCTAATTAGGAACCAGTTTGGTAGAAGTCCTTTTACCTGAACACCTTTTATTATTCAACAGCCTTACAAAGCTTTCAAAATCAACAAATAATAGCATTAAGAGATTATATGATTCATCTCTGAAAAGATAATCTCCTTTGCTAGAAAGCTGCAATTTACGACTTCCTTTATCCTCAGTTGTCACCTCTGTATTTTCCTACTCCTCTTCCTTTGTTCCTAATCCATTTCTTCCACATCACCAACCAGACTCTCATGCTTCTCAAGGGTCTTGTCTACATTTCCATTTTGGTCAATAGTATAACCCAAGCAAGTGTGAAACTCAGGTGCTGGGGAGCCAATGGGCACGTTAGCACATTTCAAGAGGGAGGGTTCCTTTAGAATCCCTCTGGTCTGATCCTGTGGTCTGACTGCGCGTCTTCAATTGGATCACTTCATGTGTGCTCCTGGAGCACAACTTCTCATTCAACTACACACACACAGACATGCATGCATATATATACAAAAAAAAAAATATTTTTGTATGTATGAGGTACTCTTAAGTAGCCTTTACACTCATCTTACATCATCATCTTACTCATCTTTACAAAGACTGCTTCCTTTCTCATGTTCAATGCCCTTCATTTTTTATGATGCAGTTATTTTAGCAACAGTTAAATATATATTTTCTATCTATATGTTTATATAACATAATAAAGGTTATGTGTTCTGAGGTTCCCCAAAATGACAAGAAAATCATAGAATCATAGAATCATAGGCTGGAAAAGACTGTAAGATCATCAAGTCCAGCCATCCACCCAACACCACTATGCCTACTAAACAGTATCCCGAAGTGTCACATCTACATGATTTTTAAACACCTCCAGGGATGGGGACTCAATCACCTCCCTGGGCAGCCTATTCCAACGTCTGACCAATCTTTCAGTAAAGAAATTCTTCCTAGTATCTAATCTAAACCTCCCCTGATGCAACTCGAGATCATTGCCTCTCGTCCTATTACTGGTTATTTGAGTTACTCATACTTGCCTCACTACAACCTCCTTTCAGGTAGCTGTAGAGAGCGATAAGGTCCCCCCTCAGCCTCCTCTTCTCCAGATTAAACAATCGCAGTTCCCTCAGCCGCTGCTCATAAGACTTGTTCTCTAGACCTCTCAGCAGTTTCTTTGCCCTTCTCTGGACACGCTCCAGCAACTCACAGTCTTTCTTGTAGTGAGGGTCCCAAAACTAAACACAGTATTCGAGGTGCAGCCTCACCAGTGTCAAGTACAGGGACACGATCACCTCCCTGCTACTGCTGGCCACATTATTGCTGATACAAACCAGGACGCTGTTGGCATTCTTGGCCACCTGGGCACACTGCTGACTGATGTGCAGTTGGCTGTCGACCAGCACCCCGAGGTCCTTTTCTGCTGGGCAGCTTTCACTCCACCCCAAGCCTGTAGTTGGGGTTGTTGTGACCCAAGTGCAGGATGCAGCTTTTGGCCTTGTTGAACCTCATACAGTTGGCCTCGGCCCATTGACCCAGCCTGTCCAGGTCACTCTGCAGGACCTTCCTACCCTCAAGCAGATCAACACTCCCGCCCAACTTGGTGTCATCTGCAAATTTACTGAGGGAGCACTCAATCCCCTCATCCAGATCACTGATAAAGATCTTAAACAAGACCAGACCCAGTACTGATCCCTGGGGAACACCACTCATGACTGGCTGCCAGCTGGATTTAACTCCGTTCACCACCACTCTCTGGGCTCGGCCATTTAGCCAGTTCTTCATCCAGCGAAGAGTACACCTATCCAAACCATGGGCAAGCTAGTTTCTCCAGGAGGATACTTTGGGGAACAGTGTAAAAGGCCTGACTAAAGTCCAGGTAGATGACCTCCACAGCCTTTCCCTCATCCACTAGGCAGGTCACCTGATCATAGAAGGAGATCAGGTTGGTCAAGCAGGACCTGCCTTTCATGAACACATGTTGGCTGGGTCTGAATCCCTGGTTGTCCTTCATATTCCCAGTGAGCACACTCAGGATGAATCACTCCATAATCTTCCTTAGCACCAAGGTCAGGCTGACAGGCCTGTATTTCCCTGTACCCTCCTTCCAGCCCTTCTTGTAAATGGATGTTACACTGGCAATCCTCCGGTCATCTGGGACCTCCCCTGTTAGCCAGGACTGCTGATAGATGATGGAGAGTGGCTTGGCCAGCTCCTCCGCCAGTTCCCTCAGCACTCTTGGGTGGATCTCATCTGGCACCATAGAATTGTAAGCATCCAGGTGTCATAGCAGGTCATTAACTTCTTCCCCCTGGATTACAGGAGGTTTGTTCCACTCTCCTTCCCTATCTTCCAGCACTGGGGGCTGACTACTCTGGGGATAACCAGTCTGACTATTAAAGACTGAGTCAAAGAAGACATGAAGTACCTCAACCTTTTCCTCATCCTTGGTGGCAATATTTCCCCTTGCATCCAATATGGGATGGAGACTGATGGAGACTGTCCTTGGCCGTTTTTTTGTTGGTGGTGTATTTGTAAAAACATTTTTTATTGTCCTTTACAACAGTGGCCATCCTGACTTCCAGCTGGGCTTTTGCCTTTCTAATTTCCTCTCTGCATGACCTAATGAGACCCCTGTACTCCTCTTGAGTCGCCTGCCCTTTCTTCCATAGGTGGTAGACCCTCCTTTTTTTCCTGAGTCTCAGAAAGAGCTCCCTGTTCAGCCAGGTTGGTCATCTTCCCCACCGGTTCATCTTGCGACTCATGGGGACAGTCTGCTCCTGTGTGTTTAAGACTTCTTCCTTAAAGAATGTCCAGCCTTCCTGGACCACTTTGCCCTTCAGGACATTCTCCCAAGGGACTCTCTCAACCAGCATCCTGAACAGGCCAAAGTCTGCCCTCTGGAAGTCCATGGTGTTGGTTTCGCTGACCCCCCTCTTAACTTCACCTCAAACCAAGAACTCTATCTTTTCATGGTCACTAAGCCCAAGACTGCCTCCGACCACCACGTCTCCCACCAGTCCTTCTCTGTTAGTAAACAGCAAGTCTAGTGCGGCACCTCCCCTGGCAGGCTCACTTATCAGCTGTGTCAGGAAGTTATCTTCTACATGTTCCAGGAACCTGCTGGACTCTTTCCTCTCTGCTGTGTCGTATTTCTGGCAGATGTCCGGTAAGTTAAAGTCCCCCACGAGAACAAGTGCTAGCAATTGTGAGACTTCTGCCAGCCTCTGTCAATCTCTTTGTTATTTACATAGGCTAAGGTAGAAAAAAATCCCTTTTTTTCCTGAAATTGAAGTTGAATGTTCTTGAAAATTCTTCCATCAAACACTTTCCAAAACAGCTACATTCGTAATGGTGAAAATCCAAAGGTAGGTAAATCTCACTGATTAAACCTTGGAGTAAAGCATAGAATTATTATATTCCATCTATAACTCTGCAGGCTGATACAGAGGCATTCAGGAAGAATTTGGCATCTATTAAGTGCTCCTTCCATTTCATAGCTTTGTGAGCATTGGAAGGTTTATAATAGATTTCCTTACAGATAGATCATATACATGCCAGCAGTCTGTTGGCATCAGCAATCCAGCCCATTCTGAAAAGAGTAAACTTGACCTTAGGAGAAATATATCACAGCACAGCTAACATTTGAATGTGAGAGTACAACATCTCTAGGGAGAAAAAACTTTGCTCTCAAGAAGACTTCAGAGGCTTCACTGGATCCTGAAAATGAATAAGCAGAAGAGAAAGTTCTAACTTACAACAGTGTTTCCTCAGGAGTATTTTTAGCAATAAGTTGCTGTATCTGCCAAGATTAATTGTCCAGTGACACCTTATTTTGCAAGTGTGTTAATATCCGTCATATAACAATCATGTCTTGTTGGATTTTCTCTCAGTACAGAGCCTACACTGAAATGAGTTTCTTCTCTCTCTTCTTCATTTGCTACTACTGAATTATTTATTTTTCAATATCTATTCTGTGATAAGGAAAACAAATGGTTCCATGGGTTTTTTTTGTTTGCAACAAGAGCTGCTTGGGGCTTTAGTTTCTAACATTCTCATCTTTAAAAAAACTCTTTGTGCTTGGTAACATTCATGGACATGCTTTTTTCCTTGGAATTTTCAGTTATTATCTTTGTAGGTTAACCATTTTTATGGGAATTACTCTAGGACAGTAGCATGCTGTCAAATGTTTAAAATTTGTCACTGTAGTCTTGATTCAGTTGTTTAAACTGCAAGAGCTAAATTCTGCTTTAAAATATGAAAGCATGAAAGCACTCAAAGAAAAGTCTGCACAAGTCTGCACAAGTGAAAAATTTAACCTTATCTATGTCTTAGATGTACAATGCTACGATCAAAACTTTAATCCTGACTCATCCCTAGTAAAAGCAGACTGAATTTGACTCAGACCTGGCTGGTTACGTCTTTGTGGTCTTTGATCTATATTTCTTCTTTTCAACTAAAGCAGCACTGAAGTTCTCCTCTGAAAGCAGTCTGGCTTCTAGCTATCCTTTTATTTATGTGTTTATTTACTTGTTTATTTAATCTTTTGTTGTAATCTAGAGCATAAATATTCTCAGAATTGGAAAGAAAAACACCAATTCACATGAATCAAAAAAGTAAATTTCCAGACACTTAAATGGTTTATTCATATCTAAATATTCTAGTCTACCACTTTCTCAATTCAGTAAAATGCTGTAAAATATCATAAAAAGCAGTGTTTTTCTCACACTACTGTCACTGAGAGTCACCTTTTTAACTGTTTTCACCAGAATAATATTTCCAGAGTGTACAATCACCTGGTACTTAAAGAATAACTTTTTAATTTTTTTTTTACTCTTTTTTCTTACCAGAGAATCTATTTTATACTTTTCAATTCATATTATGAAAGGAATACTTTTTTTACCAGTGACATATGTATGTATATCGAGGGTTTCCAAGTATGCCATTACCTGCTTTTCATCACCTGTCATGAAAGAAGTTAAATTTCTTGAGTTTCAGAAATGACTGAATGATCATTTACTATAAAAAAAAAATCTGGTTTGAACATTACTTTCTGGTTTGATTCCTGAATGCATTTGACCATAACGTTTCTACAGTCTTCCTTGGATAAAGGTCAAACTGACTGATTTGAGAGTCCCATACATTACACAGCTCTATTCTGTGTGACAGACATTACTTTTCAGGCTTGAGTAGAGTTGTCATGCTTTATAATTCCAATCTTTGTTAAATATTTTATGCTTCTGCTTTTGTAAAATTATTGTTTCAGCCGCTCTGTACTTAATTAATGGCTATACTCATATCTCATTGAAGGTTTCTGAAAAGATTGTCAGTAATGTATTCCATTGTTGCCCATCTCCAAAGTCAGAATACTGTTCTGCTTTTATTTTGCCAAATGTCTTCGTGCCACTACATTTGTTCTGTTCATAACTTCCCATCAAATTCAATGATAGAAGCAACGATGAATTTGGGTAGGTTTAAGGCAGAATTCTTCTATTGTCTACCTATGAAGAGTTTTCACTATAGTTGGGTCTTCAGCGTACTTCTGTTATTCATGAGGTTCTGATGATAATTTCATATTTTTTAATTTCAGGTGTTAAACCCTTAGGCTATATAAGAGGCCTCAGTGAGACAGCATTATGAATTGTACGAGTGTTATGACAAAGGACTACTCAAGGTTTTTTTGTATTTTGTTCACAGAGAAGAGGATGAGAATAGTATCTATTCTTCTTATAGGGACAATGATAAGATCTGATTCATACAGAATCCCCTCAAAATCATTTATGATAGGAATTCTTATCCCACATAAATCTCTTCTTGCATACTCCAGACCTGTTTCTATTCATCTGGCTGGTCAATATGTTCTGCTGCACCATCTGGGAACTTGTCATTTCAGATCATGACCCTATTACAAATAGGGTTATGTAATGCCTTAAATTATTGCTAATATATTCTAGTCCCCTAACATAGATGTTAACATAGTGATTTCAGTTTCTGGTCATTTTTTTAATTGTTTCTCACTCCATTTTACTCTTACTGTATGTTACAGAAATGTGCTTGTAAGAATTCAGTCGTTACTCACAGACACTTTCTACGAGGCCGTATTAGAAAATGTCTTCTCTGTGTAAAGAACATAGCTGTGCATATTTATAATTCAGAAACAGAGTTATTTTTTGAATACCATGTCCCAAAAAAAGACTGAGTTTAACCTTAAAATACTAACTTTTTCCACTCCATGAAAATTTTATTTGAATAAACTTTATAACCAACTTCACTTATAACCAACTTTGGTGAAAAAATTTCTCTAAGCTTAGAAGCAAAAATTGCAAATCATAGGCTTCATTTTTTCTTAATGTATATTTGATATGTTACATCATTGATAATGAAATGTCACTGATGAAGATTTTCCTCCTGATTTACAGCATTAGAAAGTTCAGGGTATATGAAACAATTCTCAATTAATGATGCATCAATTACCTATTAGAATTCTATGCTTTGTGTAGCTTCGTCTTTAGGTTTTCAAAGACTGGTGAGGTATGAGCCAGAAATGCTGCAGAAGTTTAATTTTCCTCTCAGATGAAAATAAACAATGTGGAGTTCATATCACACAATTCTTTCTCTTTGACAGATCGGGTTTCTCTGTTTGATGGCCAAAAATAATGCTGTGAAGAGTGTGATCACTAACATTTGCAGTAAATAGATTTTGAAGAAGCTGTGAAAAAAGTAAACACCAAACAGAGTTCTCAAAAGAAAAATTAGCTGCCAAAATTAAAGTGGATACATTATTCAGTAATGAAAAGTTGATTCTGTTTTGCTTTGCTTTGATTTTCAGTTTAGCTACTTGTTTAAAGTTTAACATGTTGACTAACTTAGAATGGAAAAGAAAATATGCATCTAAGACCAGCAAAGCTAATAGGCTGTTTCAGTATCATATGCCAGTGTCACATTCTGAGAAACGCAAATAGGTTTTGTTTGTAGCAAAACTAAAGCCACACAGTTTCCTTGTTTATATACCCTGAGTAACTTTGTATCTGTGTATGGGGCTGGATGCGCTCATAACATCTAAGGTTCAGCCAGTGAATAGGCTTTTCCTCTGTTTTGGACATCTGTAATGGTGCTGTACTATGCATACTCTGATCTTTAATGTGGTTTGACATAACGCTTAGCCTTTATTTCTGTGAATATGGTAAAAAAGGTCACTTTAGCCTACTTAGGCAACATTTTCATGATATTTTAAAACAACACATTTTCAAATGTCTATCTGTTTGATCAAAATTCACCATGTTCAAAATTTATTAGAAGAAATAAAATATAAGTTCATTGTCTTATAAAAACACCTTGTGGTGGGTTGGCCTTGGCTGGGTGCCAGGTGCTCACCAAACTGCTTTATCACTCCCCTCCCCAGCAGCAGAAAGTGGCGGGGGG
>Ga0065711_1040876_pt1 | contig 16605 bp, 10 predicted proteins | sample Hoacrofraction12_FD_59098 | JGI IMG/M metagenome (GOLD analysis project Ga0065711, IMG submission 59098) | Hoatzin crop microbial communities from Cojedes, Venezuela - Epithelial fraction 12 v2 (version 2) | ecosystem: Host-associated > Birds > Digestive system > Esophagus > Crop | place... | reverse complement strand
CGGTCGCCCGGGGCCCGGGCCGCTGGCCGGGCCGGCCGTCGTGGCCTGCTCCCCGCCGGCGCGGGTGGGCTCCCGTCGCCCGCCGTGCTTTCGGCCGCCTGACAGCCGTTTCCCGCAGGTAACGTTTCGGACGAGAATCTACCACTGCAACATCAACAGCCAAGGCGTCATCTGCCTGGACATTCTAAAAGACAACTGGAGCCCGGCGTTAACCATTTCTAAAGTCCTCCTCTCCATCTGCTCCCTCCTCACAGACTGCAACCCGGGTAAGTCCCCTGCGCGGCCCCGGCCCTGCTCGCCCCGCGGGCTGTGGCCTCCGGCGCTTCCCTCCGCAGGGCAGCCGGCGGGGCCGGGGTGTCGAAGGCGGCAGACCCTGCCCTTCGCCGCCCCTCAGGCCCTCCTCCTGCCCCTTCCACACCCGCTCGGGTGCTGGCCGAGGGCTGGACGCTCTGCATCGCTCCGTAGGGCTGCAGTAACGCAGTAACGGAGCTGCGAGAGCCGCAAGCGCAGTTCTGAACACGAGGGGTTAGCCTTTTCCTTTCCGCCATCCCTTTAAAACCCGTGACCAGCTGTGCCACGAGTAGTCCTCGCTGCTTCTCCAAGCCACCCGTTCGTTGTCCACACCAGTTAAGAGGAATATGTCTTGGTTTCCAAAGTCAGTTTTACAGGTTGTGTTTCTAGATGTGTCTAAAGGTGAGAGAAACACCAGAGTTTACACGGTATTATATATAATAAAAATAAACCTTTCTGGAAAAATAAAACCTCTCATTGAGATCTGATCTTACCTAGAAGGCAGATTTATGTTGATACAAGTACACTTAGCAATGAGTATGTCCCAGGCACTTTTAGAAGGGGTAAAGTAAACCTGAAACTCTTGAACTGGTGAAAGTCCTCAATAATGCAAAACATGACTGTTGGATTGTTGCCTTTTAAACTCCTTAAAACTTTAATTGGCATTTCACTCTTTATTAAGTAATAGATTAGTACGTCACCATACATACACACAGATCGATGAAGATACAGACCATCGATTCAGTATGCTTAGATTGTTGCAGTGTACCTTAGCTGTGTGATTCCCTCATATTACATTCACACTTCAGCTTTATTTTTACGTTTTTGTTCAATAACTTGGCTGAAACGAGTGGTTTGCTTTCTTTTCTTTTCAGCTGACCCCCTGGTTGGAAGCATTGCCACTCAGTATATGACTAACAGAGCAGAGCATGACAGAATGGCCAGACAATGGACCAAAAGATACGCTACATAAATTGGATTTTTTTCCAACTCTTACATTATTCGTCTGTGATGGAAAGAGCTGCTTATGATTTTGGAGGGGTGGGGGGAGGGAGGGTGCTGGTAAAGAGTAGGGTATTTCTATAACAGATTTTATTCAGTCTTTTATTTCCTAAGATTTTGTTGTTGTAACTTAAGGTATCTTGCTACAGTAGACAGCTAGGATTGGGAATAGCATATTTTAAGACTGTAATTAGTTCAGCAATATTAGCTCACATATAGTACCGGGAAGAATGTAAACTTCTTAGACTTCTTTGGTTTTCAGTTTGCTTGCAATATGTAAAAGATTAAAACAGCTTAATTTTGTACAGGTATATATGTTGACATTTATGTAAAAGTCCTTTCAAGACTCTACACACTGTTTTTGCTTTTTGTTTTGGTTTGGGAGGATTATTTTGTTCTGGGTTGGGTTTCTTGGAGTTGTTTCGTTTTGTTTGGAGTTGTTTTTGTAAAAAGATGTCGGGATTGTTTTCCCCTATGGAGGGCACATTGGTATTTAACAAATCCTTTTTAAAGATTGTCATCTCATGATCTGTGATACGAAGAGGTGGATATATGGCCTCATATATGAAATGAGAAGTAGTTAATGTATTATTTTATAAGCCAATCTATCTTTGTGAAAAGCATAAAGGGTTTAATCAGGACTTACGGCAACCTGTAGTGAAATACCTTAAGCTGTTTAACTGTAAGGCGTGGAATAGGAGTCACTCAGTGGATTGGTTGTATGTTGTGGGCTACTTAAGTCTGCATTTGTTACTGTGCTAATAAAAAGATGTTTAAAAAAAAGAAGAGAAGATTTCTGCTTAGTGCCTTGCTTTGTTGTTTTGCCAGAACAGTGTCTCCCAGTACGCTCTGAGGGTTACAGTCTGGATAAGGACAAGGGAGCTGTGCAGGTGAGTGCGCTGACTGCTGCTGCTTTGGGAAGACGCTTCCAGACAAGCGTACTATGAACGACAGCGTAAGACTCTTTGAAGCGTTTACCATGCAAGTGTTACGCAGGCCGGCATGGCCCGTGAGGAGGCAACCTGTCGCAGAGTCCGTGCTAGCTGCTTTTTAGCTTAAGTTTTCACAGCATTGTCTTTTCAGAACAGGCACACTATTTGAAAGTACAACTGGAAAAGTGCAAGAGATCTGGACGGGAAACAGGCAGGAGGGAACAGGAAGAAGAGAATATCTTCATGGTTTTCTGACGGAGGGGCCTATTCCCACTTGGAAGGGGAGAAGGAATCGTGTCCTGGTAAGCTACCTTAAAGGAGAGTAAAGGAGACAACCTGTAGATCCTTTAAGTACCTACAAAGATTATCTCCCGGAGACACGGTGTTTACGTTGGGGTGTGTAGCAACAGGGTAGTTAGTTGTGGAGATGGCATTTTTGACCACTCCCTTGAGGTAAAGGCCGGAAGTAGAGATTCATTTTCACACGGCAAGTACTTCACCTTGCGACATTCTTCTGAGCACTGTGTGGTCATCTGCGCTCTCAGATTTGTTTTGGTACTTCAAAATAAGGTCTGCGTATGTTTTATTTCTGTGCTTCTCTTCCTATCTACATATAGATCAAATCTAACTTGGTCCAAAGTGATGTGTTAATTAGAGGTCCCCTTCCTTTGCTGGGTGGCTGTGGGTAGTGGCTGAGCTGCCTTCTCTGGACACAGCGCGTGCTTTGGTGTATGAGCTCCCCCAGCCGTTTGGCTCAGCCTAGGAAGACTGTTGGTATGCAGCCGCATCACACCAGGAGCATCCCTGGTAATCGTTTCCTCCTTCCCTCTACTGAGCGAGGAGGTGAATGGCTTAATCTCGGTAGGCTTCTGTCAGCTCCTTGCTTCATGCTGCCAGGACATGCCCAATTAACTGTTGTAGCTGGCGGGGAGGGGGGAGCTGGTTTGGGGTGACTGATCTGCACAGTGTTCATTCAGCAGGATAGATGCGTAAGAAGAACAGAGAAAGATGGTTCAATTTACTAATTTGTTTTTCCTTTTTATAATAGTTTTTCTCCATTATCTTGTGAAGGGACTCCCTTAGCTTTGTAGTAAGTAAGTGACCCCCGTGACCTAGGGCAGGTTTTGAGTCAGTGGAACACTAAGAACAAAATACACGTTCTGCCCTTTGTCTACTATATGACACTCTGTACTTTACAGTTTTATGTAGGGTTAATAAGTACTACAGCGAGTTTCATTTTGACTCGGTACCAGCCACTGTGTGTCGATTGTTCACAGAGGAGACGCCACATTTTCCATCACTTCTCAATGAAATACTGTGGTGTTCAGAAAAAGCAATTGGTTTGAGTGCTTAAAAAGCATCAGAATAAGCTTATGAAAGAAAACAGCGGGTGGTGGTTTTTTTTATGTCAATGCCCAAAATGATGCTAGAAATGAGTTTAACCAAATTAAAGATAACAAGTTTGCCTTTACATAACCTGTTTGGAAAAAATGGCCTTAGTGATTCAGAAAATCCCTTTCCTCTTGCCTTAAAACATTGTCAAGTCCTGAGCGTCCAGAGGAGTGAGTGAGCAAGCTGATCTTGCACAACATGGCTCTGGCAGCTTGCAGGTGACATCAGTCTTGGCAGTGGAATTGCCATCAACTCTGCAGGGTGCAGAGCTGGACAGGAACCTGTCAGCCTGGAGAAGAGAAGGCTCCGGGGAGACCTTACTGCGGCCTTTCAGTACTGAAAGGGAGCTTACGAGAAAGACGGTGACAGACTTTTTAGCAGGGCCTATTGCGATACGACAAGGGGTATTGGTTTTAAACTAAAAGAGGGTAGATTTAGACTAGATATAAGGAGCAATTTTTTGCCATGAGGGTGGTGAAACACTGACACAGGTTGCCCAGAGAGGTGGTAGATGCCCCTTTCCTGGAAACATTCACGGCCGGGTTGGATGGGGCTCTGAGCAACCTGGTCTGGTTAAAATGTCCCTGCTCACTGCAGGGGGGTTGGGCTAGATGACCTTTAAAAGTCCCTTCCAACCCAAACTATTCTATGAGTCTATCTCTGTTCCTTCCATCTCCGCACATTTCAAGTTAACTCTGACTTGTCAACCTGCGCTCCCTTGGCTCAAGGATCCGCTTCAGTGACGATGTGTGGTTAGCAGAGGTCTTCACATATTTTGATTGATCCAAAGCTGAATCCATCCCCTTCTAGAAGAAGGGTTCTGCAGAGCTGAAGAGGAGGAACATAATCAATTCCGTGGTGAGAGGTTGCAGCAAGGTGAACTGCTGTTGCTCTGGTCACCCCCACTTCCCAAGCACGCTGGGAGATGCCGGGTAGGGAGAAGCCTTGAGTACACGTGCATTCGGTAGGAAGTGAGTGAGGAGGGAGTGTTGCTCTGCAGCATCGCTGGGGACGATGACTATTACTAGGCAGGTTGGGGGAGGTCGTGCTATAGTGCTTACTCAGCTGCAGTGTTGCAATGGAAACAATTGTATGTTTCTAGCAGGGCATTACAAGAGCTTGCTCATTCATAATTGCTCTCTTATCTTACTCCTTGGTCACAGCAATCCAAACTATATTGAGCAAAGCACATAAACAGTTTCGTCCACCTTCATTATAAAGGTAGGAATACCTGCTTTTTAGTGGATCGTACCGCTGCTCTGACATTAGTAATGCTGACAGACTTTATTTGTCAGTGTTCAGGAAGAGCAAGGCTATAAGCCCACAGCTTAATCGCGATCATTAAGCACACTTACTATTTAGCGGTTATGATATGACAGTGCAAATATTGCTCGTGGTTTTGCTGAGTCACAGTGAAATTCTCAATATTTGTTCAAAACAACATTAATGCAGTGGAAGATGAGGGAACTGGGTACTTCAGTTCATTCCCTCTCCCCGCTCTTGTCATCAAATATAAAGAAAAGCTAGCATCAGTTATCGCTAACAGGTGGTTACAGGCCAAAAGCTGACCACTCTCTCTGGGAAAGGTTGCTCATTCTGTCCCTCTGTATCCAGTTCTGTTCAGTTTACTGACAGGCTGACCTAGGGCAGCCGGTTCCTGCAGCACAGGTTTACCGGTCTGGAGAGTCAAAAACAGCACATACAGTCGCGCTCCTGCTGCTGGGCAACGTGTGGCGTATTAAGACCAAGGCCAATTTGTACAGGCATTTCTGGGCATTTGCCATGCGGATGTTCCCAAAGGCAGCCTCCTGCACTCCGCAGCCCCCTCTCACGAAGCTCTTTGTACCGGTGGCTGTCTGGCCCCTGGCTTCGTACTGAGGGTGGGTGACGGCGGCTTGGCGGAACGGCTGGGTACGAGTGTTACGCAACGCACTGAGCAGAGCCCAGGCAGCACCTCTTGCGTACAAAACCGCTCTGCGCAAATTCGCAGCAAAATTATCACCTATGTGAATGTGACTGATTTGTACTGGACATGCTGGAACAAAACCACGTACAGCTATGTTGTCCTTCAGGTCGCAGTTAAATTAATGAGTGCTAGGAGAGCTTTTTCTGGTTTGTACAAATAAATTCCTGAGCTGAAAGCACTACTTGCCAGACTTCACGGACAAGCTTCATGTCAGGGTAGATCTGATCTAGTATCTCCCACAAGATTTTGGTTTTTTTCTCTTTTTGTTTTTTTCTTCCAGACGCTAACAGAACTTCAGCGGCTAAATCTGCTGGTAGTTGTTCCTCCTGTCCCAAACCCTTCTTCTGCAACAGCACACTGACCTCAGCCTCCTGCAGCATCAAAAAGCCCTGTGGTCCTGTGTTAAGGTCAAGGTCAAAGGACTGTTGCTATTTCAAAGATATCCTTTCTCCATGCTATTGCTATTTGTGGCTAGAGGCTATAGTTCTGCAGGGGGGTTGCTTCATTTGTTGATTTCTCTCTCAACACGTCTGTATCCAGGCACAGTCAAAGCCCCTGCTAGAGAGGCGCCCACCTGTCCCTCCCTCCTCCATAACCCTTGTTGCAAGATAACTCCTCTCATGAAGTGCTTTTTAAGGCTTTTACCACCAGTGACTTTTTCATGCCAAGTCCGTGAGAAGGAAGGAGACGTCTTAGCCATAAGCTTGCTCATTTTATTGCTGAATGAGATTATTGCTTTGGGTGAAACTGTGAGAAGCAAATGGCACAGAAAGGGCTTAGGCCATGACCTGGCAGCAGCAGCCAATGCTAAGGGAGCTTAGTTATCACAGTTATTCCCTTTGCTCTTCCTTCCAGGCAAGGGAAATGTTGATTTGTTCTGGGACTGGGAGAGTTTGCTAGCTAAGAAGGTGAAGGGCTCAAGCAGTGTTTTGCGATCTGTCACAGTCACTTCCCACAGCCTCACTTTCTCAGCCCTTGCCCATTGCTGTGCTGCTTCTGCTTCCACTTGCCTTTGGTCCAGGAGGTCAGTTTTGTTTCCCAAGACAATAACTGTTACCTACAAACAAAACGAAAGTGTGAGCTTTATACAGAAAGCACCCACCACTCACAATGCTTTTCAACAGCAGGCAAGCAGCCACACAGTTCAGACGTGTTCTTTAACTTAGCACTGGCACAAGTAAGCAGCGTGTAGTTTGGAAGATGAGGGTCTGGGATTTGAATTAGCCTCATCTGCTTGTGGGCTGGGAGCCGGTTTTAATCACAGGAAATGCAGGACTTCCCCTTCTGCCCACCCACCCCGACTGCTTAATGGGAAACAATAGCCAAGAGAGCCAGAGTTGAACGGCCCTGTTCTCCATTGACTTGGCAATTGAGCGGCCCTGCACAAATGCTGAGAGCGTGGCAGCTGAGCAGGTCAGAGCAGCGGATGCTGGAGAGATGAAGAAACGCATGGCAGCAGAGAAAGCCGGGACCCCACAGCTGCGGGCTTTGCCAGCTCGTTTTTCCCCAGGCCGCAGCCATCAATGTCAGTGAGGCCAGCGCTGCCGCAGGGGTGGCTGCCGGGCAGGCTGAGCTGCTGAAGCCCCTCTCCCTGCCCAGCTGGCCGCCCACTCCCACATGCACAGTAAGCCACTCCAGGGACCGAAGCGGACAGTCTCCTGTCGCTGGAAGGGCCAGGTAAGCACCAGCACCATCCTCTCCAGAGCACTTTCAGGAGCAGCCGGGCAGCCAGCCAGAGCAGCACAGCTGCACCAAGTCGGACCCTTAGCTGTAAGGATCGGTCCAGTGACTTCTGTATCCCTGGGCCGGTACAGTGGAGCTGAGCTCAGTGGCCTGCCGGGTGCTTCAGTGCTAAGAAGTGCTGAAGATAGTGCTGGCTGCTTAAAGTTACTGCTCCTGCTTATTTTAAGTTAACCATTTTCTAAAAATGTTTTACCAGCATCAGCTCTTAGGGGAAACCATGCCTTTATTTACAGTTCAAGGTCCTTAGTCAAACTCTGGTGTCATCTCTACACCACTGGTTTGATAAAGATCAAGTCATAAAGTCCTCTCTTGCTGATGATTTGGGACTTCTGCTGTGGCCACACCTGCTTGCCCTTTCCCATTCATCAGCCCAGCTGCAGGACATCTTCTGTTTCTTTCCAGCTAGAGATATTTGTCCTGTTCCTGTGAGGTCTGAGGCTTCATCTCCTTTCTACAGCAGCCCATCTATGGCATTTCAAAAAAAATGGTTTTTTTTTTTCCCCTCTGTGAAGGCTTTGAAAGAAGCTATAGTCTTCATATGTGTTTACTGCATGCTCCAACTGATTTTTACCTGCGGTTACGCTCTGCCAGTGTGAGAGAACACAACCTCTATTTAGTATAAAATTTGGCCAGGCTTGAAGGTGTGTGCCGGCGAGCCCCACAGCCAGCAGAGGCAAGGAATCAGCCATCAGTGCTTCCTGTCAGCTGCCACAAAAAAGGGGACTGCGCCACTCAGCAAGGTGAAGTCCTGCCAGCTCAGAAGCACCCTGTTTGGAGATACATCCCTAATGCAGTTCAGGATGCATTCTAGCAGAGCCCAAACTTTAAGCCTCCTGATGCTGTCTTAAGGTAGGACTCCTGATCTTACCCTCTACCTGCTTCAAAGCATATTCTATACGAACTACAAATCACAGGAATAAAACTAAATTTATCCAGCTTATTGCGGGCACCTCTCTTTTGACTATGTTGTCCTCAGTCAAGGTTGCAACTGCAAACTCTCCCAGAGGATAAGCAAATTGGCTGTTTTCTAAAATACCAGCATGCAAGGAGAGAGAAAAGTTCTGGCAGGTAACAGAGAGAGGGTCATAGATCCTGGTGGGGCTGTGACTCCCTCTTCACGTTACAGCAAATCAGGGCCCTCACAAAACACACAGCGCCTGGGAAAAATTTCCTGCTCGTCCGCCTTCCCTCGCCCTGCAGGGGAGTTATGATTGACACCTGTACCCCTGACACACGTGACAGTCTGCAGCTCATACCAGCCCTACCAGCTAACATGCCTCTCCTCTGACTGCACATTTGGCCGCTGTCAAACTTGGAGCCTGCCTTTCTCCACCACCCCACGTGCTGTCGGTACTAAACAAGTTACATTTTTGGAAAGTCTCTCCCTACCATTATCCAATTAATTCTTCATGTGCTTTTTATTTTTTTTTTAACAGCATAAAACAGACACTTGGAAAGCTGTAGGCTAAAGACATTTAACAGGGAAAACTACTTGAGAATATAAAGATACTGTAAGAAAAGCCATAATGCTAATGCCACATGCAAGTTGTATTTGTTTAGCTAAGCTGGAACACTGTCAGCTGAAAACACTAGCTGCTTTCTAAGGGAAAATAGAGCAGTCATTTCACACAATTGAATTGATTCAATATGGTTGTTAAAATACATTAAAGCCGCTTTGCCAATTGACTAATGTCTGGGAGACCCATTGTCAGTTACCCTAGTTTGTAAGCCATCAAGTACATGAATACAAAACAAACACAGATAATGCCCTTCGTTATATTTTTCTATGCACTTGACTTCCCGTGTACAATATCTAAAAAAACATGTGAACTGTACTGCAGTAGACCATGTGTTTTATTAGACATAAGTGTACTGGCTGGTGCATTCAGCTAATTGAGTTTTAGCTGTAGTCGAGGAAGTAAGGAGACCAAAAAAATGCATTCTTTTGTGTGACCTGCATGGCATGTGAATTAGGCTTCCCCAGCACCAGAAAGCTTCCTTTTGCTGGATTGCCCAAGGCTGTGGGTATACTTGTTTTCCTTTGTGTGCAAGTTTTACAGGAACACTCTGTGCTTTGCAACCTCAACTTCTCGCCACTGACACACCAGTAAGCCAAGCAGTTATGGCACCGTGCGTTTACCTCCTTTTTGTCTCTAAAGACGTCAATCTCCTTTTTGAGCAGCTCAACTCTTTGGAAAGCTTCGAGGCTGGTCACGGCGTACACGAGAACGAAGCCGTCGGCGACAGAGAAATAGTGTTTTGGCAATTCTACGCCCTCCTGCAGACCCCGGGTGTCATAAAGCCGTAATTGTTCCTTCACGCCTCGGTCGGTCTCCACCGACGCCAAATACACATCTTCCATCGTGGCACCCTCTTCTAAGCCTGTGTTAAAACATGCAAAAAAAGTTCAGCTGGTGTATGTACAGCACCACTATAAGAATTATTTGCAGCACAGCAGAATTTTACCCCACGAAAGCTTTCAGTGCATGTTTTCCAGGGTGACGTGACCTGGACTCGACCTTGCCTGACATCCCCATGAAGGGCTGTATTCAGAGATCGACGCACCAGCTACTTACAATAGTGACACTGCGTAAATACAACCATCTAAAATATGAGCACATGATTACGCCTATAAAATTAATGTATACAACATGCACATTCAGGGTAGGCTAAGATCTACGGCTCTTCCCCCAGGATTCCCAAACTCCAGCCACACAGTGTGACCAGTTCTGTGCCAAACATGCTGCAAACGGGCCTGCCCGAACATACCCTTTTGGAAGAACTGCCAAGGAACACCAGATAGTCAAGTACTAACATCTTGAGCCTACTTCTTCGCTTCATGCTGAGCTGCATCATACGGCAGAAGCAGGAGCCAAAGGAATGATTCTGGAAATAAATGTGTTTTGGTGGTACAACTAACCAGCAAGTGAAATCAAGCCAGAAAGGGAAGGGGATGTTTGCATGCAAGCAAAGTTGCGTGCTATATGTACTCAAATACACAATGAGCTTTTCCCATCCCTTAGGGATTTAAAATGACTCAGATTTGCTAATGGGAGCAAGCTCGTTTACTGCAAGGTAAGAGCATGCACAAGGTAACAAACTTTCATACACGTATCGCCTGCTCCGTGGTAACTATCTGCACACTGGCTCTCCTTCCTTCCTTCCTCTCCCCATGGTAAATTTGAGGTAATTCAAGGCAGCTTACTTTGAACTAATTAAAATGGTTTTTTTCCAAGCCAAACTTGAAAACACATAGATAGATCACCTTAGCTTCGTGGTGCCCCAGATGCAGATGCATAAGGTTACGGGTCCCAACAAACTACGCATAGTGTAGCTGGGCCACTTTCAGAGTCGATTTTAAGTATTCATATAAACCCCCTGCAGTCCACGGTTTTGCCTCCGCTGTACTGCTGTATAACGTGAATTGTTTGCCACTGCAGGGCTACAGGAATGAGCACCAAGTTATTCTCTTTGTCTGCCAAAAAGGGACCATATTAGTGCACTGTTTAAGAAAACACGAGGGATTAGCTGGCCTGTGAAAATAAGGACTTTGCTATATTCAATGACACCATTCAAAATGCTTCACGTTGACAAACAAGCTAAAGCATTCCACCCACACTGATGGTTTCCCGTGATGTGTGCAGCATTCCTGTGCAGGAAAGTGGCACAGGCTGTTCTTTTTGCCCCTCTCCGTGCAGCCTTCATAGATCAAACTCTTATTAGGTTTGCAACAAATTAATTTATCTCGCCTCCAAATATAGCCACACTCACGTGCAGAAGCAAAACTAAGAGCAGAAGGACAAAACAAAGGTTAAGAAAAAGAGGAAGCACAAATGCATTCCGTGCGGTTGGGGAATGTGTTACCAGGGCATTTTTAAAGACTGAAGTAGGTAAGAGAGCCCTTTCTGGACACAGCACTGTATTTTTTTTTTCTTGCTCTGCTTCATTGCATTGTACAGACAGATCAAGGAAATATCTAGCACCAGTACTACTTTGGCAAGAAGGAATGAACCATAAGTACCTAAGTTTTCTTTTTAGAAAGCAATGAATAATGTTGTACAGGTTTTTACCATCTAAATGCTGCACTGTAATTCAACAGTCTTTAATATATCCACAGTCTCCCGTGACAGTCTCTTCCTAACGGCATTAAAAGTAGCCCTGGGAATTATGTCTTTTAACATCCGACTTGAAAACTAAGAGGAAAAATTAAGACCTGGGACTACAGTCAGCAGAACAGAGCAACAAATTTTCATGTTGGGGGGGGGGAGCACTTTGGAGGGAGCTGGAATTTATGCATCAGTATCAGACTCCAGAGATTAAATTTCACCTGCGTACATTGCGGGAGGGACTATATGCAAGCAGATTCCTGAGCAAGCACAGACAATTTTTAGACATACCTGTGCCACCTTATTCTAGGCCCTGTGTCTAAGGGCCAGGCTGCGTGCTAGCCACGTCTTGCTGATGAGGACATTTACACTTCTTGTCGGTGCCGTCCCACTCACGCACTTTCCCAGTCTCCATTCAAACACAGGCCGGGCAAGTTGTAGGAGCGGCAGAACTAGCCAGGAGAGCCCGGTGTCCTAGGAAGGCATCTGGCATCATCCCACCCTCCCCATCACAAGGACCCCCCGTTCTCCTTTGCTTCTCTGGCATCCCCAGGCATCCTCCCACCCTCGCTACCTCGGTGGCCAAGGGCAGCTCGTGCCGGGGAGTTACTGCCCTGCAGGCTGCTGCCGGCTCCAGTAGGTTTTCCTCAGAGGAGAGCATCATTGTGGGCCTTTTCTCTCTCTCCTGCTACCAGTTTTTCTAAATTGGCAGCAACTTTCTTGAGATATCTACTGCTGTGACACAGGTGAATGGGTAGATGGAACCAGCTTTCAGGTTCAGAAGCTATTGGGGGGAACGGGGAACTAACAAGACAGTGAACAATCTCGTGGTTTCTTTGGAAACTAAAGATGAAAAAGGGTTAGGGAGGGACAGGAGGAACAGATAGGAGACTGACGCTGTTCTCTAGTGCCTACCTAGCTGGTGCAAGTCTTGGGAGAGGCAGAAAGGTCTTCGCCTATGTTACCCACTGCTGCTGCCACAGAGGAACTGCAAGGGGAAGCCTCAGCCATAAATTTGGTGGTGTTTCAACCCCTGGTGGTTTCTCAATGAGGAAAAGAAAAGGCTCAATATACTAACGAGTACTGCACTCTCAGGCTAGACAAGGCAGAGCTATTGCAAATACCAAAATAAAGCAAAATTTCAAGACAGATGGAATTTCAGAAGTCCCCAAGTGACTCTCAAACATGAATGCAGTGCATATTTTCTGTCTTCTTGACTACTTTTGAAGATCTATGTAATCTCTCCTTCCCTCTTTAGCAGGAATTTAGCCAAGAGCTCCTAAAGCCTGCTATTCCTTGTGTTTGCAAACCGCAGGACAACAGGCTTTGCTTACTTCGATCTCAAATGACAGCGTATCAGAGGATCCCTGACTCGGAGATGAGCTGGACAGGCCTCAGCAGGAGCTGGTCTACTTAGATTTAGCTGCTAGTTAAGTACTGGTCTCACCAACCAGTAGCCACCATAGTGACCCTCGGTCGCACACATTCAGCTCCGCTTTCACCTATTTCTAAAATGCAAAGCTGACTGCAGCTCTGTCAGGAGGTAGTTTTGATTTAACAAACAAGGATGAAAGAATGCATAATTTGGTTCATTAGCCTCCACGTCTTTGGAGCTGTAAAAGCCAAAACCCCAAATCCCTCCAGCTGAGACCAAGCAAGGCAAATTCTCTTGTTACGGGTTCTACCACAGTAACACGGGGTGTTTTCGTTCCCAGGTAGTAAGATGATTTGAAGTAGCGGCTTATGAACAACCTGGCCATACCAGCTATTTACACAGCCAGGAGGCAGAGATAAGGAAAATCATATTTTCTGCGGCAAGAGTTCTCATCTCTTCCTGTAGAGCTGATAAGCTTTACCACAGGCTGAGGGGCCAGAGATATTTCAAAGGCAGAAGGAAGACTCCTGTCTGCACCACCACTGAATGGGAACCCTGTTTACGGAAAAACACCTACCCTCTCTACAGACGTGTCCCGTGCCGAAGGTAAGCCAGTGGCTCTCCTGTTAGCCCTCTGGAGAGAGCTCAGGCCGAGCAGTGCCAGGTCCCACAGGTATTTAGCAGGACAAATTTCTGCTGCCAGTCAAGGACCCATTTCACGACTGTGGAGAAAAGACTGGCCCTTTTTTCTTAGGAGTACAAGAGAAGGCGGAGGATTTGGACAAGCACAACACTGAAGCCACAAAAAGAGCGATGATCCCAGGTACCAGGTGACCACACACATATGTGCAAGCCTTAACAACTGTTTGGCCCAACCTACGACAATATAGTCCCTGCGTGACTCAGACCTGCACCCGTTTCAAACATCCCCCTTCGGGTTTTGTCTGATTCCTTGTATCAGTTTCACCAGAGAGGCTGCCGTGTAACACGTGCGTCGCTTTACGCAGCTCTGACATGCTCCAGGGATACAGATACTCCTCTCTGGGGGTATTCCTCCCTCCCGGGTGCTTTCTCCTCTTTGACCTCAAGCAATTGTAGTGCCTGCGCCAGAGTGCTAACTGCTGAGCATGGAAGCAACGGCAGCACTCAGGGACTTCGTCCATGACAAGACAGGGAGAGCTGAAGGTGCGCGTTTTTCTAGGAAAAGAAGCACAGCGCAACTGGGTTTGCAGCACCGTCACCAAGCACGCAGCCGGGAGCGTGGGCTCAAAGCCAAGGGCTTTACACAGCGGCGTGAAACCTCCAAGGACACTAATCCCTCCCCTGATAGCAGCTCTGCCGCTACTCCTTGTTACAGGAAAGTCAACAGCAGGCACGTGAGCACCGAGATAGACTCACGGCTGATTGACAGCCAGGAGGAGACCCCCACGCCAGCGGCTGGGACGCCTCGGGGGACGGCACCAGAGCTCTGCTCTGAACCAAGTTCGAGCAGGCCCCTCGTTGCTGGGAGGAGGACGCGGGTGCTGTCGGGAACGGAGGGGCTCCATGTGCTGGCTGGGCACTGCTCCCCACGGCTCCCCGGACCTCGGGCCAGCCGCAGAGCTGCTCCTGGCATCAGCTGGGAAGTGCAGGTTTTGAAACAGCCCGTGCCCCCGTTGCTGTGCTGGTTGGCACTGAACAGATGGGCTTTCAGCGCACATACTGGTCCTTTTCGCCTGCTGCCAGGAGGGCCAGCAGCCAAGCTGTACGTGTCAGCTCTCTGGAGCTCGCAAGCTTTAGGAAACGAGGATCAAGATTCAGTAATCACGTTTTAAGTGCAGAGGGGCCACCCCGGCGACGGCAACACCAGCAAAAGGTCTGTGCAGTTGAAAGCAGCTCAGCTACGGAGCAGTCAAAGACCTGCCAGTCCTCAAACTCTGCCCTTGCCCAGCGAGACCCTCACAGTGGCGTCCTGCCTCCACAGTTCGAGGGCCAAATCCACACGGGCTGGAGCAGTTGCTAAAGGTCTTCTGAGCACCATTTTCGCCAGCCCATGCTTCAGGCGCGCCCCGCCAGCACTGCCCGTGGGCTGAGGAAGGCACGGGGAGGACGGTGACTGCTCGGCGGCGCTGCCAGGAACACCAGCGTACCAGTCCGTCCCCAGCACGCGCCTGATGGCACACACCGCTGTACTGAAGGTGCTGGGCCACAGCCGCTCGTCCCGTGGGGCTGCAGCAGCCCCGTACGAGCCCTCTCCTTACTCTGATGTTGACTCTGCTGCTTGCCCTCTTTCTCCGAATGTCTTGGGAATAAGATTTGACCAAAATCCTAAGAAATGGGAGGCTGCCTTCTTCCTTCTCCCCTTTCACTCCCTCTCCGCTATCGGCTGCTCCCTCCCCTCACTGTGAACTCCGAAAAGTAAGAGCCGAGCTGCAGGAAAGGAAAACTGCTCTTTCTGAGAGAGGAGGGGGAGCAGTCCGCGTCGTGCGACGGCTGAGCTGGAGCGGAGCGCTCGGGAGCGACAGAGGGACACCCGCAGCGAAACGCCGGGCACGAGGCCTCCCTCCGGCTACCCATGACGTTGTATAATCCTGTACGTGGCTGGCTCCGTAAATAGCTCCTCCGATCCGCGACACCCGAACATCCTTCCTGCCCGGGGGCTGGCAGGAGCGCAAGCCAGCACGGTTTATGCAACGTGGCCTCGCTCGCGCCGCTCCGGTGCCTCCGACAACCGCCCAGCCCGGCGCAGAGGAGAGGCAGGTCGCTCGCAAAGGGAGAAACCTGCAGCCTGCGGGGTTTGCAGCCTTCACGCTGAAAGCTACCCGGGGCTGCGTGCGTGGGTCTCGGTAGGATGCTGGAAGCAGATGTTGCCGCAGCATTAGAGGAAATCCTCCTTTTAAACAAGGGTATTAGCATGCAGCTCTGTATCACGCTTTGCCAGCAGATTCCTCCCATCCACACATTTTAAAGGCACAGTGCCTGCAAAGCACCTTTCTAGGGATCCTAGTGTTTACCCAGCAACTTAGCCCAACATTTAATTTATCGGCCCAAAGAAGAGACGCAAATGGACCAGACATCCTCTGTCGAAGCCCTGAGGTTGACCCCTGGGGTCACCCCTTGTTTCAGGGTGAGGCAGGAATACTTCATCAGCCTAAAGATCGTTGCCCTTCCTCTCAAAGCCAGGTCATGTGGAAAGAGAGGGAAAGCAGCCAGCTTTGCCTTCGTTCCCTCTCTTTTGTGCACTGCAAGTCTCGGACATCCCATGCTCCTGTCTCAAGTCGTTTTCTCTGAGAGCCAGGAACCTCAGCCCCTGAAGTTCAGCACAGAAAACGGGATCTAAAGCAGGACTGGTTTTTCTTCCAGTGCTTTGATTAAATATTAGCCAAACCCAAGCAAAATAAAGTTTTAAGAAGATGGAACAAAAGTCTGAACAGTCTCTCCGCTCAACACGACACCTAATTATTTTTCAGGCATCTACAGCATCTTTCAGGGAATGAGATATTTCTTATGTAAATAGGCAGCAAGCACATCACCTGCTTTCTGTGTTTGTTTCTTGTTAATTACGTATTTTGTCACTGGGAACATCGTGGAAAGAGTTCTTTTCCAAGCCTCTTTTAAAAATCAGTAAGTAAGGGACTACAAATTCCAAGAACTGCCCAGAGATGCAACAAAACCACACGCGTTTCCTCCTTCGCAGAATTACAGAATGTTCAGGGTTGGAAGGGACCTCTGTGGGTCATCTAGTCCAACCCTCCTGCCAAAGCAGGGTCACCTACAGCAGGCTGCACAGGACCTTGTCCAGGCGGGTCTTGAATATCT
>Ga0065711_1007311_pt1 | contig 16606 bp, 14 predicted proteins | sample Hoacrofraction12_FD_59098 | JGI IMG/M metagenome (GOLD analysis project Ga0065711, IMG submission 59098) | Hoatzin crop microbial communities from Cojedes, Venezuela - Epithelial fraction 12 v2 (version 2) | ecosystem: Host-associated > Birds > Digestive system > Esophagus > Crop | place... | reverse complement strand
ATCAGTGTGGCAAATCTAGTTGCAATGGTCAGACATGGCTGCAGGAGGGGTTTTGTACCTCACTCGCAAGGGAAAGGAGGAATTGAACTAAATCTCCACTTTGGGGTTCGGTGCTCAGTATTAGATGCCTGCTTACTCCTCCTCCTCTCTGTTGGAAGACAAATGCTGCAAAGCTTAATCCTGCTGGGCTCTCGTGTTTTGAGACCCACCTTGCTGACACTGGTGGGGCTAAGTTGCCTCTTCTCCCACTTCTTTCCACGGGAGCCCAGTCCCGGCACGGTGTGGGAAGGAGCCGAGTTGGGGCTGCGTGGAGCATGACGGAGCAGGAGATGGCTGCGTGGAGCAGGACGGAGCAGGAGGACGTGATGCGCCAGGCGTGATGCCCTGCAGAGCTGCCCGAGTCCAGGCTTTGTCTCCTGATCTTGCTCCCAGCCACGGGCCGAGTTCCTCTTCCTGTGATGCAACCAGGAGACTGAGCTGTCCCTTCTGCTCAGGGCGCAGAGGGAGTGTGATCCGGAACACGAAAGCTATGTCTGAGGGAAGGAAGCCAGGGAAAAAAAAAAAATTAAATAAAATAAAAAACCCACAGTTGCCAAGGTGGGCTGGGAAAAATGTTTCTGCAGTCGTAGCAGGACTGCCCCGGCGGCCACGCCAAGGGTGAGCGGAGCACGCCGTGCTTCGAGCGGAGAAGCTGCCGTCCCCGCTGCCCCAGCCAGCTGCCCCGTGGCCCCGCGGGCGGCCGGTCCTGCAGCGAGCTCGGCTCTTGGGGCAGCTTCCCGGGGAGAAGGCTGTTGCAGCTCACCTGAAGATTTTTGTAGAATTGCACTGAGCTCAGCGAAATCTTGTTTCAAAACGGTTGGCAAAGCATTTCTCTCAAGGGGGGAGGAACAGCATCTGTTCTGACACTCCTAGCCCACTCCATATTTTTTTCTTTACAGTCATATTTTAAATATATTATAGTCATGTTTAAAAAGCTTACAAATATACAGGCTTTCACTAGCAATACTTACTGCTTTTCACTCTCCCCTCCAGTTTCATGTTTTGTTTTGCACACAAAATTGCAACTTTGGTTTTTTGTCTCAGTTTGAGCATTTTTGGCGGCACAGAAAAACCACCTTGCTGACCAGCTCCCCAGGCTGGTTTGGGCTGACAGCAGGCTGGGCCTCCTCCTCCCTGCGCTGAGCCACGCTCGAGGAGCTCAGCTGGCGCTGCTGGGTTACTCCTGCTTTACTTGGAACAAATAAGTGAAAAATCAGGGCTTTGGTATCCAAAACAAAATGGAAAAGTACAGAACCTTCCTGGGCTATTAAAAATGTCAAGTGTCTGTTGACTACAAAAGTGTTTCCACGCTGTCAGAGAATACTGGGGCTACTGAAATGGGATGTTTCAGCCTGTCGAGTCCCGTGGGCAGGACTCCGGCAGCCAGGGCTGATGTCGCATCCGCACTGCGCAGTGGGTCGGGCGCTGGCATCGTGCTGCCCTCCACTTTGTGCTGTGTCTTCTGCAAGCTCGGAGATGAGCCCCACGGCTCTCACAGCTCGGAGGGAGCTGCAGAGCAGCACCTGGTTCAACACAAGTGGAAAGGCAGGTACTTTGGCGTTGTCTCTGTCAGCCTCCCAAGAGGCTCCTGCAGCCCGTGAGCAGCAATCCAAGAGTTATAAGCATGACTTCGCAGCAGGAGGCTGTAAAACATGAGCTGGGCTTTCTCATGCCATGCAACTGCGCTTTCCCAGAAGATCCCCCTCTTTACGGTTGTCTCAGAGTTGCAAGACCATCTGTGTCAACCAGATTTCTGCTTATGCTTTCAAGAACGTTTTAATTTTTATCATCTCTGGGATCCACTCCCAGAACTTCTGCTAATGGTTTTGATTGCCAGATGAGCATCACCCTGTGCTTTCATTGCTCTCCGAAAATAACATCTTAAACCACATTCTGCTGAAACGGCTCTTCGATGGCTTCTTGGATGCCACTGAGCCAGTCTTCTCTGAAGCAATTTGGTGATGACATACATCCTCGGTACCTCCGGTGTGCGTGCTGCCGTGCCCAAAGGGCTGGCCTGGCAGGGTGGATCCCAGGTCCCGGGCTGCTGACGGGACAAGATCCACCCCGATAGAGGAGTCTTCCCTGATGTGAAGTGTTTGGCCCCATGAGGTGCTCGGCTCCATACCTTCAAGGGTGAGAGGCTCAGGTGTAAGCAGCTGTGCGCTTCTGCACTGGAACAAGGCGTTACCAAGTCCTTATCTACATAACCATGGGCTTTTCGAAGTATCCTCCTATATGGATTGCTTTGATGTGGCATGAACTTGGCTCTTGGTGGCCCCCATGTTGGCACTCTTACCTAGCTGCAAGTGCCAAACATCCCAGATGGAGCAAAGGAGGTGATATGGCTTTCCCAGCTGACATTATCGTGTCAGGTTTTGCAGCCACAGTGGCTGGGTCCCCATGGACCAGCGTAAATGCTGGGGGAGCAGCACTTTGCTGCTGGTGCAGGTGGGATGCCAGACAGAGCAGGGAGATCCCTGGCACCGTGGTTGCCCCAGGACACCTTCCCCAGCACATGGGCTGGGTGCCTGGGAGGACCGTCCGTACATCCCTGCTTCCTCCTGATCCAGTCTGCGACTTCCCTTTTAATAGGGACCCCCATTCAGAAGCATTATCACAAGCATTTGTGCAGACCTTAGGTTAACTTGCAGGGAGTGTCCTGGCAGAGCAGAGGTCTGGAGAGATGCAAAGTTAATGTATAATCATACCGACAAGATCAAGTGAACTGCGTACGCTTTCCCTCGCATCCTTCTCTGCAGTAGTTCTGAGATTTAATTACCAGCTCTAAAGCACTTCAAGATTTTCAGGTGGAAACTACTACACAGAGGAAGAGGAGAGTACAAAAGCAGCCTACATAATTAAGTGCTGCTTGTTTAATTTAATTTTCTCCTTCATTTGATCCTCTCCTAGAATCCTGAAAGTAACAGTCTCTAATACCAGCTGGGTCCTTTTACACTCACATGGTGATCACAACAACAGCAGCAAACAGCAGCTCGGGGAGATCTGTCTGACGCTGTCCGTGGGTGACGGGGTCTGTGCTAGGATGTGGGGGCCGTACGCTGTGGCGGTGTAGTGGGGAAGATGCCTGGCTCTGGTTTTGAAAGGACATTCACCTTTCAAAGTAAGACTTGAGAGATGCAGTCTCTTAGCTGTAAAACTGGGCTTTTGGATGATGTCGGGAATTTTACATACCTGGAACTAAAAGAGTTTGCCAATAAAATACTGTAAATAATTTGCATTTGGTAATCCAGATGAGAGCTGTAAAGAGAAAATACGAACGGATTAAGCTGTAAATTACTGCTGTTCCTCACTCCCCCCTCTCCCTATTCCCTTGGAAATTAGCCAGTTGCTCTCTGGAATCACTAATTCTTGCAAGCTGCCTGTGCCAGTCTAGCGTCAGAAAAACAAGTGGGTTTGTTTAGTATTTGTTTCTTTGTTTAACTGTCCTCTCTTTCCAAATATTTTCAAATGAAAAATTTTAATGAAAATTTCAAGAGACAGCAGAATTCCTTGCATGGCACCTCTTTTACAACCCCAAACCCACCTCTGTAGAAAAATGACAGTGTTAGAGACTGGGCTAGCGTGATGATTTGTCAGCAGCCACCACGGCACAGGACACGGGAGCTGGGGTGACGCTTGCGCTCTTACAAAGCTGCCCTTGGTAGTGTGTCTGAAACAGTGCGTTAGGGCACCAAGCCATCTGCCAGATATCTGGGCCCTCTCTGGTCCTCTCCAGGGACTGATTTATTTATTTATTTGTTTGTTTGTTCATTTGTTTATTTAAAGGGAGATTTATATGACTTGGGGTTTGTGGTGTTTGTCATATATTCTGATGAGGAGGTGTAATTTTGAAATAAATGTGCGTGCTGCTGTATCGAGTAGACATACCCGCACGCTGGGTTTTGCAGTACCAATCTAAAGTCAGCAACATGGCCAGGACCAGGGACGGTGCAAGAGAGACAGTGGAAGGTTGGAAATGTTCTGAATATTTGTCAGTCCCATTTTTGCATCTCTCTGCGTATGGCGATTTTTGATGGGAAGAGAACTGGAAGTAACCAAGTACCAGGAAAGCATCTCTCCCCATTTCCCACTGGAATGAAGAATACCAGAACTCACGTGAGAGGGGTGGTTTTGGAGGGATCTCCCTGGGTGTGAATTCTCTGAGGCTTCCTATCTCCTCCCTCTTAGGGGCAGAGAGATTTGAATACATGAAAGTTATCATATATTGGTTTCTCAGATGTATGAGACCGTTAGAGTTAAATGCAGAGAATTAGTATTAATTAAGAGTAATAAGAGAGAAGAACGGGCTGAAGAAAGTCGGGAACAGGTTGGATTTTCTTCTGACTCCGTATGTAAGAACACAGTTTCTGCAGCTCAGCATAGGCCTTGCACCCGAACCACATCTTCAGCTGTGGCTCACCTGCCAAACATCAGGGTCATGGTCTCTGCCCTGGGTCAGACCTGCGGAAGGTGCCACCAACCAGGCTCCCCCAGTCCATTTTGTGTCTTCTGGTTAAATATTGCTTCCCAACTGTGACAGTGTTAAATAAGGTTAAGCAACACTTTCTTTCATGCAGCGTGGTTGTTGGTTCAGATTCAAGGATACTGGAAGTCACTGGGATGCTTTGGCTTCAGGTTTTGGGTTGCTTAAGAGGAGCCCATGCACATGGGGACGGGCTTCAAATTGCCCATCATCCTCACCCATCTCGCTGTCTCCAAGGCAGGCTTCAAGCTGGCACTCCTCACCGCGAACGCTGCGGGGAGGGGGAGACCCCGGCTCAGGGCTTCCCCGAAACTGCTCTGGGGGCTGGGGAAACGCTGCCTGGCAGAGACGGGAAAGCTTGTGCTTTCCAGCTGCACACCCTGAAGCTTAGTGTCACGTTTTGCTGATCACAAAAAGCCTCAGAGGAGGGACTTCGGCAGCGGAGAACATTCCCCGTCGGGTGGCTCAGCATTGCACAGGGCCAAACTTCTTCGCTCAGCTGCAAAGAGACGCGTCGTGTCCCATGATCATTCCTGAGAGGACAGAAAGGGATTCTGGCAGTGGGGTTCTCCTTTCCTCCCCTTTCCCTGTTTTTTTTGTTTTCCCTTTTCCCTCTTGCAGTGAAATGCGGAGATCTGGGACCACGTCTGTCTGGAAATGAAACATGCTGGGGGCTGGAGGGGAGGGGGAGCGGGTCCTGCTGGAAGCCCAGACCTGCGCTGGCAGCTCGGGGCTGGCACAGAAGCCCCCTCTGCCATGCCCGTCCTCCGGAGAGCGAAGGGGAGCACGCGTTCCCCCCCTCCGCTCCTATTTCCCTGTAGTTATTTGTGCATTTTTTTAAAGCTGAGAGCCAGGGGATGAGAAAATGGCTTTTCTCTCCTTTTTTTCCTCCTTCTCCTTTTCTCGACTCGCTGCGCCAGCTGGGGCAGTGCCACAATTCAAGGCGTCTCGAGACAGAATCCAGCTCGCTGCCTTGTGATCTGCATGTCAAGGTGAAACTGCAATAAGATAATAATGTCAGTATCCCCAGAAGGCAGGCGGTAAAAGATACTAATTGCATTTCACTGAAGGCTTCAGAAACACTCAGCAGCTGGAAAGCTGAGGAGAATTTTGATGCTATTCTTATAAGGGAAGATTTTTTTTTCCCCCCCTTACACTGTTTGTAAATCTATTACAGAACATGGGGAGTGGAAGCGGGGGAAGGGTATGTATAAAACCAGTTAAAGGCTTAATGTTTCCCATTATATTTTGTGAGCTGTAGGTGGTCTAGAGCTTATAAAAATGTAGCACATTCCCTTGTAATCAACCATAATAATTTATTATTATTATTTATTATGATTTGCTGTTATTTTGCACATATAAAGGCCCCTGCCAAGGCACTGGAGCTCTGCACAAATAGTTAACATTTATTATAGCAGTAGTAATGTTTAAAAATATCAACTAAATAAAATAAAAATACCAGCTCTAAAGAGCTGAGGACAGCTTTGTTATTGGAAAATAAATGCAGGAAGGCAAATATCTTGCAGAATGGCTGATACTGATTTGAATAGAAACATGTCGGGTGAGGGGGGAAACACATTTTCAGTTCTTGGAAAAACGCTGAGGGCTTGGCTTGGCGATGTGTCTCCAGCAGCCAGTTCTGCACCCAGTGCTTCGCCCAGCAGAAACAGGGACCTCCTTGCTGGCCAGAATAATGTCCGGTAGTGTGGGCAAGCCTGTGCTGCCCGTGCTTGGGCTCAGAGATGCATTAGCTGGTTGCATGGAAGGACTCTCCCTGGGGAGTGGATTTGTTTAGCCCCAGGTGGTTGCGACCCTTTCCCGGCTCTTTGCATCACTGCGCTTTATTGCAGTGGTGGTCTTCTCCAGGGAAGCTAGAGCCCACGTCCAGGGTCCCTGGCTAGTGTTTGCCAACCTCTTTCCCACCGCTCGCCTTTGGTCCGTCTCCATTCTTTTATCCCGGGGAGGAAGGGAAAGTCTCCAGTCTCTACTTCATGGACTGTAGGATGGGTGGTCCCTCACCAGGGCATTGCGAGCCAGTCAGTGGTGGGGAAATATTACTGCCCTTTCTGCCACCCAGGCTGAAGGGGAGGTTACGGGAACACTGGGTGAAGGGCAGGATGCTGCTGTGGGTGAGGAACCACCTAAGAGCCAACAGGAGAAAAAATTATGCTGGTTTTAAGAGCAGGGTGAAACAGGGGTGTGTGTGGGACCTGGTACTGCACAGTACATTTGTTCGTGAGCTAGGGGAAAAAAAAGGCAAACAGATGAACAGCAAAACCTGCAATTGCCTGAGATATCTTTGGATTAGTCAAGAAAAGAGGTGGAAAACCTCACAAGGGTTTTCCCCGACAAAGCTGGAGGGCTGGGCGGTGTGCTGGCGGGCGGAGAGGCTAAAATGCAAAGTGTGCTGCACGTGGGAAGGAGCACTGGGAGCCTGATGCGGAGGTCTAAATTAGCTGTAACCATCTGAGAAGAGGAAAGCAGCGTCAACAGAGACATCCATGTGCAAATCTCTGCTCTCCGTGTACAGCTGCCGCTAGATAGCAAAGAAAATTTGAGGAAGAATGGGATTAAAAATATTGCTGAGAGTATTATAGTGCCAACACATAAATCAGTGTTGTGGTCTTGCCTGGAATAGTGTGTTCATTTCTAGTCAATCTGTCTCAAAAAGATACCGCAGGAATAGACGGGGTCAAGAGATAGGCAACAAAAATTATTAGAGACACTGAAAGACTTCCAGATGAGCAGAGACTGAAGGATGAGGGGGAACATTCATTTTGAAGATGAGATAAATATGAAAGGATATGATCCATGCACATAAAAAAGGAGGTAGTAAATGGCACAGGGAAGGTAAATCAGGTGCTGGTAGTCACCATCTCTTGTGAGACAGAAACCAGGGATCACCTGAAGGGACTGCACGGCAGCGAGCAGACCGTTGTCCACAGGACACAGATTTTCCATGCTGTTAACTGCCAGGACTAGTCTGCAGCACTGGGGCGAGCTGGGGGCGAACAGGACTCGGGGAGGCCTGAACGGGGACCTGGGTACCCAGAGCATCGCAGCTCCGTGAGAGGGGATAAGATCATGGGGGATACAAACCCCTCGACCCATCTCCCCCAGCATGCACGTGCAGCATTTCCCTCGTTATTCTGGCACCCCAGAGCTGTAGCTGCGTTAAGGGGGGGCACAAAGGCATCCCATCTTCGCAGGACACCTCTGCCCCGCTGGGGTGAGGGGCACCTGCCCGTTCTGGTGTTATTTTGAGGGCACTGGTGCTGCGGCAGAGCTTGGCGGGGCTGGAGGAGGTGCTCACTGCTAGGGGCGGTGGGGACACAGCGGGACAGGGCTGCACGCACCCTGCAGCGCTGCATCTCCACAACATGTGAAGCCGCTCAGCATCGGGGTGCCTGCCACGCAGGCTGGTGAATGGTGTGGCTGTGACAGCCCCCGGGGCCGGTCTCTGCTTGAGGATGAGGAGGATGGAGGCTCAGTGTCGGCGCAAAGGCAGGCGGCTGCACGCTCCCAATGAGGGATGCGAAGCAGGAGGGTTAATGGGGCTGGTGGAGAGCGTTGCTGCGGTTATCTGATCTCCTCCTTGCCCTGACAGCTCTCCCGGTGGCTTTCGGGGCTGCCCTGGGGACGCTGGCATGACTCAGCCGTACACCCACGCTCCCACCCCGCCACTGCGGGAGGTTCAAAGGCCGGGTGTAAACTGGTCTGAATCAAAACGCTTGGCTGTGACCTTCTTTTCTGTGCTTTGCCATGATGACACTCCGCCTAATTCTGCACCGTCAGATACGGTCCGGCTCCTGCCCGGGCGTGCAGGCGGAGCCCGAAGCGGTGAGCGGGACGCTGAGCGAGCGTAACGCGCCCGGGTACCCCGTCCCTCTGCGGGGTCAGACCCAACCCGTGGAACCAGGGAGGCTGCGCGATGGGGCACGACGACGCGCTCCAAGCGGGCTCTGGGTGTGCGTGTAGGCAGGTGTGTGTGTACACACCGTACCGCGTCCCGACGTGTTGGCTGCGCGCAGGAGCTGCGGCATCGCTCATCATGGGGCATCAGAGCCCCTTCCTGCGACGCCCCGAGCAACGTGACTAGCAGTTCTCACAGGGGATGTTTTTGCGCTTTTGTCACCTCCCCAGGGGCAGAAGTGTGTGCAGTGGAGTGTCTTGTTTTGGTAGGGTTTAGGTTATTTTGAAAAAACATGTTTCAAATATGCGGGTTGCTACGTGTTTCTGTCAGAGAAAGCCAGGTCAGGGATGCGTGCTGAGCAGCTGAAGCAGAAGTGGTGGGTTCTGCGGCGAGTCTCAGTTTCTGCTTTGCTCTAGGTTTGGCCTCCCCTAAGTTGTTTCCCACGCAGATGAGCTCTGTTTTCAGCGCGAGGAGTTCTGTTCCAGACAAAAAAACCTGTCAAACACGGTGGCCTGGGCAGCCTTTGAGTTTTCTTCCTAGGAGGCCTCTGTCAAAAGGGCCACAGCTGGGTTAATCTCATGGCTGTACGCAACGCCAGTAGGGGAAGCAGAGATGTAGGGAGGACAGGAATTATGGAGGTATATGGAGATGCAGGACCATGCTCTCCAAAGATCTAAAGCTTGTGTGCACATCTATATCACGGTGCTGTACAGCAAAGGAGATGTGGCACAGTCTCGGTAACCGCAACGATGTCAGGGTCTGAACCAAGGGGGAGAACGCCCAAACCTGGGGCCGACAGGAGAGGCTGCCGAAGGGCGCTGCTCCTTGAGAACAAGTTTCAGTGGAGACCTAGACCCTAGAGCAGTCCAGTGCCCTGAACTGGGTGGGACCTGCAGTCCTTGGAAATGTCCTGCTGCTCAGAACTGAAAATACTTTCCTCTGTCTTGCTGGAAGTCAGTTTACCCACTCCTCATCCCCAGCTCGTGCAAGCAGACAGGCGTTTGGGTGGCAGCAGTGCGATCCCACGGGAAGGCTGCCTGTCTCTTCATTCTGTGAACAACCTGTCACCCTCCAATGAGCTCCTCCAGCGCTGTGTGCAGCCATGGAAGGGATGAGACAAGGATCTGGCCACGGAGGTTGTGTTCCCACAGCTGCATGCTCAGGTATCTGATACATGACATTTCATAAAACAACACGTAAAGATAGTGAAAACCTGCTAACACTCTGGGGCTCAGGTTTTCGAGGTAGAACAGCTCAGCAGAGCTCCTTTAGTCCACCCAGAGAACAAAAAATGTAGGGTCCTGAGAGGATTCCCATACAGGCTCCTCATCCAGAAGGTGTCTGCACTAAAAATGCTCTTTGTAGACTCATTCCAGGCTGGGGCTAATTCTCCCTTTTAATTCCTTAGTCTGCATCCATCTGCCCTGACCTAGCAACTTGGCCATTAAGGGTGAGTTAGTTGTTGTAGGGTGCCTTTTAGTCTACAGCAGGAACAGGGCAATTCATCCCAATCTGAGATAAACCACAATGATTACTCTGGAGGGATTCTTATTTCTCTTGATTTTAAAGGGAGTTTTCAAGTCTAGGTTGAAATTAAGCATCTAACTTTTAAAGCTGAAGACAGGAATCTCGCCCTGAAGGTAAACACCATTTAGGTGCTTATCCAGTGTGCAGTTCACTGTCAAATCCCTGCAGGAAAAAGGCCATCAAAGAATCAGGCCTTGCATTCATTTCAGTAGTGGAAATGATGGAGATAGTAAACTGCTAGCAAGGCCACAAAGGGTGTTTCTTGTTGAAGCCTCCAGGGTCTCCTTGGCTGTGTCTTATCTGACCAAGCATGGCCAGAGAGCAGCCTCAGGCCAGGCTGTCCCTGTATCCCATCTGCATCTGAGAGTCAGCCCTGGTGTCCAGGAAAACCCCCCACCCTGGACATCAGCTACAGCAGGTGACATGCACGGTCAGATTTTCAAAGGTATTTATTTGCCTGAAGTTGCACAAGGCCATTTGCTGTCTAAGATTTGAAGGAATTTGCAGAAGTACCTCGTCTGTGTCATTTTGGACCTAGGGACATTGTAATCTTGTGTAGGAACCCACTTACAACTTTGGGTACCTCTGGGAATTTTCTGCTGAACATCAAGTCATTGTCCTAGTAAAAGCGTTAGAATTTGGTTTAACAGCAGAGGGTCTTCTGTGGTCTGAATTACAGCAAATTTACTTACAGTTTTCATTAATGGCAAGTTCAGGAGGAGGAATTATCCCACCAGGGAGTGCTGATAATTTCTGAGGAACCATTTTCTTGTCCTGATACAAATTTGATTGTAATGGTAGGTAAATGTGGCAATAGCATAACAATGATAAACTGTTGTGGAAATAGCAGTATTTTCAGTGCAACTTCGTAAAAATCCTTCAGAATGCAAACTGAATTAAACCAGAAAACCAGCTAATATGGGCTTAGTTTTTTATGCTAGGTTTGGTTCAGTTTTTACTCAATAAAGACAAAGATAAAAGAGGAGAGGTGCTGATCTCAGTACTTGGCCTCATCCTTCTGTTTCATTAAGGTCATTATCATCTATTTTGAGATTGTACAGAGATTTTAAAATGTCAGAAATTGCCTCTTTCTATGTGCAGCAGATCCAGAACTGGGCAAGAAAGGGTTGATGAGGGTTGGGTGCATCGAGACTTCACAAATGTGAGCCTTGCCTGTGGCCTGTTCCCTACAGAAGTGGTGGTACTGTCATGTTAGACCCCCCAAAAAAATAGTTTTTTAATTTAGAGCCCTTGAGGCCCTGATTTTCATCCTCCTTTTCCTCTAGAAGGGGCCGGGTTCTTTCTGTCTGATTTGGATCTCATGCGTCCCAAGACCTGGGCCACAGATATCAGCGCATTTTATTCAGACTGAGTGAATTCTTCACCTATCCCCTTCCCTTACCTAGGGCTTTGCAGCATCGTTTCCACCAGCTGATCCCCTTGCTGTGCTCTGAGAACGTTGCTATGGTCTTTATTTAAATTTCACACTGGTCTAAATGTCGAAGGCTAAGTTCTGGCATGCAGAATCGAACGGATATTCACATTTTTAAATTAGCAGACAGTGGAAATGGATGAATAGCTCTTCCCTAGGGAAATATTCTGGATCTGCTCAGCACAACAGCCCTGAAAACTGGGCTGCTGCTGGTAATAACACAACCTTAGCTGGGGCCTCTGCAGCACACGAAGGCTGGAGGTTGCATCAGCAGCTCTGCGGTGTTTACCAAGGCAGGAGGAATAAGCTCAGCGTCTGATTCCCCCGGGAGCACGGAGCGCTGATGTTTGCAGTCAGTCCAGATCTCATCTCTGAAGGAGACAATGCAAAAAGCCAAACCTCTCTCCGACTCTCGCCCCTTGATTTCTCTTTTGCAGTGGGCTATTCCCATTTTCTAGGTTGGAAAATACAGCGTGTAAAGAGTGTGTTGAACAACATGGCCCCAGCTCCCCTTCTCAGATCTGCTCCTGCGCCGGTGTGGGCGCAGGCACACTCGTACCAGACACAGCATCTGGGTGACTGCTGGAGTAGGGACTTTTTTCCTCCACTCTGCATTAAGCTGTTTCAGTGGCAGCTCACCAAGCTGGAAGAGCAGATCAGCAGAGGGGGCACATAAATTTACGCATGGACTTTGTCAGCCCGTGCGGGGAGTTGGCCAGGTCCCTTCTGCGAACGTTGTGCTCCATTGTGTTAACGTCATGGTTGTTGTGTCACGGCCCTTGGTAGGGTGCTGTGCCCTAGGGATGCTGCCCGTTGCCTCTCCCGTGGGCGTTGTCCTCTACTGTGGGTCCTGCAGGGCAGCCTGGTAAAACGAGAAGGTCGAGAGACAGTGCAGATCACACAAATGGGAAATCTCAACTAGACATTCTTTGAGCTCTGGCTTAGAAAGGGAAACTGGGAAAACATGAATTTCTGGGGAGGGGATGCAATATCCAAGGCATGAGAAATTGTCAGGGAATTATCTGATGAACCCGTTTAATGGGATTAAATAAAAAGTGAAAAATAAATGCTTTTCTCTATGTTTCTTTGTCACTATTGCTAAAATATTGAAGTTTAAACAAGGAGGCTTTTAATGGAGGGTTGTCTCACTGGGTGTATTGTATTCACTGGAGTTTGCTCTCTCCTTGGCTAATTATATATATTTATCCATCTTATTGAAAGCTTCTCCAGGGCAAAGAGATGCTAGTTTATTTCTTTATTTAATAAAGGAAATGCGTAGCGGAGAGAGATCTGTTAAATATCAAGGCAGTTCAGTCTCTGATGCTCAGGCTTCTGGTAGGGGGCTGGAAGGGGATGCTGCAGAGGGGTCGACAGGAGCAAGGAGCTCCCAACCCCATGCAGAGTGGCTGGGAAAGGCAGAGCAGGAGATCCTGTCAGTGGTTTGAGCTGAGACTTTCTTGAGGATCTTGTGGGGATCCTCCTTTTCCTAAGGATCCTTTGAAGGGTTCAAGTCCAGCCCCGCTCCCACTCATTGCTTGTGCTAGGTGATCACACTGTAGCTGTTACGTCCCCCCTGCTTCGTCCACCCAACTCCTCTTTGTGTGTTCAGGTTTCACTAAACATCCCTTCTGCCCCTAAAACAGTGTCAGGTCTCAGCATCTGCAGCATCTTCGGGCGAAGAGCTCCACAGTGCAACTACCTGGTGCATGCAGAACCAGCTCCTTCTGCTGCTTCTGCACCGTGCCATTTGCAAGCTTCATCTGAAACCCCTTAGCAGAGGAAGAGACCTTGAATAGTCCCTCTCCAGGCAAAGTCTCTCCTTACCTGTAGGCACTCCACCCTTCCCAGCTGGTGCCTCTCCAGGCTTGCAGGGGTTATCCCTGCGTTTGAGTGGTGTGGCTGTCCGGACCCAGGGTCAGAAAAGTGGACCTGTGGCTTGGTGAGCAGATCCCATCATCCAGCAAGCATCAGTCTGGAGAGCACACAGCCGCCCTGTGTGCCGGGCTGCGTTCGGTCGGACGGCACGAGGAGCCGAGGCACAGCATCGCGGGCAGATGTGCCTCCTCCGGCACGTCGGGGCTGTGCAAGGCTGCGCTCCCCACCTCAGGGCCCGCAGGGTGCCCAGAGCACCCACAGACCTCACCCAGCAGCAGCCTCAGCTCCTTTCTGTTGGATAAGGCATTTCAGACAATAACCTGCTGTGCTGAATGTGCAGTCTTCTAATTAGTGCCTATTTTAATCACAGCAAAGTTGTAACACTGGGAGAAAAATCATGCCACTGTATAGACAGGGACTGGCCCGGGCAGGAAAGCATCCGTGTGACATTGTCACAGCAAAGGTGTCATTATGGTGTGCCAGGGAACAGTGCTCATTTTCCTGCCAGGAAGGGTTATTTCTCTGCTTGCAACCATCAAACTCCTGAATCACTGGAAATGGCACAAATATGGGGGGTCATTTTCTTTCTGGCCGATTTTGTTCAGGAACTTAGTGAAAAATGTGAGATCTTCATTTGAAGCTGCTGCTTGACAGCTATGTGCTGGCTCCTTTAACTTATTTATATCCTGATGATGCTGCTTTATTTATTTCTTTTTTTGCTTCGCTTCCCAGTTGAGCGCCATATGTTTTCTTCTTCAGGAAGATGAGCTCTCAGGAGTATCTTCTGCTTTATGGCTTTGTGCAGATTCTGCGGCTTTGGGTTGTCACTTACTGTCCCTTATGCATTTGCTTTTTGAATCAAAGGGGATGTGGTCTTTATACCTGGAGTATTTATTTGGGAATAACTGCCTTAGGCCAGCGAAAGGGGTGCATTGCTCTTTGGATTCACACTCTGGACTTGCAGTACCTACTACGATACCACAGCTGCTGTTGGGAGGCCACACGGATGACATCGTATGGGCTGACTACAGCTGTGGCCCCAGTCTTGCACACCATCATCTATTCCCCTCTCAGGTCTCTCCTTCCTGTGGGCTGGCCACCCTTACGGGCTGCTTTGTCTTTAAGCATCACCTTCATCTCGTGTGAGAAGCAGGCGAGAGCAGTGTTGCAAGGTGAGCAAGCTGGGTTTTAGTGGAAGACCATAAATGAAGTAAATAAAATTTTGGCAGTTGCATCTGTGTGGAAGCTGACATAGACTCCTGGGTTACGGCACTGGGAGCTGGGCTCCTCTACCCGAATTTAGACAGCTTCAGCTGGGCTGTTCATCCAGATTCCCCGTACAGCTGCTAGGCAGCGCGAGCGCACGATTCAGCTCTTCCTAAGGTGCACGTCAGAAAATAGGTCAGATGGGTTGTGCTTGACAAGCGGGCATTTTCCTAGAGGCAGTTGTGCTGACGAGCACAGAGGTGGATGCTTCTGTGTCTCTGGAGTAGGGGGAGGCAGAATCTGCCCTTGGAAACCAGCAGGGCTGTCACGTGGGAGAGGATGCTGATATAATTCCTGCCTCTTCCCCAAGGCAGCCCTGGTCTCCCACACCCACAGCCCCAGTCTTGCTGGGGCTTAGTGTTGGTAAGAAGCCCCATGCAGGGGCCAGTCGTCTCTGCCCGCTGGGTAAAGAGAACCAGCGGCAGAGCATCGTCAGCACACTGAGCTGATGGGGCTCAGGCCCTGCCTTGCGGACCTGTGTCCCCAGCACCCCCTGCGTTTGGGGCCCGATGGGAGTGCTGGGAGCAGCCTGGTCCTGGTGCCCCAGCATCGAGCCTGAGCTCCAGCTATGGCTCCTGCTTGCCTCCTGGACGAGCAAATTATGTTTTCAGTGTCTTTCAGAGAACTGTAACTCTTAGCTCAAAATATCAGCCTGCGCCTTGCTCCCCCATCCTGCCAACAAGTGGGCTTGTTGCACGGACCGTGCTGGGGAACTCCCTGAAGAGAGAAGGCGGGGGGGAAATCTCCCTTAGGGGAGATTTCAGCATTAAAACGCAGCCCTGCATCATCCCTTCCCAGCAGCTGGAGATGCAAGGTGAAAGGGTAGCGCGTGCGGTGCAATCTGCTTAGGGAATGTACTTATCTTTAACGATAATATTTACAAATTAGATTGCCATCTGATTTCAGCAGCACCAAGCCCTCTCTGTGCAGCAGTTTTCATATGGTTGGCCAGAAAGGGTGACAAATAACACTGCGAGATGATGGTAGCGCTGGAGATGGAGTGTAGGGTACAAGAGGAGGTACGCAGCATTTTCAATAGGAGTCCTTTCTGCCGGTGACCACGGTGAGGGGATGTTTCCATGCACTGGGCAGATGTCCAGAAGCTGCTGCATGTACTGGAGCCAAATGTTGGTCATGAGTGGGTCTAGAAAGAGCCGGTGGCAGCCATCGCGTCCCAGAGCTGCTGGTGCTCCTCACGGGGAAGCTCACACACAGCAAACACGATGAAAGCTACAAAAAATAATGGTCCACTCTGGTGTCCAGAAAGCTGGCATCAAGCCTTCTGTGGCTGTGGGGGTAAATGAGGCTGCAGCCCCGAGCTGGAAGCACAGGTCCTTGCTCCTAGGCAGGAAAGCAGGAGCAGCATGAACTCAGGAAGTGTGGGCTGGATGAGTGGTCGGTGAGGTGGATTGAGAACTGGCTGAATGGCAGAGCTCCGAGGGTTGGCATCAGCGGTGCTGAGTCTGGTTGGAGGCTGGTAACCAGTGGTGTTCCCCAGGAGCCAGTACTGGGCCCAGGCTTGTTTAACTTCTTAATCAGTGACCTGGATGAAGAGTTAGAGTGCACCCTCAGCCAGTTTGCTGATGACACCAAACTGGGAGGAGCAGTGGATACCCCGGCAGGCTGTGCTGCCATTCAGCGTGACCTGGACAGGCTGGAGAGCTGGGCAGAGAGGAACCTGATGAGGTTCAACAAGGGCAAGGGCAGGGTCCTGCCCTTGGGGAGGAACAACCCCAGGCACCAGTACAGGCTTGGGGCCGACCTGCTGGAGAGCAGCTCTGCGGAGAGGGACTGGGAGTGCTGGGGGACGACAGGGTGACCCTGAGCCAGCAGCGTGCCCTGGCTGCCAAGAAGGCCAATGGGATCCCGGGGTGCATGAGGAGGAGTGTGGGCAGCAGGGCGAGGGAGGTTCTCCTGCCCCTCTGCTCTGCCCTGGTGAGGCCCCATCTGCAGTGCTGTGTCCAGTGCTGGTCTCCCCAGTTCAAGAAAGATGAGGAGCTGCTGGAGAGAGTCCAGCGGAGGGCTACGAGGATGGTGAGGGGACTGGAGCATCTCTCCTACGAGGAGA
>Ga0065711_1040874_pt1 | contig 16608 bp, 9 predicted proteins | sample Hoacrofraction12_FD_59098 | JGI IMG/M metagenome (GOLD analysis project Ga0065711, IMG submission 59098) | Hoatzin crop microbial communities from Cojedes, Venezuela - Epithelial fraction 12 v2 (version 2) | ecosystem: Host-associated > Birds > Digestive system > Esophagus > Crop | place... | reverse complement strand
TCTGAACATGAGGAAGAACTTCTTCCCTCTGAGGGTGACGGAGCACTGGAACAGGCTGCCCAGGGAGGTTGTGGAGTCTCCTTCTCTGGAGACATTCAAGACCCGCCTGGATGCGGTCCTGTGCAGCCTGCTGTAGGTGACCCTGCTTCAGCAGGAGGGTTGGACTAGATGACTCACAGAGGTGCCTTCCAACCCCTACCATGCTGTGATTCTGTAACGAGCAACGACGGCAGGCTTAGCTAGAATAATTTAATACTCTTACCTGCTTGTTAGGATAATGACGGCGTGGCTTTGACGGGTTAGGGAAGGATTCGCTGTGCAAAGGTTTCTCGCCGTTTGGCTTCTAAACTCAGCCATTGGCAAGGCAGCACCATGGCTGCAAATAAGCAACATCCTGCTAAAGCTGATGGAGGTCACTCAAAAACAATTCTTTCCAGAAACAATGGAGGCAATCAGAAGGAAGCTCTTTGCAAGTTCTGAAAAAAAAAGTAAGCTTCCAGATGGGATGGATGGAAGATCAAAATAGATTTCATGTAGCCCTTTTATTATAAGTTGGCTTGGCAGTTCTTTGTAATCACTTCTTCCCAATGCTAAAATCAAACAGTATTTCAACTGCTGCTTCTCTGGATGAGCCAAGCTCGCTTCCTTCCTCGCCGTGGGCGGGCAGGCGGGCTTGAGGTCCCTTTTGCCTGTCGCTAGGAGCGGGGCAGACCCGTGGGATTGCAGCCCTTGGAGGAGAGGAGGGAAGGCTCAAGTGAAAAGATGGGGAAAAGTCAAAGGTACAGGACAACCTGTCATATAGGTGTTTCCATTTACAGCCTGTCCACTCATCTAAACCAGTGAATATATTTGCTAAGATTTCATGAAGCTAGCCACGCTGAAAGGTCATAACTAAAGACTCTTTTGAAAGCTGTTTGTAAGTTCTACAAAATTTGGAGATGACCTGCTGATATGAAAAAAAAAAGAGAGATTGTGTCCTATTTTCCATTCTCTGTCTTCTTTTGGGCTCTGTATAGAAGGTCCAACACACTTTTTTCCTTGCTTTCTCTACCCGTTGTCTTGGTATAGCAATTCAGTCTTACCAAATCTCGGAAGCTGTCATAGCTGGAGTACAAAGAAGCCCACTACCACCTCATAACAGGGCAAACAATGGAAATTGTCTTCCGAGAGAAGAAGGCTGGATTGCAAAATGATAGGGCTTACATTAGGATCTAATAAAATTCACTAAGGAAATGTTTTGGTTTGGCCTGGACAAATGCCAGGTGTCCACTAAAACTGCTTTATCACCCCCGCCTCCTCAGCTGGACAGGAGAGAGGAAATCTGGTGAAAGGCTCGAGGGTCAAGATAAGGACAGGGAGGGATCACTCAGCAGTTACTGCCACGGACAAGACAGACTGAACTTGGGGAGAAAAGGGAGTTTAATTCATCATCAATCAAATCAGAGCAGGATAGTGAGAAATAAAACCAGATCTTAAAACACCTTCCCCCCACCCCTCCCTTCATCCTGGGCTCAACTTCACTCCTGTTTCTCTACCTCCTTCCCCTGAGCGGCACAGGGGGGCAGGGAATGGGGGTTGCAGTCAGTTCATCACACGTTGTCTCTGCTGCTCCTTTCTCCTCAGGGGGAGGGCTCCTCACACTCTGCCCCGGCTCCAGCGTGAGGTCCCTCTCAAAGGCGACAGTTCTCCACAGACTTCTCCAACATGAGTCCTTCCCACGGGCTGCAGCTCTTCACCAGCTGCCCCAGCGTGGGTCCCTCCCGTGGGGTGCAGTCCTTCAGGAACAGGCTGCTCCAGTGTGGGTCCCCCGTGGGGTCACAAGCCCTGCAAGCAAACCTGTTCCGGCATGGGCTTCTCTCTCCACAGGTCCACAGGTTCTGGCAGGAGCCTGCTCCAGCGTGGGCTCCCCACGGGGTCACAGCCTTCTTCAGGCATCCACCTGCTCTGGCGTGGGGTCCCTTCCATGGGCTACAGGTGGGTATCTGCTCTACCGTGGACCTCTATGGGCTGCAGGGAGACAACCTGCCTCACCATGGTCTTCTCCATAGGCTGCAAGGGAATCTCTGTTCAGGCACCTGGAGCACCTCCTCCCCTTCTTCTTCACTGATCTTGGTGTTTGCAGAGTTGTTTCTCTCGCATAGTCTCAGTCCTCTCTCTCAACTGCCATCTCGCCACAGTTTTTTCTTCCGCTTCTTAAATATGTTATCACAGAGGTGCTACCACCGTCACTGATGGGCTTGTCCTTGGCCAGCAGCGGGTCCATCTTAAAGCCAGCTGGCACTGGCTTTATCAGACATGGGGGAAGCTTCTCGCAGCTTCTCACAGAAGCCACCCCTATAGCCCCCTGCTACCAAAACCTTGCCACGCAAACCCATAACAGGAAATAATCCCAAACTACATTCAGATGTGATTTTCCCTTTAATTGCTGAGCTTTGTTATTCAATCTTAATGTGATAACTTTCAATGTGTTGATGAAGCATGAATGTCAAGTTTCATTTTTTGGCCACTTCTTTGCTCTGCCTGTGTATCTTTGTGTGCAAATTACAACTAATATTATTTCACAGCCTTTTCATTTTAGTGTATTACATGTATAGAAACATTGTTCAGCCATACAGTTTCTCACTGAACACTCAAGAAGCAAGTAGACCTTATCCACAAATGCTGATATTACTCTTCAATAGGCAGTAAAACACCTCAGCCTGCTTCATAACCAAGTAATTTCAGTGGTAAATAAGTGAATGGATATTTCACTCCAGTTATGTTTTGTTGCCACACTCACCAAAGCAGCACATTGTCGAGTCAGATGTAGATTTTGTCCTGGAAAAGAATCTGTTCGTTTGATGGAGAGGACAGAGCACGATTTTTAGATTCTCCAGCCTCCCCTTCCAAAATAATAGTGAACTGAAAGTGTTTGCTGGGGGGAAACAAAAGCAGCATCGCAACCCTTGGAACATTCTTCAGTTACTTTTAAGCAATAAACTTCCCCTTGATGCTCCCACGGATCAACCAGCAGCGAGGTGTAACGGAAGGACCTGTACGTGGTTTCTGGAGGGGGAACAGGCAGCCTGTGGCATGGGCGCAGTTACGGCGTAGCCAGATGTCTCCAAATATGTGCAAGTGGTTTTACAGAATACCCGCAATTTACTGATGCTCACTGAATTTCTGATCGTGGAGGCTTATTTCATCCACACCAACAAGATCAGTGTTATTAGTCCAATTCTCAGCTGTATTTTATTCGTATTAGGGATGATCCCTCAGGCAGATTCTTTCAGTACAATGCTACAGCCAGGGCTTTCATGGAGATGATTTCTCCATTTGTTCTCAACTCTGAGGAGCGGGATCCAAGTTGGCAAACTTGAGTTTTGGTCCAGACTTTGATGCTGACTCACTGTCTCCTTCTGGAGTCGCTTCATTTCACTGTTCATCATTTTCTTTAGCAGGGATAATAGTGTTTCACTGCCTTTGTGATTCACGTAGGGAAGAGAACAAAGCGCTAGGGTTAGTATTTCTGAATGAACCTCTGCAAGTTAAAGACTTGGAGCCTACTGAGTTGGCACCTTCTGTGTTAGTCCCTGTTAAGGTGGTTTTCTGTGCTCTGGAAGCTACTACAGCGTAAATTACCGGATTTATTTCAGACAACTCCAGCAGGAATTTGTATTTTGAAATAGCACAGGATTCATGTTAGTGGAAATCCTTTAGGTTTTATGCTACGCCTTGAACCACTGCAGGTACAATGAATGTACTCACTGTCATGCAAGTGTCCTCCAGAGACATTCTTTTCCTTTGGAGTCAGCCTGCAGCCCTGAGAAAGAGACTCTTTAAGTATTATTCCAAAATAGGAAGAGAGAGAGATTGTACCTGATCAACCCTACACAAGTACATGCTGTTAGCGACAACAATGGGTGCGGATATGGTTTCAAAGAGCGAACAGTTGATCCTTGTCTGGATTCTGCAAAGCACCTTCAGTTTTTGGCTTTTACAGATGCAGTACGCAGTTAGGTAGCCAGTAGCCATAGCGACCTACTCAAATGCAAATGATTTGTTCTGCATAGCACAGGAGTATTAAGAGTTGATGATATCTACTGGAGCAGGTACACAATGCAAATGGCAGAGCCAAGTGAATAATGAAATCACAGTCCAAAATCCCCAGGAGTGCTCAGCCAAGGAAATGAAATGGAGATGCGAACAACAGTAATTGCTCCAGTGATTAGGATGTGAACATACACGGACATCACTCCGTACCAAACAAATGCGGTGTTGTTATGGCTTCTGCCTTTGTTGACAGAAGCTGTTGTTGCTTGCTGATGGTTTCAGTAAAGAGGAAAACTTCAGGGTGGCTGCTTCTTCATTTGATTCTGTGCCCCTGATTTTGTTTACCCAGTCACTACATAATGCAAATATTCCTAGCAGAATCTGGGCTTAACATTTATTCCTTTTTTTTCCACTGCATGCGCTGAATCTTCCTGGATATTTTTGGCCTCATGTCTCACCTGGTCAATTTACTAGTAAAGTATTGCAGATGCAGGCTGTTAGTGTTGTTTTTTCCTCACCATCCTGTTTGCAAACATCTCAATACCAACGTGCTTCTCCCAACAAATAAAAATGTCACCCTACAGTATAACAGGCCAATTTCTTTTCAGGCAAGTCAAGTTTGGTGGTGTTCAGAGAACAGTCAACATTTCTGACTGGCTGAAGCAAACTCTTGAGAGCGTCTAACTCCACAGGAACTCCAGAGCAACTACGCAAATGACATTTAGCCATTGGCACCCCTGTAACTGAAAGGTACGATGTGTTTTTCACATGTTATGAAGGTCACCAGATGAGATGGTTATGGTCCTCTTGGCCTCTTTTCAGCAGCTTGTCCTGCTATGATTTGTCCCCCCAGATGCAGCAACATTATAGTCTGTGGTGTGAACATCTCAAATCATTAACAAGTAACAAAAAGAGAGGCAACTGACAGGTCGTCTTTAATTTCTCTCCATGTCTGAGTACACTAGTAAGCTTTTTTAGCACTCTTCAAAAATCATTAAGTAATTTATTTTGCTGTCAAAGATTTACTTCTTTTTGTGTCCCCTCCTGTGTTTCTCCATCTCTCCACAGACACACCTCTCGAGCTCTGTCCATGTCAGGTTTCTCTACACAGGATCCAGCTCTGCTGTAGCTTTGCCCAGAGGTGTCCTGCTGTCTGACGTCCGTCCAGCCCTCCCCAAAGACCAGGAATTGCCAAACACTCCTCTCAGCTTTTGGGCTGTTGTTAGCTCATCTTCCATTATATGAGATTGAACATATTGATACACACCTTATTTTCCTTACAGACTTTGTACATGAGAGAATGGTGCTGTTGAGAAATTAACCAACCGTACTTGGAGGCAGTGAAGTTATTAAACAAAAACCTTGCTATTTTTGAATTGACTTCCACTTTTACCAGGCCACACAAGCCACATTCCATGGATGTCTGAATGGACCCCAAGGTAAAAAAGAGGTCACTAGCTGGGCAAAAGGAGCTGTCTGTACAAAGTTAGACATGGTGCTTTGTTTCAACGCTGTCTTGGAACTGAAATAAAAAAATAGAAACAGGAAATTTACCAGATGGTGTACATATATATATATACATAAGATATATCTTAGATTCTGAGTTCAGTTAACTGAAGACATTTGTACAAAATGAAAAAATACATTGTTATTCTGATTCTTTATGCATACTGTCTCAGAAACTAAAATACCTACTTAATTGCTAACATGGCAGGTTGGGATGCTCAAAGAACCATCCTACCACCCACCTGCTGCTAGAAATACAATGCTAGAGTTGATTTTGAAAGACCCAGCTACTTTGCAATAATGAAATTAAAACCAGTAAATTTAAGAACAGTAGTGGACCCCACTTGATACAGGACAGCTGTTTGTCAAGAAACTTTAACAAAAACATCCCCGTTCCTCAACTTGCTTATAGGATGTTTAACTCACCACATAATTTAGCCTTTCCTCAACTGTCCCTGGAGAAAAAAAAGTAGTAGCTTTTCTGAAGGCTGTGGAAATCTGAAGCAGTCAACAGAGACTGTTCAGAGGAATTGAAGTCTGAGGACTTTACGTTATAAAATGACAAATTCAGCTGTAACACAACTCCACCGATATTCAGCAAGCGACAAGGAAGTCTCTTGAGCCATAAGCCTGCACTGCAAATGCAGGCAAAAACCACCCAATCCAAGAAACTGTTACATGGGTGCAGTGATTTCAGCAGGAGCTGGGTGTGTAGGTGCCACAGGTTTCTGTGTCTTCGCTCCCTATACAGCCGTTTGGAAGCCTAAAAGGCTAACCTGAAAAACTGTGGCTCCAGCTGGAGAGACAGAAACAGGACTTAGAAACAATGGTGTAGCCCCAGACGCTCTCTCTGTAAGTGACTGGGGCTTTCTCTCTGACAGCTGCCATCACTCTCCGCAACGCTGGTACGTTTGCATTCCCAGTGCCACGCTGCAGCAGCGTCTGTAATGGGAGGAGTGGGAGGCAGAGGCTAAAGCGTGCCTCTCTAACTCTCTTTGCTTGCCATTTGTAAATCCTTATTAGGAGACTGTGAAAGAGTGACATGGAGTAGCCTGTGCAATGCCTATATGTGCAAGGTTGTTATTGAAGTGCAAAAAAAGTGGAAGGAAAAAAGAAATTTCCCTTCACTTGTATTACCAAAATCTGATAGCTTTTTCCTCAAGATCTGCAGTTCAAGCCAAGTGATTGACCTGAAAATAAAGGAAACACAGTCTTTTTAAATTAGAAGTACTGCTTCTTGTTGGCTTCCTCTATTTTTCCATGCTGCAGAGATTGCTAGTGTCTCCTATGGTTATCATCCAGAAGTAAATTTATCTTGCAGAATAAATATAAGAAGGGGGAAGAGGAGGAAGCCTCAAAATATTACATCCTTTGCTAAGTCCTGTATGAACCCTCCTCGCAGCTGTAATTCATATTTGCCGGGCGAGCTGACTCGGTGTCCTCTGCAGAAATTCACACGCAACAGTGGAACGTGAGGCATTTTCTCATGTATTAGGTGGGGCTCAAAATAATGTGTCTAGGCTAATATGCACGCATGAGAAAGTACAGACCAGATCACTTGATGAAACTGTTGATGTTGTTCGGGGATAAAGACCGCTATCTTCTCATGCGGCCTCGAAAATTTGCGGTAGGGTAGCTATCAGGACTTTGGTATCACAGACTGTTATCACAAAGCATAGTACATAGTGCAGCTATGCAGATTAGGTGACCATCAAAATATAAATAAACTCTTCCAAGAGATTAATTTCTGTAGAGTCTCATAGTAAGACTGAAATAACTGATGAAAGGGCAGGAGCATAATAAGGTAGCTGCACAACAGCACGGGAACTGACGCACTCGGTCCATCTAGGAATTGCAACCATCCTTTATAAAATGCTCACAGTATTAGAAGCAGGAAAGTTTGATCACAAGCACATAAATCAGCGACTGCAGGAGCTTTGTAATGGATGGTTTTGTGCTGAAGAAGGGGAGGGGTGGGATTGTAATGAAGAACTGCAGACTGTTCTGTGTACAAGAATAATGCCATCCTTAGATTCTCCGTGTTTTGTAATCACCCTACAATTTCTCTCAGCAAAAGGATTTTAAAATATTTGCTGGAGATGATTTTGCATACATCTGCCTTATTCCTTTACACACAAAAAAATGGTCACATCTTTCCCTGACTTGTAGCGAAGACACAATACCATATTGAGAGCAGGAGAGCAGGTGAAATTTCCTTCCCCCGTAGCAGGATTTGTGAAAGGCGTCCACTGGTACAGACAACGTTGGTTCTATTGAAAAAGGCTATAAAACTAGACTTTGCAGACTGGCAAGCTAAAGCAAGGCTCCTCTCACCAGCTGCTACCACACAAACCAGTGTCCTAACCCACTGGTGCTGGATGCGGAGGGCTGGTACGCGCCGTGCCTCCCTTCTTGGCAGCCAGCGGGGCCGGGGGGCTGCAGGGCTGCCCCTTCCCTGCCTTGGGCTGGGGCTGGCTCTGGACACCCAGCACCCGTGCAGCAAACACCGCGCCTTCGGTCAGGCACCCGTCGGCAGAGGTGAGAACATCAAAATATTCATGGTAACAGAGACACTATCCTTTACATTTTTTTAATGAGCTACTAGTGAAGCGTTGAAAGTGATGTGACTGCTTTTATAACAGCATGGAAGTACACAGCATTAAAGGGAATCAGTGTCATGTTAGACTTTTGAAGAACCATCTATTTCTTTCAAAACATCAACGCAGTGCGGTAGAGAGAACAGATTCTGACACCTGCATGTGAAAGCCTATCTTTCTACACAAAAGAAAGACCACCCCAGGAACTAACTCTCGCTTCGGTTTATTGTGAGCTACCGCACTACATTATCATAGAGTGAATCAGATCAAGCTGTAAAAGCTAATAACCAGTTAATGCTTGCTAAGCCCTATTTTCAAAAGTGATTCGTTTGAAGTTGATTTGATTTCATTTAAAGTCACTTTTGAAAATGTGAGAAATGACTCTGAAATCACGGAGGTTATTTCAAATACATCACCTGACACATTTTACTTACTCGTTCATTGCCCCAAATGGAGCCTCAACTGTTTTTCAAATTAAAAAAACAAAACCACATTTTTGAAAAGGTGGCAGGGGGTTTTACAGCACAGCTGAGGTGGCAAATATATCTGTCATTTGCTCTCAGTTTTGAACATAATACATTCAGGAAACCTCATATAAATTCAGTTTTCAGAGACAGAAGGAGAAATTCTTATAGGAGAGAAAATTAACGAAAACTTCTACTGGAATTAGCAGCATCTCAAAACAGAACACGCAAATATTTCTATCATAATAGCCATACAGTATACCTACTAAATCATGGCTAGAAACCTAAATATGTTGAAAATAATAAACAGATATAAATACTGATGTTCAGCGTCTAAAGTCTCAAAAGAAAAATAATTTGCAGGAAATTAAGCAGATACATCCAACATCAGTGGGTCCAATATCTGAGTTGTCCCATTTCGCCTCTTATGCTTTTTACACCAAATGTAGTACACCTCTTACTGTCACACTGTGAAGTAACTATTACTTCCCCCTCCTCCTGGCACTTAAACATTATATCTATACCCAGAAATTATTTCTATACATAACTATATTAAATATGTACATTTTACATATATCACATTATATAAATATATATAAAATGTGGCACAGTCACTGTGATGTATTTTGTAGCTATAGATCTGCTAAGGTAGTTATTGATGTAACTATATGCCTAGATAGATAAACAGCCCTGACCCCCATTAATCATGTGGGCTGGTGGAAGCAACGCATTAGCATTGCAGCAGCATTGGCGACGTTCAAAACTGACTAAACCGTCACTGATCACTTAATCTTAAGAAAAATGTTTAAGAAAGCAGGACATTTATTGTTCTTCTTACATGCCTGCAGGCTGGTCCAGGTCTCATCATGATCAACAAAAGCTTTTCTATTAACTAGCAGATACCAGACAGAATTTGAAGGGAACAATCCTACAGTCTCTAGTTCACCTCAAGAAATACTTAAGATATTCTGGTGCAATTCCACAGCTATTTGAACCAATGTGTGTGAGGGTGGCCCATGCCTCTGCCTTCAGCCAGGCTTTTCCACCTACTGTCTTACTCCAGCACTGCTATGTAGGTAATGAATCCACTCAGGACTGGTTTGACTGGAGGATGCATTTTTTGGTAAGATTTGTTTGTGCAGTCATCCCAAACTATGTAGTCTTAAACTGTCACAGAATCACAGCCTCATTCTTCAGGAAACATCCTAAATCTAGTGGGAAAGAGGCATCAAAAATCAATGTGCTGAAATTACCAAAATAAATACATCCATATACGTATCTATATCTATGAATATAGATACAAAGGTACAAATGGGAAATGCTGTAATTAAGAATGCTTTTTTCTGTTCTTGCAAAACTGCATCATCTGCTGTCTTTAGTTGGATGTTAACGGTATATTGCTGAAGCTTAAATATAAATTATCTAAATTCTTTCAGATGGCTGCATTCAAAAAAGAAAAAGGTAAGGAGTTATGTGTAGCAGCACAGATGCAAACAGCTGGTATAGTTAAAAAATGTTTCAGGTACAATTTATGAGCTACATAACATGTCATAACAGCAGCTTGAATTAAGCAGCGGTATCCGTAGGAAGTGTTTGACTCATTCTGTGGTATGTCTCTGCCTGTGCAGACAAGGTATCCACGTTAAGGAGAAAACAAGGACTGAGAATATGGCGAAATAGTTAATTAAATGTTTTTACTTAATTTCTTTGGGATTATACCTGGGCAGCATTTAGTCAAAATGATGCTTGAGTTGTGCTTTTCAAAACTGTTCAGAGTTGACATAGTTCTACTCCCAAGTAAAAGTCAGAAGCTTTACTTCTGACTTCCACAGAATATAAGCCAATACTGAGCACTTCTGAAAATAGCTTTCCATCTGCATGTTTATTTAAATGAATAGGGACTGCTAGTAGAAATAGGAGCCAAAAAGATCAGACTTTTAATTTTAAAAGTTAAAGTTAAATATATGTTACTATACTAGAAAACACAAGAAATACCCAGACAAACTTTAACAATTTTTGCGCTCATTTATGGCAGAAATGGATGGGAAACAGCTCCATAGCCCCAGGTGATGCAGCCACAGGATTTCTGAGGTCATTAGACACTATTGACTCTTTAGTAATGGCATTTCATGCTTCCAGTGGGCAGATGAGGACTCTAACAGAGCCACCTATAAGTGCCGGGTAGTCAACCCATCCTGAAGGAAATTATTGTATCAGCCAAGGTAGTCAAACCTACCCTTTTCTACATTCAGGTAGATTTCTACTTCCCATTTTCCCAAAGCAACCCTTTTCTTTTGCTGCCAAATGCTGTTGGTTTCTTTAAAGGAACAGCCCTTTGTGACAAACAAATATCTGTTGGCTCTGAGCCAGCAAAACTTTTACTGTAGTCAATATTTAACACATGAATAATCCTACCGACTGCGGCGTGGCTGCTTGTGTGCTTGAAGTTAAAGAACTACACGAGTACTTTGTTGGCTCTGGGCCTGACTATGGCAGAACCTAGCAAAGTTCATGGTAAGATGTGGTAATACTATTTTTCAGCATTTTAAGTTCCCTAAGAGTTGCCCCCCTTTGGTCTTTCTGACCTCACTGCGCTTTCAGAGGGCTTTACTAATTGAAAGGTCATCTTGGATTCTTGCTCTGTTGTGTGGCACTTTGGACAAGAGATCTAGTGGGCTAGAGGACCGGCTGCTGTATGTTGGTAGGAGCTTTACCAGCTGCAAATTTAGCTCTCGCAGTCTTGAAGGCTCAGTTCTGAACAGCGGTGCGGTGCGGGAAGGAGTCCCTACGCAACACTGCTCTCGGGAAATAATAAGAAGCAGCTGTGTCTGTGGGAGATGGTTCATTATCTCGCTCTTCTCTAGGGAATGGGACAGGTTGCTGCAGCTCTGCAAGCAACGCTGGTTTCTCTTGCTTTCAAATTCCGAGTACGCAAAGCGGTAGACTCCGACCAAAGACCCCGAAGCCAGTGCAAGATGGCCCCAGGAAATCTTCTCTGTAACACCTGAATAACAAAAGCCAAGTACAGTCACAGTCTCCTGATTTCTGATCCTTAAGCTGAAAATATACCAGCCAATAAAGGAAATAACACCATTTCTATGTATTTTCTTTATTCTTTTCTTTTTCTCAGTCGTAAATTTACATTTAAATATTGCTTTGTTTGGGGTTTTTTGTTGGCCTTTTTTTTCACAAACAGAAATGCCTGTTGAAGATCATGTTTTGCAAATGAGAGAGAAGCCCAGAGACTAAGAGTCTATCCTTAAGTTTTCATTGAATCTCAATGGTACAAGAAAAAAGTCAAAGCTACTCAGTGACATTCAACCCATGGGCGGTCAAACTGGGTCTCCGTTCCACCCAAAGTAGGGTGAGAATTGTTATTGCCCATAGCTTTTGCATCTATTTTGTTACTTGTTGCAGGTCAACAATTATCTACTTAGAAAAATCATACTTTCTCTGTTTATATTTGAAATGCAGATTCCTGTTCCAATTTCAGTAAGACATTTTCTGATTTTACTGGGGGTTGGCGTTTTGACTGTGTCATCTCTGACTTCATGAGTGTTCAAACACGCATTTAAACACAAGATTATTCAAAGTCATTGCAGTCTAGCATGTTTTCAGTGTTTTCCGGTCAGAGGTTTGAACTCTTTGGTGTTCTTTGTTATACTACTCAATTCAGATTTAAGTCAATAGAATTTAAGTGTGTCCTTTATTCATTTGCTGACCCAGGTGGCACCTCCAGTGTTACCTCTTGGGTTTGGTTTTTTTTTCATTATTTCTTTTCTTTGAATAGGTCTTTGAAAAGAAATCAGGAAGTCAAGAAAAGAGGAAATAGTCCTGAAAATGAGATAAGCTTATCTTCCCACGGCACTCAGAGCTTGATGATCCCATGCTTTGAGCATATTGGGTTGTATTTGTGGTCTTATTCCAAAATCCAGGCCTGCAGAATGGAATTAGTTTTATCTTTTTTTTTCCCTTTGTTTTTCAGACTCTGTAGTGAACCAGTAATGTGTTCAGGTTAGTTCTAACAATTGATCTCCACCACCAAAGCACAGCAAGCCTCACACCTAATGCCTCACTTGGAACTTTTCTGTCCGGTGACCAGTCTGAAGTTGACTTAATTCAGGTTGAAACTATCGTAGTCAAAGCTGTTAGATCTAGAACAGACAACCCCAATGAGAAGATGCAAAAGAAAGTACAAGGGTGCAACACGAATATTGATGTAGGTTTTAGTCACTCTGACTTTCTATGGAATATTTTCTCAAGTCCTCGGACTTGTCCCTCAGCCCAACATATCTTAAAGGTTACCCCAGTGCTGCTTGGGGTTGGAGCTGAAGTCTGTGGTTGACAATCTCGCTTCATCCTCAGCAGTGTTCTGCCGTGTGAGAACCCCTGTGTTCAGGTGGGAGACAGATCTCAGGGGCTGCTCTGAATTCGTTAATGGGGATTCCTCAGACAGTCATAAGGCTTTATTCCAAGCGCTAGGAGAATTCCTTGGACCTGTCTTCATTACTATACAACAAAAAGTAACACATTCACACACAGAGAGAAATCACTCCTAAAACCCCCACAGTGCCTGCACAGTTTGCAGCCTGCAGAAAGAATCACATTTTGTGTTTGTCACTTATCCTAAGGAAAACAGTATATGAGCACAGCAGAGTAGAAGAAAAAGGCATCTTTCACTAAAGAGTTGTTCTTTTCCTCTCATCAGTGTCACTGGAATCACTACAAACGGGTGCGTTTACTGACCCCTGTTGACTAGGTAGCAGTGCTATGTAAACCTCTTCATCAGAAATCAAATTGTTTATCTATGCATGTCGTTTCTGGCCATATTGTGGAGTGGGTTTTAGTCTCTTGCTGGGTGTTCTTTCCTAATGTCTCTCATAATGTGCAGTAAGTTATGAACAGATCTGGAAACTTCTACATAGCTAGATCTACAACACAAGCTCTTATTGTTTCAGGAGATGATTTAATAGAAGTTCTGCTCCTCTAGTCTCATGCACATATCTGCCAACATGTTCAATTTAAGTAAATTGTGTTAGGAATGAAGTCATACTGTCACAATATAATAATGGAAAGTGGCTGATTACATTTTGTAATATAAAGAGCCGGGTCTCATCATAGCAGGAGATGCAATGCCTTTTAAGAAAAAAACCCCTGACTGTCTGAAATAATGATATTTAAGAATTATTTGCCAAGTAAGAAAATATTAGAGCGTATCTTTTTAGGCTCATGTCCACATTAATCTCAATATTCAAAAAGAAAAGAGCTTATCAATGTGAGCAGACCCTCCTTGTCTCAGAACACCAAATTTGAAGACAATCTTGTACATCAATTTCCTTAAAAAAATAGACATAAACATAACAAACCGAAAAGATCCACTACCAAAAGATGCCCAAGCACACACAGACAGTTAAAATCAAATGAAGTTAATGTTGGCATGAGCCAGTAAACATCAAAGGAAGATATGATAGATTCATGTTAATAAATTGGTAGTGATGCAAGAGTTTTATGAGCCTTGGCAGTCCTGTTGGCCCAGACATTTTTGCAGGCATAACAAACTGAAGATATTATCCCTTACTGTTACTAAGAGAGTTTGATTTAGAGTGATCAGATTTTTATTCTTTAGGGCAGACTGAGTTCACGTTGAAGCAAGTGCTGTGTTGAGCTAAATAACAGAATTGAACAGAAAGAACAGAAAAAAGCCAAGAAGAATGAATACATTTCACAACTAAGGAATCTTTTAAAATCAATGCTTTGAACAGTGCTCCTGCTTTTTAGATATTCCCACCTACAGTTAGTTGGATCTAACTTTGTGAATCATATTTTGCTGTGGTGCTAAAAGCTGTGCCTGTAAAAATAAATCAAAATGGACAAATACAGTTCATGAAAAGAACAAGGTTTTGTCAACAAAAGTGAAAACGCCAATCTAAAGTGCTACGGAGTGCCTTTGTTTTGCCACTTCTGGCATTTGCATTGGCATCCAAAGATTTGTGGAGACATTTCTGACTGCTTACTGAGATATTGGAGAGCAAACCCAATCATTTTTGCGAGGAGGAGGAGTGCAGCCAAATAGGAAATGACCGAGTCAACCAAAAGAATGTCATCTCAGAGTTTTGATTCAGGAAAACATTTCAGGAAGCGCACAGCTCCAAGCACTTGAATAAATGCACTGAAAAGAACAGCATCTGCTCACAAGTAAATACCTATCTCCGACCAATCAAACAATGAGCTTTGCTGGGCTCAGTAAGACTGTTTGCGTGTTGGAGGAGAGGCAGTTAAATCCCCCTTCCCCTCCCCCAGCTTGTAAAAGTACAGCTGTTTTAGTAAGAGTCCCCCTAAGCTCCTGCAGTTCATAAAACCAACGTAACATTTTTGAAAATTTTATAAGAAACTCTGTCCCGATAAAAACATTTGAAATTGCACAGCTTGTCTAGTTACTGGATTTATTTAGATCAACAGCATTACTGAAATGATCCTGCAGATGGTTTGGCATCAATTGCAAAGTCCGGCTGAAAACCTGAAGCGCCTATCCTGGCAAATGGAAGATGGTCCTTTATCCAGTCCCATCATAGATCTTTGTCTATTTGGCAAGCCCTTATTTGAGGCAGCACCATCTGTACCATAAAACTTTGCTGTGGTTGAGTGTTGAAGTGGAAATTGATCTTTTAGGGCATTCTAAAAATGGGCACATTTCATTGTTCCTGTCAGTATATGACAAAAGCTTCTAGAGAATGTAAATGTTTTATAGCTCCTCTAGTACCAGAATGGCACACTTAATGAATTGCTGACTTCAAAGTACATCAGAAGTCCAGTATTCAAAGTGAGAATCTCTGGGTTTCAGTCTTTCTCTTCTTTTTCTCTTTTTTCTTTTTTTAAGGTTACAAGGGACAGTAGTAGAGTTGTGGAGTCTATCTGAGGCATATGCATGGTAGGGATACATTTTACTGTCAGGTTCTGACATGCATTCTTTTTGAAGGTGACTATTGATTTTCTGCCTCTACAAGAAGAAATGACTCAAAAAAAACCCCCAACCCAATAAGTCATGGCTTAAGGTAAAAAAGAAACTCCCAATTTTACTCGTTAAAAAAAAATAATATATATATCTGTGTTAAAATAGGAATGGGGAAGGAAATAATAAGTACTTTACCAAAAGAAGTGTTGCTCTGAAATAACACTATGTTACTTAACTAGCTTGTAGAAGCCTTGGACATTATCAGATGTGGCAAACCAAATCTTTTTATGATGTAATTTTCTTCAGGTGGATGCTAAGTGTTTGTACTTAGTGCACGCTATCTCTCTGACATCACACAAGTGGTAATCACTTTGCTGTGGACTGTGTCTGTGGAAATGAAACAAAATGGTTGACTAAGTATGGAGTGATAAAATGTGTATTTTAATGTCTTTCATAAGGATTTACAAGTATGGCAGCCTTGCAGTGTTTTAAGATGAATTGTATCTGTTCTTTGCTGTGGGTTTTGTGTTCCAGTCTCATCTGAGTAGCAGCTGTACTTGAAAATAAGCATGAAAAACTGAAAAGGAAGTCAAGGTTCTGACCCTGTGGATGTGTATGTTTGAGGCAGCACATTTTTTATGTTAGTGGTAACAGGTTTTTATATTGTAGATTATATTTATTTGCTTTTGTTTACCTCCATCCAAAAATGTAACCAAAAATATAGAAGATGTCTAGGGGAAAAAAATATTCCAATGCAAAGAGAAGAGCACTCGAGTACTGGGGTTTTTGCCAGTAGCCATCAAAGACAAGATGGTTCTACAATATGATGAGATGCTTCTCTTAGCATATAATTTAGATCCTTGGTATCCAAGAAAGATAGATAAGAATTAGGGGCGGATGGAAGACTGAAATCAGAAGGAAGTTGAGAAACAGAGATGGAGCATGGAGCACAATGGGGGAAAAAGGCACATGGGGGAGGCAGAATAGGTGGGAGGAAGAAATGAGTGCAAAAAAAAAAAAAAGAAACAGCAGGAATAAAACCTGGAAGGACAAAGAC
>Ga0065711_1040873_pt1 | contig 16608 bp, 10 predicted proteins | sample Hoacrofraction12_FD_59098 | JGI IMG/M metagenome (GOLD analysis project Ga0065711, IMG submission 59098) | Hoatzin crop microbial communities from Cojedes, Venezuela - Epithelial fraction 12 v2 (version 2) | ecosystem: Host-associated > Birds > Digestive system > Esophagus > Crop | place... | reverse complement strand
TTATGTTCTTTCAGCAAACAAACAAAGAAGCAAATCTCTTGTTTGTCCCTCATAAGAAAAATGGAATGAATGAATCAGCTTTTTTGTTTTCTGTTTTTCTTACAGCTAATTATTTGTATTATCACAGAATCTAAGAATCACAGTCCCAGTATTCCCGTTATGAACAGTACTGTAAAGACAAACCAAAAAAATCATTATCAGAGTCTACAATCAGTATATAAAATAAGGAACAAGAAGTGAATACATATAAAAAAAAATAATGGTTACATTTTAAATGTCAAGTTGTCTTTATGCCCTGTAAAGGCAGAATTAGGAATTTCTAGCTTCTAAAGCACATTTCAAATTTAATTATAAGAAGGCACTGTAGTCCTGGCTTTTCATTCATCCACAGAATGGAAAAAAACACTACCAAAAACTACACAGTGGAAATGATGCCTATAATAATGCTAAACTTTCCTTCATGAACCACTTAGGCTGAGAGGTTGCCCCTCATCTCTGTTTCTTGGCACCTCTGCTGACTATTTACTGGAGTGCTGGGGTCTTCACAGCACAAATATTTTCATGAACAATAGTGGAATAACTGTATTCTTTCTTGTAAACCATAAAATGTCCTTGAGTAGATGATAAAATCATAATTGTAGTCTAGACTTCCATCTCAGCATCTTTTATGAGACTTGTAAGAAGCTGGCCTTACATTTGTCTTGAGAAAGGGTGAAAGCAACACTTTATTTCTTTTTGTATTGTGAATTCAGTATTTCATTAAAACTCAAATGTAATCTAGTCTCAGCTAACAGAATGTAGTCTTCAGCCATTAGCACTTTTCAGTAACGATGAATCAAAATATGGGCTAAGAAATTTAATGACCTTTTAAAAAATGTCTGCTGGTTTTAGTTGCCTCCCAGACAGGGAAAATTTCTGAGAATCAATGAAATTAAATGCAAATGCATTAATACTTATCCCCAAAAATAGAGGATTTGTCTAGTCCTCGGACTGTATTTTTTTCTTATTTAAATATATTTTAATATTGTGGTGCATTGTTTCAATCCACATTCTGCTTCTTTTGCTTCGGATTACTGTGCAATTTTTTCTCATTTTTTCATTTGCCTGACTGCATTTAAGTCATACGTTTGATTGTGTATTTGTATTCATGTATTAAAATGTTACTGCCAACACTAATTTGAGATTGTGAAAATAAATTGGAATTGTGCAATTTATTTCTAATTAAACACTGAGATTCTTGTAGATCTAGTCCATCTGCTTTCATTCTGCATAGTCATACTAATTTATTTCTGCTCACTGTATTCAGATTCTTGAATGTATTTTGTTCATGGTCATCCTTCAAGCAAGCAGATAATTATCTGAGGAAGCTGAGAACATCTTGGGCTATTATTCTAAATTAGGTCGTTTACATTTTTTTTTTGTTTTGTTTTTGTTTTACTTTGTTTTGGTTTCTTAAGATATATTACGCATTGCTGTTCTGCTGGGCAGGACAATTACATTGAGTGGGTGTCTACTTAGTATAATCATTTCAGCAGACTAAGTGTATGTGTCTAAATTGCAGCTAGAAACAGTCTTTGACTTACATCTAAGAGCAGGGTGAGCCCAAATTGTCCAACTCCTTGCTTCCTCTGCAGTGGATTATGAACTTGTTCTTACATGTTGAGGATGTGAAATGAATTCAATAGTAGTCAGGACCTGAAAGTCACGTATAATCCATGTCCCAGGACCTCCCTGTGAGCCTGAATAATACTTGTTGTTTGTGTATTTTCACAAAGACATATTGCATTTTGAATGATAAAGAAAACCAAAATACGCCCATCCAAAAGTTGTCTGAAACAACGAAAGACAGTTACACTACCAAGAAGGAAAAATGAAGATTTTCTTTGAAGGTAACTCTTTCCAGTGCTGTATGAACAGAAAAACCTGTTTCTCCCAGTGTGTGTGTGTGTAGGAGGTAGGAAGAGGTGGAGACAGGGCAAGAAAGACTTTCAGAACGGCGAAGAGAAAAATGCTGTTCTGAAAGTCAAGTAGCAGATGCGGACACTGGCAAGCTTCTTACATTCTTCAGACTCATAGAAAGTATAAGGTACTGCAAGGATGAGATGGGGATATTTTTTTCCCTGTCCTGATGGAAGCTTTTCTCGTGACAGAAATAAAATGTTGGCCATGGACCAATGAGACAGAATGCAAGAAGGTTTGTGGTCTTGTGCTCAGGCTCTGTGGATAACATTTTTTTCTGCTGGGAATGGTGAGACAAGGCTCCAGCGCTGGTGTTGCTCTGGGAACATTCTGAATGCTTTGAATTAAAGAGGTAGCACATACAGTGCAGGAACAGAAACGGGGGTGCAGAATCTGGTCTAAATAGGATATGTCCCTTTTGACATCAGTTGCCATCGACTGGCACGGGTTTCTGATTGTTTGCACTCTCTCCAGAAATCAGGCCTTAATTATCAAAATAACAGTTAAGATTTACAAAAGATTTAGGTGGATATTTTTTTTTAAACTTTTTGCTTTTCTTGTCTGTATGTAAATTTGTTATTCTAAATACCTATTTGTTTAAAAGTAGGCATACTAAAGTTTTAATCCAACAAACTGTGTTCACTAAGAGACATATTTGGCCTACCTAAATTCAGACAACTATCTTTTTGAATGCGAGGGGTGCATGATCTCTCTACAGTCAATAGAGCAAGGAACTTCTAGAGGACAGCTCAGCCCATGTAAAATCTGAATTGGCCTATGGAGATTCCTCCCCACTAACAGCTGAAGAAGCATGGAACAATTACCAGCTTGCCTGAAGGAGCTTGAAGTTAGGTGGAAGGAAACTGAACCAAATATATTAATCTTTTTAAATTTAATTGTGGCTATTATTAAACATTACTTGGCCCTCATTTCAGGTGTTCAGTCCACCAAGAAATAGATGAGAAAAGTCTGAGAAGTGAAAGAAGGTAAGCAAATTTTTTTTACATAGTGTTTTTAGCTGATGCATTCACATCAAGCTCATCATTACTATGAGAAGCAGTAGTCTCTGTTAGGAATTGAAAGTCTTGCTAGACCTTTGGCACATATATAAATCTAGAATTTCCAAGTATTTATTCTAAATTCTGGGCTTTATTCAAGAAGGGAGGAACAAATTTAAGTGAAATCCCAGTATTGGAGAGAAGCTGCTTTCCCTTTCTTTTGGCACAAGATATAACTGATTGCAAAATACAAATCAGAAGAGCTCCGTATACATGCCTGCAGAGTATTCTTCGGTTTGGAAGCTGTTATGGTGCTCTCCAAGGGTTTTCAGGTGCCAGCTTATTTCCATCAGCTGACATGTAAATTATGATAATAGTGGTAAGGGGACCCTTAAATTCTTGATATTTACATCCATTAAATTTTAAGCAGCTGCTGCAGACTTTAGGGCACACAAATCTTCTTACACATCAAGTCCAGCTACCTGGAGTTTAAAAAGAATTTTATTTTAAGTCTCAACAAACATATTTATAGAATTTCTTGAAGAGTGGCATCTAGAGATACCATTTTGGTTACTGTTACTCTTTGTTGTTGTTGTTGTTAATATTGTTATTAATTATCATTATCCTTGTTATAATTATAAAATACAAAAATGGGTTGTAATGCTTTGCTGGTTTCTTATATATATAAAGCTCCCACTGGCATCAATTGCTCTCTGTTATTATGGTCTTTAATGAGTATGATCAACGATATGTTGAAAAACATTTCAAGAACATTTGGAGTCCCCAGCTGAGCTCACAGTCTCATTTTGCCAGGCTCTACAAAAACACACAACAACAGACTATGCCTCTCTCAGTATAAACAGATGTGAAACATATAAAGCTGCTGGCCTGATCTGATAAGGAGAGGGACATTTTCAGGAAGTACAAAATTAATTCTATATTTTAGTTGACAAAGTCTGTGATTTCAGAAATGCAAGTCACTCTGGCTTTAGTAGAGCTTTAGTTCTGTCATTTCTGCATTGTTCCAGAATATACATTAATTCAGTAATAAGACTTTATTTTGAGTAGCTATGAAGGTCCGCCGGTACAACATCTAACAGTTTTCAGCAGTCAAACTATCGATCAGACGATAGAGAAAAACTAGAAATGTTGGAAAAAAAACACCTTGAAATGTTCTGATCATATCCTCAAGTGATACAGTATAAATCCATCAGAACTGAACGAGCCTGTGGAGGATCTAGCTCAGTGTGGTTATTCGGCAACTTAGCGACATTTTTTGCATCTCTTGTGTTCACAAAGAACATGGAAAAATACATTTAACCTGTAATATTAATACCTATAGAGTAACTTATATTCAGAAGCACAGTGTGAAACAGTACTAACTTAGGATTTTATATATAAGGCATGCCTAATGAAAGCAAGATCCCTCATCACAGACTGATCATAGAAGATGTAAAAATTGTTGTTTTCCTGACTCCTCATAACATAAGAGAGGAAATGGAGCCACATCCCATTGAACATATATCAAGAAATGTTTCCTTTCTCTGTTCCTCAGAAAGTCCTCTCTGAAGCTTCAAGAAAACCTCATATATGATCTTCTGTTTGTTTTCTTTCTTTGCAATGTCCGTCTCCCTTTCTTTCCCTTCTGTTTTCCACCAGGCACCTGAAAATCAGCAACTGCAGGTTTTAGGTATTATATTTACACCAGGTTAGAAATAATCTATGATTCCTGAGATTAAATTAAAATAATTTTCTGGACTGTAGCAAAGCATGAGTTGCTTTAATTTTACTTGTTTGTTCAACAGCATGATCTAGGAAAGTAAGAGTTTGAGAGACACCTTACATATGAACAGCAAAATGCTGCAGTCTGTATCAGATGGGTAAAGCTTGTAGAGTGACCTCCTGCAAGATGTATGTCTCAGCTCAGCACTGAAACGGTTTCATTTGAATAGACATTCACCTTATTGATTGCAGCAGAAAAGACAACAGATAATAAAAGTGATAAAAGTCAGTGCTGCTCACATGAATATTTTTGTACCCTGCCTGAAAGCTCACTTGGAACTTCTCTGATAGGGCTGGTCTCAGAAAACATTTGTGTCTCACAAGCATTTTGTAGAAAACCTGCATGAAGTGATACATAAAACCAATGGAAGTCACTGCTTTATATTCATGACAGTGAGACAGCACTGTGATTTGAAAACGCTTCCAATAAAATGGAATGTGCTTTCCTTGATCTGACAGCTTCAAAACATTTTTGGCTACTGTACTTTACAGATATCCTGTGGCATGACACATACATTTTTGTCGTGTATCACAGTGGCAACAACTTTATTTTTCCTGCAGGTTTTACCGCATTCAGGCATGCCTCACCCTATGCTTTGCTGTCTTCTACTACCTTATCTGGCAGTTGAAAAGGATGTCCTCTGTCTGCATATATAACAGGCTTTGAATCTCAAGTTTCACATAAGAAATCTTGGAGGATATTGGATATATTTTTTTTTTAATGGATATTATCACCCTTGTCTCTAAGATTCTTAATGGCAGGAAAGTAACATTTCTTAGAAACACATTTCTTAGGTGTTTCTATTGTAGCAATTCATAGCGCCGATTAAAGCCTTTTAAGCATCTGAAAGTCGGATGCTTAAATATGAACTAGTCAGCCTAGACTCCCCTGTTAGCCAAGTAAGAAAGATCTGTACCTCCTAAGGGTGATTCATTCCTAAGGAGTGTTTAAGGTAGATCCCTCGAATTGCCTAGAAGCGTGTCTTCCAACAAGGGAGCCTCTGGCATCAGACGTGAATGCAACTATTTCAAGTCTGAAGGTAGTTATGCTGAACCCATTCTTGAGTGCTTCTAGACTCAGATATCTGAAGACACCAGAAATTTAAGATGGTACAGGGGATCATGTAAACACCGCTTACTTACTCCATGTCAAACACAGCGGAGTTTAAACAGATGCTAAAGATGATTTTATGCTTTGGTTATTTTTTTTTTTTTCTGAAGTGGGATAAGAAGCTGTCACAGAGGGCTCTCACCACTGCTCTTGTAGGACTGGTAACTGCAATGGGTAAATGCAAGTGGCAGTGGCTCAAGTGCTTGTTATCTAGTGGGGATCTCAATAAAACATACTGTAGTATGTGTGTGTGTCTGTGTGCTTGTGTATAAGACACTGAAAGTTTAAGAGAACAGTATCATACAAAATTAGAACAGTATCGTACAAAACTGGAACAGTGTAAATGACAGAAATTTTCATGACAATACTAACTCAAGGAGGTTATTTGATGGTTATATTTTGGAATCACCCAAAATAACCATGAACATGGTTAAAGAGAATTGCTGCTTTCTACGGTTTGCCTCTTTTCATGCTCAGCCTGTGCTGCCACGTGCCAGTTTCTATGAACTCAGAGACAGCCAGCACTCAGCAGCACCGAGGTCTACAGCAGGGGTGAACGAAAGCATGGGAACTCCGTAGTGCTGCTGCTGAACTAGTTTTTTCAGCACCAGAAATCTCTCATTCAATTTTATCACAAAAAGGGGAGTCAAAGCACACACTTACAGAACAAAGATCTCACAAATCACCTCATGCATGAAATCACAGGATAAACGCAACTGCAGGATCAAGCAAATCACTGTTTTTCATGCTCAGCCCATGAGCTCATACCCACCCCTATGACTATGAGGGTAGTCAGGGGAATCCCAGCTGAGGTGTAGGCTCCCTGTGCTGCTGTGTACCTCCTGTCATGATGTGTCATGGTGCCGGCATCAGTGCTCGCAAGTGCCATCTGCCCTTAGCCCAGGAGGGAAATGAAACAAGATTTTACTGAGGGCTATCAGCTTCTGATGGGGATGGATCCCACTACACGCAAGGTAAGAGATACATCTGAGATACAAACCATTCCGTTGTAGCAGCTTTTTTTGAGTGCTGCACTTGTTTCCAAAAGACTGATTTGAGTGTAGCTTTATCCTAGACAGAACAATGGAAGATGCATTACCTGCAAAAAATGGTAAACAGAACATTTGCAAGTCTAAAGGGACAAATGAAACACAGTTCTCACAGCTGGAATATGAAGGACCTGATCCAGAGCTAATTCTTGGGACACTCTTGTAGAATTGACTGGAAACTAGACCATGGTCAAATTAACAAGTATATGTGTAGAGAGAGAGTGGTGCTGAATTCTGAAATTAAATTCAGGTTTTCTAAATTTCAGCCTAGTGTAGTGTTATGGTTTGGCTGCAGCCGGCAACAAAAGTGCCACGTGGCCGCCCCTCCCCCTGCCGCGGTGCGGAGGAGAATGGAAAGAAACAGGAAGAAACTGGTGGGTCGGATAAGGGCAGTTTAACAGAACAGCAAACAAAGGGAACAGTAACAACAACAATACAGATAAGGGGAATACACAAAACAAAACAGACCGAAAAACAGAGCCGCTCTCCACGACTGCCCGCCGCAGCGCACTCCCAAGCCGCGAGAGAGTTCCTGCCGCCCAGCTCCCCCCCACTGGAACCGAGCATGACGGTGCATGGTATGGAATACCCTGCTCTGTTTGGCCAGGTTGGGTCAGCCCACCCGGCTGTGTCCCTTCCTGGATTCCAGTGAAAATTAACCCTGTCCTGGCCGAACCCTGGACATAGAGCATTCTTCCTTTCCAATTAAACATCTGATTTCTGCAAGTAAATGGAAGTACATTATATTCATATCAGTGTGAAAAGTTGGCAACTGACCAATACTTTTCTACTAAAAAAAGAACAGTGAACACAACAGATATTTCATGCTTATTTTCTCAAGCTGTATTACCCTTGAATGTATGGCTGCTTTACAGTAAAGTAAGATATTAAATAACATGGGATCAAAGTTTTCACTGTTCATTGTGCATCAAAGAAGAATGCTATGCTGACATAAAAAGTAATCTTTATTTTTTTACATCTGTCTATCTTACTGTTCTGCTTATACAGCAGACTGTTGAAATGGAAATAGCACCAAGTCTAATGTTCAAAAGCAAAAATAAAGAAAAGGCAAAATATTTGTTTGTTCTTATCAAGCCCTGATAGCTTCCTAAGAGATATTGCTTTTTTTTTGCAGGTGCTTTATGGGTTTCTCATTATTTTTTTCCTCATCTGGGTTTTAAAAACTCAGAGCTGAAGTCTGTGAAAATCCTCAGTTCTGTTTATATGTTTCTTTTAAAGCCACTGTAAAAAACCCTGGTTTCAGGTGTCACAACAATGAATAAATTAATTATGGATTGCTACATAAATATGAAAGCTATTAAAACTATTTAGAATGTGATAAAATTTCTGTTCTCCTTTTCTTTGCAAACAGAAAATACAACATGTATTATAGATTCAATAGTGAGTCAGTATGTTTAATGTTGAGCTTCCTTGAGATTACTGCAAAGTGTTATCTTTTTTGACATTAAGCACATTGATTAGTCCAAAAATAATTTTCTTTAGAAGTAATCTTTTAGTATATGTGTTAACATTAACATGTTCAAATGAAGGACAGTTAGATTTTATTATTAGTAAATGAAAATACTGCTAAATTCACATTAATATTTTTCTTGGAACCTTATCTATTTTAAATATTCTGTAACATAATTACATAAAAGCAAATTCAGTTTAAATATGTCAGATAGTGTTATCATCTTGCAGACAGCCCTCCAAGGTTAATAATGTCAGGAAATATAAAGTGCTTTTGACTATAAGATTAGACTTCTTATTTGGAAAAGAGCTTTAAATTTCGTTTCAAAAGTAGGTTTCATGCCCCATGAAATTTAAACTGTGACATTTAGGAAACATTCATTTCATTATAATGTAGTGAAAAATTACAGTGTACATGCTTCTTGCTCAGTCCATCAAGACTGCTTCTGGAAAGAATAGGAATCCTTTTTCAGGTAAAAATACATGAAATTCACTGAATAATCGATGCCACCAACTGTTTGTCCTCAGAAGACAGATAGTTTGGCTGAAATAATTACTCCCTTAGTTGTCTTTATGGGACTTTGAAAACAAAATCTTAAAATGTATTTGAAACTTGTTTGCATTTAATAACACTTTTTCTTCAAATGTTTAACTTCCACACAGAAATTTGGAAATCTCTGATAAAAATTAAACAGATAATACTGGCAACTCTTTCTGTATTAATTGTTAATATTAATTGTTGAACTTGGCTAGATAATGTTGTGATCCCACATGATCTTTTAATGTACAAGACAAATAGGTACTTACACTTTTGCTTCAGGTTGATGCTCTAATCATAAATTTAAATAGGAAAAAAACAAACAAAAAAAAAGGTTTACCATTCGCTATTTGTTATTGGTCCCAAGATTATTTACCATAACCTTCAAATAGGTATGTGCTGAAATGCATTCTGATTTATTATCAGACTGACTCCACAACCATGAACTGGTTTACTTGCAAATTTCAGATTAGGGCCACAGATTCTTACAAATTGTGATCTGATACCTGTATTTGCAAATCCAAAACTGCAGGGCATGCAGAGCTCACCTCTACTATGATTTAAAAGTAGTCAGGCCAGATGTGAATGAGAGAACATTTGCAGGAGAGATAGATGTCATCAGGCAAAATATTACCAATGGATTATATATGCATTACTGGTATTTTTGGGGCAGTGTAGAATACAGGGTGCAACTACATCTGTACGAGACTGGTCACAAGTCCTTAGGGAAGAAGAATTATTGGCAGAGATGTAGGGAAGCATTACCAGAATGGTCTGGGAGAATGGAGAGTCCATCTAAGAAGCAGTCTTTCAAAGAACATATCTTGTTTAGTGAAGATTGAAAAGAAGACTGACTGCTATCTATATATATCTGAGGCATATCAAGGAGGGGGAAAACCTACTTAAACAATGGCTCAGAAACAGACTTGAAAATTGCCATTTAGTAAGTTTAGGTTGGAGATGAGGAAGATTCTAATTACGAGAAGAATTACATCCTAGATCAGTCCTCCGCTAAAAGTACTGGGAGCCGGCAGCTTGACTACTTTTAAGAGGATCTTGGTAAATTAACAACTGGATTATGTGACTTGAATTACCAGGGGCACAGGAAGTAATTTCCTTCAAGGCTGACTCAAAGGGTAAAAGTGGTAGAAAAGTGCCTACTTTCGAATAAAGTTAATATTGATAAAAAAGAAACGGACAATATGCAACATGGCAATAATATTTTCCTATCAAAGCTGGAAAGCGTGAATGTCTCAGAAGGAATAACAAAGCAAATGGGGGAGAGAAACAGAAAGGACGTGCTGCTTAGCCTTGAAAATAAACAAGTGAATCTGTCTAGCACAGTGCCCAGAATCTCTATAGGCATGTCTGGATGTTATTTATTTCATAAGAACCAGACCAGAATGTTAAAAATATTGAAGTAAAAGTGTTACAGTTAATTGCCATAGCCCATCTCAGCAGAAGTGGAGAGCTGCCCCCAGCAAAATTATGGCTACTTCTCTGTGCAGATGGAGACTAGTTGACGAGATGAAAGACGCAGAGTAAGAAAACTAGTTCAGTGGGCTATCGTCTAGTACTATTGCTAAAGAGATTTGTTGGAAGGAGGAAAGAGACCCATTTACTGCTTTTCAGGTACCCTTACTGTTCCTCATGTAAAGGTGAGTAGTAAAAGCAGCTATCCTTCACTTTTCCCAGTTGCCCTGTTAACAATACTTTTTTTGTTAAGCAAGTAGAAGCAATGCAGTTGTGAACGCTATTCATTAGTATTGTAGTTGGATAGATATATATGAATCACACTGCTTCACTTTGCATCAGCCAGCAACTGATGACAAATTTCATCAATCAACAACTGTGTCTCATGGACTGGTTAAAATTAATGTTAAGTAAATGGTGTATAACAGCATGTATAAACCCTGACAGATGTTGTGGTTCTCACTGGGCTTTGTGTTTTTTAAAGAAACTTCTTATGTCTCAAAGAACTCTTTGATATAAACGTGAAAAAATAAAAGGTGGAAGAACAGACATTGTAATCTTGAAGAGAAGTTCAAGACCCACAGCCAGTAAAGGTCTTAAGTATTCAGCTGCACCCTTCCCAACCTTTTGACAGAAGTATTATAAAAAGCAGATTTCTATGTCAACCAGTAAAAATATGAAGATAAAGGCATGTTTGAAATCATCTTTCTCTCTTAGACACCTAACTACCACTGAGTTAAGAGCCATGTGAGACTGGATTCGGGTCTGGAACTGTTCGTTGCACTGAAGAACACATTTCTTCTAATCTGAGTAATAATTCCATCTCCTCTTATAAAAGAAATTCTAATACAATATTGGTAATAAAGCACTAGAAAATAAATATTTCCTATGCCTAAAAATTTTGCAGTTTTTTTTTTGAACATATCTTGGATTTGAATCAGAAGTGACAAAACCATAGCTATTGAACAAAGTTCCTGAGGAAGAATACAGTCTTATACACTTGTTCTGACACAAGCTGTACCTGAGCCAGGATTGGAGTTTAAGACTTTAGGTGATCTAGAGTGCTTAAAAAGCTTTATTGAGAATAATCCTGACAGTATTGATTAACTGATGGCAAGCTAAGATTTAGAAGTGCTAGAGCTCTTTATTCAAGTGCTAGAACTCAGTTTATTCAAAAGTAAGTCTAGTTCCGGTTGTCTGGATTTAATTTTCTTATACTGTATCATTCTCAAGTTACTATACAAATGTTTTATAAGGATATATTTATCTAGATATGAAGAGCCATTACATAAATTACATTACATTATTTTATATTATATTACGGCCATTACAGGAACTACCCTTCATATTTGATTTCCACATCTCAACTTTCCAAGTGCTTTCACAAAAATCACAAATTCAAAATTTTTTCAGTATTAATAATCTGTTATAACTACATAAAAATATAATGCATTTACCGTTCCTGTAAAAATGTTTTATGTTTATTTTTTAATCAAAATCAAATGTAATACAATGTAATCTAATATTACACCATGGTTCCATATGTTGCTTTTTGGAAAGTTGCTAGATTGAAATATTTTACCTCTTGTTTTTGTCTTTTCACCATTTCAGATCTCTTAGATGGTTTATTTTTTTATTAGTGTTGTTCCTGTGATAAGTTTGATATAGAACTTCTGTCTGAGAATATTCAGACTAGATATCTTATGCACAGAGGCAAAGAGATTAAATGTCTCTAGGTTGCTTTTATACATTAATGATAGCCTTGCTGTTGTCTTTCTGAATATCTGTTATTCACTTGCTCTTGATAAATGAATTTTTTTCTGTTAAGCATCAGCATTTTAGTTATGTATTGTTTCCATGACATGACCTTTATCTAGTATAATTTTCAGCAGATTTTTCTAACATCCTAAAAATTTGTCTTCTATGAACTCACTATGGACTTCCTATCTATTACAAAAGCCAGCTAAAGCATAGAGTACGAGAGCAATTTCAAGTCCTTAGTTGGAGAGTGATTTCTTTTATTTAAAATAAGAAGAATTTTACCAAATATTCTGTTTAAGAGTATGCAACAACACAGACAGTTTCTACCTGTGTGTTCTACGTACTGTCCTGGAAAAAAGGACAAAGAGATGTGTCACAATAGATATAACAAATCCAGCCCTTATCTCACAGATATCTTTAACTGAGTTTTGTATTTGAGCTTTGCAGCCGAAAAAAAGATATGTTTTTTTTTCAGCAATATGTTCTCGGAGTAGTAGCTGAGGTTTCTGTTGCTTTTCTTGCCTATGTATTTCTCTCTCATTTTATTATGTTTTCACTCTTGACAGAAAACAATTGCTGCCCTTATCACTTTGGGAAATGAATTTTTTTTGAGCATAAATTAGTAAAATATTGGTAAAAGCCTTTATTATTATCTACCTATGACTGAAGTAAACAAAAGTAGTTTTACTCCTCTAGACTGTAGCTACAGCTACAGCTAAAACTGCAGAATTATTTGCTGTCTCAGTCTCATTGATTTTCCTTAAGTAAGCATATGGGGTTTTTTGTAAGTAATGAAATGCTAGGGTTCAGTGTGGTGCATCTTTCATTAAATCTGCAGTGATGAAATCTGTTTAATAATGTGTATGCCATTCTTCTCCCCTCTCCCAACTTCCATCTGGGATAGAGATGTAATTGAACTGTTTATCTTTCATATTTTCCATGGACAGGTAGTAAATTCCATGGTATTTTTAAGACACTGTGAAATTCCACTTTCTTGTCAAATTAGAAACTTCCTTTTATATATTATATATATATTTATATATTTGCTGTTAGCAAATATAAAAAAGATTAGTAAGAAATAAAAAAAAAAATTAGCTAAAATACCTGTTAAAAAATCAATTTAGTAGCCACAACTAAGCAAAGACTAAAACAAAAGTAAAAGGAAAATCAATATAAAAAAAACCACACTCAGTCCTCAATCCTAAAAAAACCTTAAGCTTGTGCATACTTTTACATAAAAGAATAATCCTTTGAAGTTCGTGGGATCATTGTTGTAAATAGAACTGAAATTGTTCTTACAGTCTTCAGTGAAGTAATAACTGTGTCTATATTTTCAGTTATATCTCATGAAAAATAAATAATTTTGTAAGCTCTTATCTTTATAATAATGTGTAATAATCTGTTTTATTGAGTGCTTGGAACATAAACAGTATTATGTTAAAACATTCAAGCTGAATTTAGAAAGCAAGATTCTGAATCTTGGTCAGTACTTTAGATCATTAATCATGTGTTGTAGAGAACAGGAACTGAAAAGACTGGAGACAATTGCTCTTTGCACTGCATACGCAAATATATATTAGTTCAGAGCGAATATTCTGTTGGGTAAAGTGCTTGAACTTGAGTTATAGTTTTTTCTAGGATATTGATGAATTGCAGATAAAATTTTAAAAACCTTTTTCTAGGAATAACTAAATAACTAATGCAAACTGTCTCTTTAAATATTGATCATATTGACTTATTACGCCTGACACTCTCTTTACAGTATAGCCAACTTTATTCTTCCAGGTAGCGATGCTCTGCTTGTAGATTAATTTAGTACAGTCCTATGTCAAGACTTTTGTGTCCTTTTTAAATTATGGATGAAGCTCATGAAAACAAAGCCTGTTTCTACACTTTCTTTCCTTCTATCATATAAGGAAGAGTTTTATATTTCAGCTGCCCATTGACATTTTATTTTTTTAAAGCTACCGTAGCTCTATACGGTAGCATGAGTAATTACCCAGCTCTGATGGACATAGTGTAGGGATCCTGTTCTTCAGCTTCCTCTGGTTTGAATCAACATATTTTTCAATATCTTCAAATATGGATCCTCTGGTCTCCTTTTCCACTAGTTATAACTGAAGTGATGCAGGTCTGAAAAAAATGGACTTGTAAACAGGTGTACACTGAAAAGAAGGAGAACTGTTTAATCCTAGAAAGAACAGCTGATGTGGGGCTATGGTTTTAAGTGGATAAAAGGGCATTGTGATACAGCACAGCTGAAGCATTTAAGAGGTTGTTTACAAGAGTTCTTCAGTTACATGAACTGTTAATAAGGCAAATGGTTACCTCTCTGATCTACCCTCCACAGAGTATGTGTGTGTTGTCAGAAGGCGAGTGGTCAGGGAGTGGACCCATGACTGCCCTCGTTGATTACATGTTAGCTTGCTCCCTGGGACTGGGCTGGCCTGGCTCTCTCCAAGACAAATCTTGTCTAAAGGTAACTAAAACTAATGTGGATACAAATCAGTTGATGCCACTTTGCTTAGGATCATCCCTTGCTCTTTTACTACTGATCACTGTAGATAGTCAGTATGTCTTCATATGCATGAAACACCCCTTCTTACAAATCTGATGATGCTGAGGGCTCTTCCAGACATGTGACTTGCTTCCCCAGTACTGAAGGAATTATACAAGGACAGACCGGTAGACATTAGTAAGTGGGGGACTCCACTGGGGAGCATGGACATACCTCAGTCTGTCTTCTTCCAATGGTAAGGTATCAAGCGCGTGGAGTGAGGGGAAGTATTCAGTTGCCCACCTTCTCCTCTATTGCATGATCGAGGCCTGAGATCAAATGAGTCTATAAATGATGTAATATTGTATGGACCTATTTTCTGTATCTTCTCTTCAAGATGGTACATCCCTGTTACCCACAAATCAACAGCTGTATTTTATAAAAGTGGACTTCTAGAAAAGTGGTGCGCCTGAAGACAGGAGCATGTATGTTGTATATATCTATACAATATAATCTTGATTTATTCCTTTGTAATGGTCAGTGCATACATGTTCGTTCAAAAATGAATGTAAATACTTCAAAAACATTTCATGATATTTAAGAATTCTTCTCTGTAACTTTCTGATGTTATTACATAGTAGACCTGACTAGGGTTCAGAGTAATTTCAACTGTTTTCAGAATTTTGTCATCACTAGAATAGGCCACCCCCACATTATTTTCCTATACAGACTTATCTCGTAACTGTCTGAACAGTTATTATAGCAGACGTTTCTTGTGTTACCCTTTGTGTTCTCTACTGTTTCCCTACTGTTAGTTTTCCTTTCCAGTAAGTTCTTTTCAGAGACAACAAGAAATATTAATAGCACTTATAATTCAGTCTCTTTTAGAAGAACATTTTGTTAATTTCTCTTTATTTATATCTAATCATGCCATTTGTGCAACCTACTATTGTGCATTCTACGCTTTTTGCTTTATTACTCCTCTGAAGTATCACTCTGCAGGCTTTGGAGATTTCTTCTTTGTCCTTTGTGATGCAAAGCCACCTAGTACGCATTCCCTTTCCTTGTCCTTGGGCTTTTTAGTCTTGGGTTATTTTCTACATATAAGTCACTTATCTGAAAAGCGTAAATGTATTTTGTCTCAACACAACACATGATCTAACAGTTATATCTTTCTTATACTCTGAAGAAAAAATGAAAAGAAATAATTTGAAAAAAAAAGAAAAAAAAAGAAAAAAAGAAAACCGGTCTATCTGTACATATAGGAGAAACCGCATGGTTAAAATAGTCTGAAGAAATAAAACCACAATTCTGATATTTTAACCTGAAACTCTTACATTTTATTAGAATTAAAATGAGAAGGCGTTTAAAGTTCTGCAGCTTTTACTGTTTTATTTTACAGACTTTGTAGTAATGGCACAGAAATTATCAGTGTTTACGCTTATCCTAGATTATTTGTTGCTAGCAAGGAGTCTAAATTACAGCTTATTTACAGTTTAGGTAAAATTGGGTTGGAGAGACAGAAGAGGAACCAGCGGGAGGAACCACCTCTCATACAAATGCTGTAACAAATCTACATTAGCCATATTATATCAAGTATTATTTTGAACTCTTGATCCTTTTCCACACTAGCATTGATTTGAATGACTTCTACTGCAGTTTTGTTCTTAGAACGTACCACAGCTGAATGACTGTTCTGGTTTCAGCTGCAGCCAGCAACACAGCGCCACGCAGCTGCCCCTCCCCCCACCGCAGTGCGGAGGAGAATGGAAAGAAAGAGGCAGAAAATTGGTGGGTCGGGATAAGGGCAGTTTAACAGAACAGCAAACAGAGGGAACAGTAAAAACAACGATAGAGATAAGGAGAAAACACAAAAACGAACCACACAACCCACAGAGCCGTTCTCCCGGACAGGACTGGCGCCCGTGCTCCTGAGCGCGAAAGAGTTCCCCCCGCACCGCGCCCCCCCC
>Ga0065711_1040872_pt1 | contig 16610 bp, 16 predicted proteins | sample Hoacrofraction12_FD_59098 | JGI IMG/M metagenome (GOLD analysis project Ga0065711, IMG submission 59098) | Hoatzin crop microbial communities from Cojedes, Venezuela - Epithelial fraction 12 v2 (version 2) | ecosystem: Host-associated > Birds > Digestive system > Esophagus > Crop | place... | reverse complement strand
GCACACTCAGGCCCAGTTAAAAAGTATGTTCAACTCCTTTGTCTGTTCCCTAAATTTCATCCTTTTGTTTCCCTCTTGTGCTAAAATTTTGTACAGAAGATAAATCCATTGACTAGACCAGAGGCTCCATTTAGGGGTTAAGCGCCAGACTCCACACACAGAGAAGCACCTCCTTTATCCCCACCTGTCATACACTAGTGTAGCACGTACATGATCTGTAATGGCACGTAAATAGCAATATGCTCTTTATTGTCTTCTGAGCTGCAGAAAAGCCTCCCCAAATCTATGAACTAATACATCCTCTTTCCGATGACTTTCTAACAGGGGTCTGTGTACACATGCTCATGAAAAACACAAAAGTGAAAATTTACAAGCTGACTGGAACCAAGGCAGCAGGGACCCAGAGCAGAGCCATCGCAATATCTCCATCACGGTAAAACCACACCCCATTGTCTGCGACCTGCAGCCTCTGCTCTTTCCTTCACCACGGGTGCATTTGTACGACTAAACACCAGAAATGGAAACTCCAAGCTACTTTTTACATTGCAGAACAAGCCACGGATGTGTGTGCATTTCCTGTTCTCTGTGTAGCACCTGGCAGATCTGGCTCTGGCACATTTCAAATGCATCTGCTGTTTACAGCCAACACACCCATAAAACACAGCATAAAGATGCAAAACAAAGCAGAGCATGAAAGAGCACAAAGGGACCTGGAAATGCCTCAGGGAGACCAGGTAACACCCTGCAGCAATGAGAGATTGTTGCTGTAATGCAAAGCAAGTGGCCTACATGCTGGTGAGACGGACGCTGTTGCTTCAGACACCAAAACTGGAGCCAAGTCTGGCCATGGCCACTGGAAGGCGAAAGGGAAGCACATCCCACCCTCTCCACTGAACGGGACACAGACAGACTGCCCAGCCAAGCACTGCCAGACCTGCCAGGAAAGCCTTAAGGTATTCCCCAAGGTAGCTTTGCCTCTCACATCCCATTTCCTTACCTTGGCTTTCGTTTCTTGTGTTCCTGTACTGACAGGTCGGGGTGTGACAGATGAGACTCGTTTAGAGGTGGAAGCAGGGCTGGAGGGTGTTTTCGAAGGGGTTGTGCTAGAGGAGGTGTGTCGCTGGGGGGGGATGGAGGGTCTATCGCCTGGGGGTTTGGCAGTGGAAGGTGAGGATTTCTTAAACATGGAAACAAAATAAAATTGGAACACAAAAAAAATCAGTATGGGAGGGAAATAAAAGGGGATCACTGATGTTAAACAGGATTAGAAGGTGCAATACTGGGTGTGGGACAGGCGATGGCTGGTACTGCCCTCCCCCTGCAGCACAGAGTTGGGCAAGAGCTGTGGGGCTCATGGAACTGCCAGGCTTCCGCAGCTGCACCAGCAAGCATGGAGTACCTCAGCTCCATTCCTCCCACAGGGTGCAGCAACACCCAAGACCCTTTCTGGGGAAAGCGTCACCCCGTGACTGCCTGCCCTTGCCACCACCCTCCACACCAGTGGCACATTTTACCATCTGAACTGCTCTGGTTACTCCCGACTTCTCTGTGTGCTCCACTGGCAAAGATGCTGCAGGTGCAGCACTACCAACATCAGCATTTCTGGGAGATGCAGATGACTGTTCCCCGGTCTCTCAACCCCATCATACCTGCTTTATCAATAATGGATCGCTGTTTTTTATCTAGACAATCGCTTGGTATCATGTCAAATGCCCAGCCTGATATAACCCTGACAAACGTCTCTAGAGAAAGTCCCAATTTGCCATTGTTTGAAAATAATTATATTCCTTACCTTTAATTCTTCACCCACTAAATTGTCCATCAGCTTGTCCATCATCTCACCCAGGCACCAGCCAGGCTAATGGCCAGCTGAACTAAATCTCCTCCAAATTAGCAGTGTGACACATATCTTTAAACTTATGGAATTTACCCACAATTAAACTCTGTTCCTCACCAAGAACACGGCATCTGCAAGGCCTAGATTATTTATTTTTTTAATTACATGTCTTGCCCTTTTCAGTGTTATGCTACTTGTCCCCAGTACACAGCCCAATGCAGTTCTGAGTTTGCTTTCGCACCGGTTTGCCCCAGCAAAACCAGCCGGCTGCTTTCCAGTCTCAGGCTGAGAAAATGATTTCTCTAACCACCCACCCAACCCCATGAGCCACATGTTTGTCTTAGATTTTGCTTGCTTCCTTGCTCTCAAAGATCACCATGGATTGCACCATCCAAACCGGGGTGAGGGAAGAAAAAATAAAAACACTCTTGAAAGACAGACAGAAGAATGGAAGACAATGGCCAGGTTTCCTAGGAGGCACAACTGCAGTCCAGGAGAGCAGGAGAGGGAGCCAGGAACATGCACAGCACTGAGCAGGTGATGCCACCTCTGGGTTTATTTTTTAGCTTACCTTCGGTTTCTTTTCCTCAGCTTCAGTCCCTTCCTTGTCTTTGCTGTCAATACGGCCTGACAAATGGAAGCACACACCGTTACGTTTCTTGGGACTGGTCAGTAAACTCTGGAGAGATGATAATGCCTGTGCTACAGCAACATGCATGCTGGGTGGGTGCTCCATGTTCCTGCTCGCCTTTAAATTTGATACTATTCCTAGAAATATTACACTCATTTCTTGCAGAAATACTTGTACATGGTAAACACACATTCTTTCTGGGTTATCCTGGGCACAGGCAACAGTGTATTAGTCATCGCTGGGGCATCACACACATGCAACAAGGTCTGAGATGAGACAATTTTGTCCAGATTTGCACTCAGTTCCAGTAGCATCTGATCAGTTTAGGACAGAACAGTTCTCTTCAACCCTAAACATGAGTCTCCCTCTCCAAAACGCCCACTGGTTCTAACAATCATATAAATAAAGACTAAAATGGAAAGATGCCCCAATTCTAGCAGCACCAAGCTGTCCATGATCTCATTTACAGTTGCTGTTCAGCTGTTGTTCAGCATTTTTATACCTGGCTGTTGTTACTTCCCATCTCTCCTGACACACTATTTTCCGCCCCCTCAGCAGACAGCACACCTTTGACCTGGGTCAGACCCTACAGGGTCTTGAGGTTTCAGCTGTTGTCCTACTTGATTGGCATCAAGCACAGAGTGACTGACAATATTTCAGTGTTTTGACCCATTAGTCTACAAGCACAACAGACCGCAGTATCGCTAATCAGGAGATCAGAAACGGGGAGGAAGTAATGTTTGCACCATAACTTGCACTTGTAACAAAGACCTTTTTCCCAGTCTTCAGCTAATTCCTCCCTAATCTGGGAAGAAAAGCTATTGATATTATCGCCAGTGTTTTGGCAGCTTGCCCTGAGGGGTCAGCCCTTTCCCAGTGACATGAACAATGTTGTTAATCCAGCATTGACGACCCTGACCCATTCCAACAGCCACTCCCAGAGCTGCTGGGTGCACTGCCCTTCCCCAGTTCAGTTAAATTGCAGACTGGAGCAAGGCTGGAGCTGAACAGCCATGAAGTATCCCCATCTTTGAAGTAAAAGACCATTAAACAATCAAAGAAATTCCTCCTATTGAATCAGAAACTGGTTGACTCTGGGCAATGCATCCGCAACCCGCCATCGTTTTCAGGCTCCGATACGAGTGATAGCAAGCCATGCCAATGCCCTGCAGCACATGTGCGAAGCCTCCCGCTGGCTTATTAGGCAGTGAACAATGAGAAATATGTTATGAGCTTTAGCTCCAATGGAAAAAGCTACATCAACAATTTCTTCAAGAACCTCGCGCAGCAAAGAGCACGCTCTCTCTGCCACAAACCGGAGCAGCGTTTGCAGGCTAATGGAAGCAGTCAAGCCAGCTTTTGAGATGGACACTGGCGTGGAAGGCAGAGCTTCCCCCACGCCAGGGCCCTGGACAGCCAGAGCTGAGGTACAACATGGTGAGGCACCTTCGGGTTTTAACGTGTGTCCTGCTGCGCCAGCTTATTAACACAACTCATTGCAAAACTGGCATTTGGCCACTGAGTGACATCCCTCTGACCCCCAGTAAAGGTGGAAGATAGCTCCTGGAGAAAGAAAAGGTCTAAGAGCTGCTCTGGCGGCGGGGATCCTCGTGCATTCAGCGGTGAACTCAGACCTTCACCCAAGAGAGCCGAGACTGAGATTGCTGCATGAACACAGCAGCTCCACGGTCTGACTGCCCTCCCAGCCTAGAGACCCACATGCTGTTAGATGCACTCAAAAGCCAGGCCTCCACACACACAGGCAGCTCCCACAGGACACCCCAAATACAGCCACGGCATTGGGCCACCCAGGGACGCGCTGTCCAGAATGGGGATCGGAGAAGGAAGCTTTGTAAGAGCAGCAGACATGCCCTGCAGTGGGCTAAGGTCCAGCCAGCTGCAGACTGTGCCTCCACCATCAGTCAGTACTGGATATTTCAGGGAAAAGTACAAGAAACAGGACCAATGTGGGACCTTTTCCACGGTTAGACCTGCAGTCTCACTTGCCTTTCTCCTCCTGCCTCATCTTCAGGAAAGCCAGTACAAAGAGTTATTAGACCGGACAGCGGACACATGCAAACCAGATGGCATGTGTCTTGCTGGAACAAGCTGCAGTGTGCGCTGGGTTAGCCCCACTCCAACATGCCAGTCTCTGTCTTCTCTGGGAAGGTACCACGTGTGAGTTAAGGTGCCCACGCCACAGATCCAAGGAAATCAAAACAAAACCAGGCGAACAAAGCATGACTGGGGACACGCCAGCACCATGCAAGGGATGCAAAACTGAAGCTAAGGGTCTGGCAAGTATACCAGGACATCCAGGATTAAACTAAAAAGGGAAGGAACGGGTGGAAGAAGCAGCAGTGCTCTGCTGATCAGTTCACAGCAAAGGTCCAGGCCATTTCCCAAGCAGCAGGATTCGAGAGGTGGCAGCAAGCTAAGTATTTGTTCCGGCAGCCTTGTCGTGAGCAAGCCACTGGCAATGTGAGCTCAGGGCAGGCAAACCTTGCACACACCTTTTAGGAGAGGGACGCGACTGACGGCTTTATCTGCAACATGGGCACAAGGTTTCTTCTTGGGTGACCGGTGTTTTCCTGTACCTGGCACAGCCTCTTCCAAAGGAGCGTCTTTATCTTCCACATCATCTTTTAACTCAACGGGGAGTGTGGCTGTTTCTAGCAAGGGTCCAGAATCTTCTCCCTCCTCAGGCTCCACTTCTTTTTGGGAGATGATTACAGAAGGCTCTGGTGGGGTGACATCTCTGTCTTCTTCCCCCCTCAATGGCTGTCTCCTCTCCTCTTGGTCCTCTACTGCTTTATGTGACTCAGTTTCAACAGGAAGTGCCTCTCTTGGGATGTCTCTGAGGACATCTTTGGACTTGTTTTCTTCAAAGGCATATTCTTCAAGAGCTTCCTTGCCTGTTGCTAGACACAACCCCATTTCAGATCCTGCTGAAACATGCTGTCCCACCAGGGAAAGCAAATCCTGTTCAGAAGTTTCATCAACATCGCGGTCCTCATCTCCTTCCCATCCACTGGCATCTTCTTTTAATGGAGCTCTGGTATACAAAGGAGATGGCCCATCTTTAATACGGGAGTCAGCTGTGCCACCTGCTCCTGCCAATCCCTCAGTGCACACACCAGGACCTAGCTCTGTTCCCAGTGCTGGATCCACACCAATGCCTTCTCTGCCTCGCTGATCCCACAGCTCATTGTTGTCTTCAGATGCTCTGGAGTCTTGGTACATATCCAGGGGTATTGGGATGGTGACCTCGATTCTGGTGGGAACTGCTGTTGTAGCCTTCATTTCATGTGACAGAAGAGGCTGCTGAAGAACCCCAGCTACCTGCTTCATGGGCTGGCTTTCTCTTTTTATTGCATCTCCCACACGCTCCGGAGGGCCAGGCTGTAGCTTTGGAGAGCTTGGCTCCCCTGGAGTAGAAGACGCAGGGTAGGAAGCATGGGCAATTAGCACAGACATGTCAAATCAGTAGTCAGACATGTAATGCTGAAGAGAGACTAAAGATTTCTACCACCAATCTAGAGGAAAAAAGCAAGTCCCACATCACCCCATTGAACAGACAACTCACTTCTACAGTGGCTTTTGCCTTTAAAGAAACTCTGATCTCCATGGGAATCAGGAACAGTAACAGCCACAGCGGGTGGGAGACCAGACTCCTCCCCGACCTGGTCTCGGAGGTGGCTGGGGTATCCCAGGCACGTGCCATGAAGGCCAACATCTGCCGCACCCGTGGTCTATGAGCTGGTTTAGCTACAGAGGTTTTCAGAAGCCAAGAACACACCCATTTTCTAATCTAACACCACCACTGGACCATCAGTTTGCTGGTCAGTGACCACCTCTTCTTGCCTCCAGGGCCTGAACTAAACAGGCCAGACACCCTCCCCTCTTTCACAGGCTCACAAAACCCCTTCAAGTCCTTTCCCCCGCTCAGGCACGAGCTGCATCCTCCCAGAGCTCAAACCGTCTCTGCTTTGTTCTCCAGAACATTTCTTTTGCTAATGAGCTTGAGGAAGGGCACTCCTATGTCTTCTCTCTTCTTGCTGTGTATTTCAACAGCCACTGGAGCAGACAGTCTCAGTGGAAAGGACTACAAGTGAGAACATGGCTCTAGCCACACAGCCACAGCAATTTTGGACTCTGCACCCACTCAGGCAAATCAGAGCTCCCGTGCTGCCGACAGCATTTGGGCAGAGTAGCAAGTGTGACATCTAAAGCCCTAAAATTAAGGTCACAGAGACACAGATCTTTTTTTGGGGGGTAAAAGAGAGAATTATGTTCTATAGCTGATCTCATGCATGACACAGACCTTTACAATTCCACCCAACAATTGCTGCACTAAGACATATATTCTGGTTGAGCTGGAGCTTTTCTGACAGAAATTCATTCAACTGAAGAAAAGATGCACTGAGCAATGGAGAAATCACCCTGAACATTGGTAAACTGCTTCAAAGTCAACTGCCTCAGTGAGAATGTGCATCTTATATTATGAATTTGTCCAGCTTCAAATAACCTTTGGTCTTCCTGAGCACCAACTGGGTAAAGAGCCTTAGACCAGAGCACTTCAATACTGTGATTTCAGTCGTTGCTTTGTTAGATTAACAAACAAGATTAAAACAAGGAAAAGAAACAAGGAAAGAAGTCAAGACTGACTCAGTCTTTTATCAATGTTCTCCCCACTTTAACCATAATGATTAAGTGAAACTACCACATAAAGACCTTGCAAATTGTGGTTTAAGAGAAATCCTAAATTGGCACCTGTTGGCAGGTAATATTTGAAACACCTTTTATAACCACAGGGTGTTTATGCAGTAGCCAGCAGACCATCCTGGCTCCTTTCTTCCGCAAACAACCAACATGACCATTAACGACGCTGGTGCAGAGATGGGAACAGTCAGATCGTTAGCCGTACTTCCGTACTCCTGGGCCTGCTGGTATCTCTGAGGCAAACGTGCAGCACAAGGTCAAGAGTTAGCAGAGTGCCAGCAGAGCGAAAACCACCAATCGGAAGACACTTCTCCACCTGGGACTCCAAAGGCATTTTAACATGCTCCATCTTCACTGCAAAGATCAGTTTTTCAAATCCGACAACACAAAAAATTAAGGTAGCTAGTAACAAGATATCCATGACTCTGTGTGTGTATTGTTAGTCATATTTTCCTCCAAATCAAAAAGAACCACACTGTCATTGAAAGGAAGCAGGGTATTATTACAAGTCCACTTCTTTCAGAGAAGTAACAACTTACATTAGCACCTAGAAATGTTATATATAGGTCACAGCAGAGCTCCAGCTAGCTGTATGTCCCCGTATCTGACAGCTGAACAATCCCAGGACAGTACAGAAAGGTCTTCTTAAAAATCTGGGGAGAACCAGCAGCTAGAACGAGACTGAACAGGGCAGACAGAAGAGAGAACTTCACCCTTCTCCTGCTAACAGTCTTGATTTCTTTTTTGCAGCAGTGCCACTATTTTAAATACAGAAGAGTTGCTAGTCCAAGAACCACTGGATAGGCAAGCAAAGGTTTTATTTTAATTGCAGGAAGCAGACTGTGCACAACTGTGCTCATCTGTGTGCGGAAAGCAAAGTCGACCAGAATTCTGCCCTGAGCTGAGAAGACAAAGACCTAATTACTTCTTTAAAAGACATGGGTATCTGTAAATGCACTAATGCAGCCATGAGGAGGAAAGACACTGCTCAAGCAGCTGGAGGAATTCATTATGTCTACTGCACAGAAAACTACCTTACAGAATGGGGTTTAACTAAAATTTTTAACCAGCACACCAAATGAACGCAAAGGTGTATTAGTGCTAGCAAGACAGCGATATCAAAGTGAGTTTAACCCACAAGTCTGCCCCACTGAATTAAGAATTTAATTCAACGCACAGAATTAAGCTAGCACTGGGTGCTTTGGGAAAATCCCGTCCTGCAGCTTTCAGTCAAGTCTGAACTGAACAGAGTCGAGAGAGGCTTTCCAGATAGCCAGGAGGTTCCTGGATAATTTCTTGGCTCAGCTGAGCAGACGCACAATTAATGGTCTATAAATGCTCACTGCCTACCATGCTTGGCTTTGTCAGTCACATTCCCTAAGACTGGGATGAAAACAAACCACCCTTAATGTTAAAGTCAGGGCATTAGTGAGTAGGTTTGAGACGTGTTTCAAGTTAGAAAGAGACATAGTAATCAGAGAAACAATTCACTTCTTTCATGTGTGACATGCAGGGCCCAACGTGGACTCTGTTCAATGCTGAGCAGTTCCTCCTGGCTAACTGCACCATCCCGGCTCTGGGTAGCACCTTTTCTAGCCTGGAGGATGCTCTGTTTTGCAACTGGACAAACAAGCACCAGGGCTTCAGCCACCTGAGAGAGAAATTTGGTGCATGAAAAGCTGCAGTTCCCCGAAATGAATATGTTGGAACATTCAAAGCATTTATGGCCCTCCCCTGTCAGGAAGAACTGCATGACTGCTCGTAGAGTGTAGAACATTAGCATTACAGAAGAAAACTCCCAAGGTACTAGCAACGAGCTGCATGGGCCAGCCGCGGTAACTGGGCCCCAGCGACAGGCGATTCACTAACCTTGAGTGGCATCTCCTCCAGCGTGGTCCTCCAGGTTGGGGGTGGCTCCTACACCTGCCTCTTCAGCTGGTCCCAGTTCAGAGAAAGAATGGGGAAAAGCAGGATCAAAACAAGAATTAAAGTTTAAGCGTGTGTCTGGAGAATTGATTTAGCTCCCTGCTGATTCTGCCCATCAGTGCTGTAATATGAGCAGGGCAGTATCAGAAAGGAAATCAACCCACACTGACGATGTATCTAGCTAGATTTATTCAGCTTGTGCTGTACCAGACTGGAGGAGTGTGTCACCAACTTGCATATCCTGGGTGGTAGGTTAGTACAAGCTCCTTCAGGCAGAGGTGCAGAAAACAGGCTGCTAAGTGGATTTATATCCCCTCTTCTACCCCCATGTAGTATTTACATTGCCAGCAGCACTCACATGAATGTTTCTTACCTGAGCCCTACCTTCTTGTTGACGACTACCTAGCTTACTGTAATGAACTCTGCCATGGCTAAATCCGAGTCTGACAGAAATCTGATACTTCAGGAATACCGGTCCATTAAAGCACAATTTTCTTCACAGCAATGATGGTTTGTCTCTATCAGAACTTTTTCAATTCATTATATGACTACTTTCAAACAGGCTTAATCAATTACATTTGTATGTCACAGCTCTACAGTCAAACTAAGGACTTTCTCTGTTTTCCCCATTTTTTTCCAAAGAGTCCAGGACACACTGCTTCTTCCTGGCTCCCTGGTAGAGTCAGATCTCGAACGAGAGACTGCACATCCCTCCTAGCAGGCGAGCCACTCTGCATTGCAGTCCAGGGGTCCACCAGCAGCCTGGGGACTGGATGCAGGACAGGCAATTTGGCTGCCGAAGGAAGTGTGCTGTGGGCTTGTTTCAGTGTTCAGGCATTGGCAGAAGCCAGTTTCCACCCCTTACCTTTCTAAGGTCCTGCCTGATGCTTCCAGGAAAAGCCAGCAGCTACCGCACAGGGGCTATATATGCATTTTTTACATACAGACCACAGACCTCATTCTCCCAAGAGCTCCTACTCTCTTGTACACACACAGCACTGCTCACTCCCTTCTTGCTCTGCCCCTGAAAGTCCCCCATCGCTCCCTGGAAAGCCAGGGCCAGGTGCAGTGAGTCCCCACAGAGCACTCAGGCTGAATTAGCCACTTCACTTCTACTGCATTATCCTTAAAACATGCCGGCAGCCACAGAATTGCTGCAGTGGCCTGGTTTTCACCTGCCGCTTCAAAGACAACCGCATGAGCTGGGCTGAGCGAGAGCGCAGCAAGACAAGCAGCAAGGTCCTGCAGTGACCGCCTCGCCAGCAAAGCAGGGCTGCTGGCAGAGGGGCAGAGATGACCGGCATCAGCAGGCAAGCGCTTAGCCTGCAGATGGGAGATGAAGCCACAACAGAGACACCAGACGAAGATTGTCAGATGTGAAGCTGAGAAAGAGAGAAGAAAGGGCTGCAAGTTTCCCCCAGAACAGGGAAGGCAAGAGGACGACTGTAACCTAGGAATTATTTCTGCAGGCTGTAGAGAAGAAAGAAGCACTCATCAGGAGCAAAGCATGCCTGTGAGAGGTTCTGCAGTGTTATTTTTAAGCACTAACCAGTCCAGCTCTCTGATCTGCCTGCATCAAGAGATCAAACTGCACCTTGGTCTCCCTCACCTGTGGTTCCTTCTGGGATCTCCCCGTGCTGTTCGACACCACCCTGATCCTCGTGGTCTCCTTCCTCCACTAAAGGTGCTGTGGCATCTGAAAAACAACGCGGCTTTCACATAGCTGTTGAGTGGCAACACCCTGTGGAGGCCAGGACATGGCTGAAGTACTTTTTGCTCAGAAAAGCATCCGAGTCCCTCCCTTCAGCCAGTGCTTGTGGAGGGAGACAACCAAGCACGACATAGCAAAGCCAGTATCGCAGAGACAACATGAGCTGTCACCTCTGCCACCTTCGCAGAAGATCAGTTGGCCCACACCTCCAGTGGGACAGGGCTGGAACCGGTCAGCATCTCTGTCCACCTTTCTTTTACAGAAATTTTGCAAACTAATGCATTTACCTGAAGTCTCCAAGAGACAGATACTTGGGATTAAAGCAGCCAGAGCAACACAAAAAATGTGCAGTTAGTTAAAATGGTGAACAAGTCTCTAGACCACTTCAGAATTAGATTCCTTCCACAAACGTAGCATTCAGCTAACACCATGGAGCAGCACAGGCATACCCCGAGTCCTACCAACATGACCTTTACATCAGCACAAAGTTTTATGTATAGACTCTGCCCACCCCATCATTCCAGCCTGAATCATGCTCTACTAATGAACATATAAATACTGAGGGGACAAAAAAAGAGTTATGAGGTACAGCTAACTCTGAAATGGAACACATGGACCAGGACACGCTGGGAGTGGGGAGCACAACGATGCAAACCTCTGGCCCTGGGAGCACACAACATGGAATTGCTCCTGGCTGCACTGAGCTAACGGGACCTTGCGGTCACTGTGTAAAAAGTCCTCAGGAAAGAAACCGTAAGCAACTTCCTGAACTACAATAAACCCTTCACCTTCTCTTTGCCTTCTAACGCACTCTCTGCCTTTAAAGTTCATTATCTTGTTCTGCAGAGAGGCAAACATCACTTGTGATGAGACTAATGAAGAGCCTTTGTCCAAGAGTGCAGACACTCCTCCTGAGAAACCCCACCAGAACACGGCATGGCAAGTCTTTTGGCAAGGTTTACCACGACCCCATCCATCATGGTTTCAAAGCAGTAAGTCAAAGAGCTCCCACCTTCCGTAGTTGGGGTGCTCTTAGCGTCAGATGTTTCAGAAACAGGCTCATCTGATCCATCATCGACTGGTATCTGAAGGGGATAGCCTGGAAAACATTCAAATACTTAGAACAAGTCCTTGGCTACAAATTATGGTCTGTGTGTTACGAACTCTGATTACCCAGATCTACAGCAGCAAGAAACTGTAACTGGCGACTATAAAACACCTGAATTCATAAGCAAGCAAAGCGTGAAAATGCCAACCAAAAGCACCAGTGTCATCACCAAAAGGAACAAGTGAAAACCCATCAGCAAAAGAAAAGCCCAGTGAACTGAACAGCTAGAAACAGCAAAGCACGGCACAAGCAGGAAAGGAGATCTTAGCAACGTAAACAGAAAAGATGTACAACTTTGGAGTCACTGTTGTCCTCTCTGCCATTTTTGGAGCCATTAGCCTCCCTCCCAGAGCAGGCTGCTGAGCACTTCCATGATACATTAATTCTAACCATCGCAAACCAGCAAGCCTTTGTAAAGGGCTTGGTGTAGCACGTAACATACTGTGCGAAGACTTGGTTGCAAAAGTCATCTTTTGGAAGAGCAGGTCAAGAGGCACAAGTTTCCTCTCTTCAAGGAGTCTGGGCAAATAAAATGAGAACTGAAGAAAATGACTTGGAAAAGAAGATTCAAACTAGTGTAAGCAAAATCCCTGAGAACGTGTGACGTGCAAAGCTGAGGCTACAAGCTGAGAGGAGCTATCAGACTGAAATGTACTACAGAACCCAGGATGAATGGATGCTATGGATTCTCTCCAGGTCAGAGGCAATCCGTTTATCTGGTTTAAGGTCTTTCCAAAGCACCTCAAGAAAAGAAAATTCATATGATGTTTATATAGACCACAGCCGGGACTGAGTCCCACCAGGCGTTACATGGGTTTCCAAGCTCAACTGTGGAGCATGGTGGAATGAGAAAGGAAAGGCTTCTTGAGAAATGCAGGTCTGAAATATGGGGCGAAAGACTCTTGCATGGCCGCCTCTCCCAGAGCTCTCTGTTCAGTTCCCCCCATGTCCCTGTGCAGGTGAGAAAAGCAGGCAGCAAGCAGCATCCTTGAGCTGTGTCTCCAAATAAAAGCAGTGCTGTATTTTTATAGCGAACTGAGGAGCAAACACAGAAAAACGCATTTGCAAAGCTGCAGCAATAAGATCATCACTAGTCTGGATACTAGGGGTTGTTCTCTCTTGCTGGGCAATGATATAAAGAACCAGTGTTTTCTTACAACTATGAACATCAGAGCACCTTGTGGGCTACCTGCTGTCCACTGGCTGCAGCCAGCTGATCCACGGTAACCTTCCAGACACACACACCATCTCCTCCTGGCCATTCCCTCACACCCAGGCTCTGCTCTCCCCACTTAGGTCATTCTCTCTGCAGTGGGCAAGGCAGGTCCTGTACCCCACCTCCTCCTGGTGGTGCTCACCTGATGGGATGTGCTTCTCCTGGCCAGCTGTGTGATCCTCCATGGTGACGTCCTGACGTTGCTCCGCTATCCTTCAGCAAAGTTACCTGAAGAGGAGAGTAAAAGCAAACACTGACACAACAGGCTTTCACCCAGAGCCCAGCTGGTGCGCTCCCATCCACTGCTCCACAAGACAATTTTGGTTGTCAGCCAGTTTCCAAGAACGTTAAGCATCTGATCGCAACCAATCAGCCAACAACAGCCAACCACCTTTTCAGCCACTGTAAGAAGATACCTACTTTGTTCCCTTTTCCTGATGAGCCCTGAAATCACACCTTTGCACTCGAGGAAGATCACAGCTCAAGATACATGTTACCTATTGGGTTTCACGCCAGTGCTGAGATCCTCCCTGGGGCATCCAAACCCACCAGGAGCAAGTTTTGTCCACAGTCACCAAGTGGAGGAGGACAGTGGGAAGGGAGTGCTAACCTGCCAAACTAGCACCTAAAAGGGCTGCCCTAGCCAGAACACTCTTCAGCAGGGCAACACCAAGCTCGCAGCACAAGATGCCATAGCAATCCACACTCAAGACAGAAAAAATTCACTTAGGGGTACATGTCAAAAGGAAAACACGGATTTCATATAAAGGACATATAAAACAGCCCACGTTCCTTGTAAACAACGGGAAGTTCTAATTATTCCAGCACAAGCAAAAGAATGTGCCAGTCACTGCATCCATCACAACAAGGATATAGGCAACTTCTGCCCACCTGCAACATCAGAATTCCTGAGGTATTTAAGGTGTCCCAAACAAAATGCCCGCCCTGGTGCACACAGGACACTGCTTGGCTGCCGTTTCGTCACAGGTGATCACCAGAACCTGCATGCTTAGTGCAGATGTGCTTCTGCGGCAAGCTCCAAACTCTGCATTTGCCAATTTAACCAGTCTTTCCACAGAAGTGTCTACTGGCAAGGTGTGATGCTGCTGCAGGAAGGGATGCCTTCTACTCCTGTGGATACACCCAGCAGGGACACACAGCTATACCGATACACTGATCATCTTGAAAGCCATCCAAAAGTGACATACAGCGGTAAACCAGGACTCTCCAGAGATGGATTTGGACCACGGACTCTTAGAGAAGAGGGTCTCACTTGGCTGTGGGTCTGAGAGGACAGCACAACGGCTGCTTTAACCCTGAATTCTTCTTGCAGTGCTCAGAAAGTCAGCACCATGGTATAGAGCAAAGCACTGTAAGTAGGTCTGGACACTGGAGTGGAAGTTAGACAGGTACTAAAATTCAGGTTACGTTTTTCTAATGTGCATCCATCTGCAAAAGGAAATTAGCCACTTCCGTGAAGCAGGGACCGTGTTTCTCCTTATTCCCATGCTGGTTGGGCAGACATTGCTTTTAGTTGACTTCCTAATAGATGATCTAATAACAGCCACTGGCAGTGATTAATAACCAGCTATTAGTGTAATCACACATCTGCCATGACCATCAGAAGAGAACGAATCCAGCAATGAAGCTCAGGTTACCAGCAGCATGGAAGCAAACTCGTGGTTTTGTTTGCTGGCAATAAATTAGCTGGATATATGGAACTACGCAAGAGGTACTCCAATGCTAGTAACCAGATCTCTCATCCAGCTTTTTTTAAGCCTTAGCAAGATGACTATGCAATTTAATTTCTGCCTTAGACAGCTACAAAGCCATTTGACAGAACTGTACCAAGTAAGTTCAAGAATTTGCCCTGAAAGGAAATCACCCATTAAAATGGAGGTATAAAATAGGAAAGAATTAAGTATCTAATTTTTGCCCCCAAAATAGCGGGCCCTAATTATTTGGACATGTGGCTGCCCTCCTCCCAAGGCTCCAAGGAACATATTGATTATATCCTGGTCTCATCTGGCTGCCGCTTGGTATTATTTACAAGTCTACTTAGCACTGAAATACTAAAATATAATGTTAACCTAGTGTACAGGGCACAAAAGCAACTTGGGCATGAACACGAGCATAAAGTGGCACACAAATGTGCTGCTGTTGTGTGTGTCCTTGTGTGAGCGCATGTACAGAAGAGTGACCTCTCTGCCCAAAACACACACACAGCACTGGGAACACTTTTCCCCATGCACTGCCCTGTCTGTTGATAGGAAAACACGGCTGGGAGAAGTGTTCCTACCCCACTCATAACTGGTGGTCCCCCCAGCCCAGCTCAGTTCACTAAACATCTACGGATATTATTAACATCTTCACTTTCCAACTGCAGACCCAGAGGCAAAGCACTCACAAATCTGCTGCGCTGGATTCAAATGAGGCTTACTGTTTCCTTATACTGCCTCCTTTCTCTCTTCCTCCCACCTCTTTTTTGAAGAAGAGCAATTAGTGTCTCCTCCAATCTCCCTGGAAAGACACATTTAGTTCTTTCTTGCCTCTGGACAAGAATTTCTTGAGACACCATCCAGAGAGGACTCTGAGCTTGGCAGCTAGTGAGCTCGCATACCCCGCCAGAGGCTCATCTGCTGGCTCCATGGACAGCATCCGACACAGCCAAAGATCTTCCACTTTTCCTCCGAATAGAGCATTTAGCATCAGTGCAGCCCTGGCACAACTGCAGTGAGCAATGATTCAGCAAAGGCCAGCAGATCTGCTGGCGGGCGCGCGAGGCTGCTGACTGTCACCCTGTCAGGGCTGGGGCTTTTCAGCACAAAGGAACGGCCGGCTGTTTTTCAGAGAAGCTGATGATCTCGCGATCTGCCTGAGCTTTGCAAGAAGGCCTTTAATGCTGTGCTGCTCACAGCTGGGCAGAGACAGACCCCATTCCACTGAGCTCCACCCATGGCAGGATTCGGCTGTCTCAGAGCTAAAGGACTGGAGATGGGCTCGGGAGGATGTAGCCATTAATTTTTTAAGAGATGAGAGAGAAAGAGCTGCCTTTTCTGTTACAAGGAAAAAAGCACCACCAAAAGCCACAAAGATACATGAAAAAAAAAACTCAGTGGGACCCTGAGAGCACCTGAAACAGAATCCCAGCACGGCAGGGGCTGGAAGGGCCCTCTGGGGATCACCCAGTCCAATCCCCTGCCAAAGCAGGGTCACCCAGAGCAGGCTGCACAGGACCTTGTCCAGGCGGGGCTAGAATATCTCCAGAGAAGGAGACTCCACAGCCTCCCTGGGCAGCCTGGGCCAGGGCTCCGTCACCCTCAGAGGGAAGTTCTTCCTCGGGTTCAGCTGGAGCTTCCTCTGCTTCAGTTTGTGCCCGTTGCCCCTTGTCCTGTCGCTGGGCACCACTGGAAAGAGTCTGGCCCCATCCTCCTGACACTCACCCTGCAGATATTTAGA
>Ga0065711_1006707_pt1 | contig 16610 bp, 14 predicted proteins | sample Hoacrofraction12_FD_59098 | JGI IMG/M metagenome (GOLD analysis project Ga0065711, IMG submission 59098) | Hoatzin crop microbial communities from Cojedes, Venezuela - Epithelial fraction 12 v2 (version 2) | ecosystem: Host-associated > Birds > Digestive system > Esophagus > Crop | place... | reverse complement strand
AAACCCCTTGATATTTTCCCCCCCCCCCCATCTTTATTTTGGCCTGCTCACAGCTTGTACTGACACAGGCAGGGTGCCTCCGGGGCAGGTACGCCAGGCAGTGCACGCCCCAGGAAGGACTGTGCCTCCCTGCTCTCTAGCTCCTTTCCTTTGAATCTTTAACCATCTGCATCTTCAGACACAGGATGGTTCCCCACATCTCAACTATCTTGTTGATTACACAGTCCAGGGTGAGATTATTTGTCCGTCCGCTGGACTCCCTATCCAAGTGACAGCTCCACGCCTGCCCGGTGGAGATAGCATGCCCGATCTGCAGGGCCAGTGCAGGACCGATGGCATGGCTGAGGTCCGCTGTCCTGCCAGTGCTCCTCCAGGCCACCCTCCTGCGCAGGTCTTCTGCCAGCTCCTGAGCACGTCCACCCTGCAGTGAATGGTATCTCACTGCTCTCTCTGTTAGCTTGATGTCCTTTCACTACCTACTTCGACAAAATTCCAATGAACTTACTAGTTTAGAATAGCTCTGTCTACTTTGAACAGGTACAAATCTGGAGTGAGAAGTTTTTGGAAGTTACAAGGAGAGCATGTATATACATTTACATTACAATAATTTAAAAAACTCATGTCTTTAAAAAATAAGGTAAAAAATGTTTTCTTTGTTTCGGTCACAAAGTTGAACAGACTAATATGAATTATAAAACAACCATAGTTTAGAAGCCAAAGCAATTTAAGTGAACAATTTCAGGTCTTTAGGTTTACCAGATGTGTACTACTAAACCAGACTAAAAACCAGATTACCTGGCTTAGTTTTGGTGATCTGCCTTGCTCATCCTTGTTATTCTTCACTGTTCAAGCAAAAGTGATGTTAGAAATTGTAGAAAACAACCACAAGAAAAAAATTGGGAATAAAGCCTAGCACAGCATTAAGACTAAGAGTTATAAAATACCCCGGATAAAACTTGAAATAAATGTAATTAACACGACCTTTTCCCCTTGAAAAATTATTTTTCAGTGAAGCACAACCCATTGAAGTAGGTTCTATTAAAGCAGTGTCTTATGATAAATCTTGTCTTACAGGTTCATTGATTTAATCAAAAAGACCATCTTAATGAAAATGCTAATTCTTCATTTGGGTAAAACAAGGCACAGAGGCCACGAGTAAAACTCCCAAGCCGGCAGGCACCACTGCTTCCAGGTTCTGCATCAGACCTCACTCCCACAGCCAAAATCTGTATGCCCCAATCATATATGTCCTGCTCCTCTCCTGCGCACTCTGTTAGCAGTGATGTGGCTGGTCTAACAGAACCGAGGGTGGAGATGCACTTCATGAGAACTAATCTTTGCACAGAGACTGGGGTTGGAAAGAGTACCTGTATTTCATATCTAATATTCTTCACAGCCTTGGCTCTAGAACTTTCATATTCACAACAGTGTCAAATACTATTGCTAATGAAACCCGAGGCATGCTGTAAGGTACATATCACAGAGGGCATGACAGCGTAACTGAGGATACATTTTCAGTTCTGCATATCGCAGAACTGAAATTCTCTTCCAGGAGAACAACTTGCAGTCACAAAATGTATCACCAGAAAATGAACTAGAGGCACAAATCAAAGCACCTGTACTAGCAGCTAGATGTATAATATCTTCAATGAGAAAACTATTCCTCTTGAAAATTTGACCTCAGCTGTAGTTCCTAATCAACATCTACCTCAAAAACTGTGTTTAGGGCACATGCCTGCTTCTCTTGATGAGACACCGGCAACAGATTTATTCATTTGCAAATGAGCTATTAGATTATACCTTCCTGTCTGTATATGCATTTACTCCAGAAGAACTTAAAAGGAGGTGTAAATACTTGCACCATTAAGTAGGTCTATGCGGCATGAATTAATCTGCTTGCATCTCATGGCAGGGGGATGATATGTGCTTGTGGGAGTGTGGAGAGGGAGTCACTGCTATGAAGACTGATTGATTTGAATGCAGATTCACGCATGAGACAGGCACCTTCCACCTGTACCAGCCGGTAAAGTTATAAAAAACATATTAATGATTAATTCATAATCACTTTACATTTATAATGTAGACCCAAACCAGTCACAGTCTTACCCGTTCCCATCACTGCCTCCAGACCTGAACTGAGAACTTGTAAATAGTTGCAAGCTCATTCTAAAAAATTTCATATAAAAAAAGATACTAACATAAGCACTTCTGGATCCAGCTGCATATAGATTTTTCTTCAGCAGAACTAAACTGGCTTTTATCTCGGGAGGCTGTCTTGAGGACATTGGTAGGGAATCTGCTTTTTATAGGGCTACGGTGTTTTGCCCAGATCAGTATACTGCACTGAGTATCCAGTTCTGCAAACATAGAAGTGTATGACTTTGAAATCAGTGGATGTACTTACACAAGTAAAATTGCTCTCTGATTGTACTGCTAGTAGGGTCAGATTCCTAATTAATTAATGTGGTCTTGGTGTTCAGTAAATTAAGATAAAACAGAAGATTGCTGGTGATAATATTATGTCAGGGAGTTTTGCAATTAAGTGTTGAAATTTTCATTTTAGTACTTCGTTCAGCTCCTCCTTCCTATGCTAATAATTAAGTTCCCTAGCCACAAAACATCCATTACGTTGTGCCTGTTGTCTGCAGCATTGATATAAAGCCCCATCAGCTACTGTATAAGCTCTTCTTTCACCTTCATTTACTAATATAGTTTTCACTATTGAATACTGATGCAGGCAAAGTAGAAAAACAGTCCTCAACATTTCGCACATGGTGTAAACAAAACTGATGAAAACTGACTCATCTGTGCCCACTTAAAAGATTAGTGTTCTACAACCATTCTTAATTACCTTTTAATCTTACCTTTGAATTCCTTCCCAAACTGACTGTATCCAATATCTTCCACCCTGTAATACAAACTCTTGCTTTTCTGCTGAGCAATCAGACATTTACCTCATCATCATTGAACTTGTCAGTGAAAGTGAGATGACAAATCCATGCCTTGCTATATACAACAGAAGTCATAGAATCATACAAAGTTTTGGGTTGGAAGGGACCCCTAGAGGTCATCTAGTCCAACCCTCCCGCAGCGAGCAGGGACACCACTAACTAGATCAGGTTGCTCAGAGCCCTGTCCAACCCGGCCTTGAATATTTCCAGGGATGGGACCTCCACTACCTCTCTGGGCAACCCGTTCCAGTGTTTCACCACCTTCATTGTAAAGAATTTCTTCCTTATATCTAGCCTAAACCTACCCTGTTTTAGTTTAAAACCCCTCGTCCTGTCACTGTTGTCTCTACTAAAAATATTGTCCCCATCTTTCCTATAGGCTCCCTTTAAGTACTGAAAGGCTGCAATCAGGTCTCCCCGCAGCCTTCTCTTCTCCAGGCTGAACAAGCCCAACTGTCTCAGCTTGTCCTCATAGGAGAGATGCTCCAGCCCTCGGATCATTTTTGTAGCCCTAAGTCACAGAGCTTCTCATGACACAGAGCTCCTACACAGCCCCTATAAATTATTTATGCTTCTCACAACCCCACGTTCTTTATTCTATTGCCAGCAGGACCTTGATGTGGTGTCTTCACTAATCACAACATAGTTATAAGCCCTGAAGGTATTTACCAAACTCTGTTACCTTACAGGTTCAGGAATCCCCACGCTTGTCCCACATGCATCTTCTCTTGCTTCCTTCTTCCACAGATTCTCTACGGCCACAAGCATGAAACTCCTTTTATGTCTGTGTAACAAATTATTTTAGATCCAGGATTGATATCTTGCCAAAACCAGTGAGGAAACACGAGGAAAAATACTCCGCATTTGACAGCCAGACATTGTCCTCTCTTTGTGACTGACATGAAAGTAGCACCCCCGTTTCCATGCTCTTTAGATGAGCATGCTGATAGTAGACTGTCCTGAGCTAGGCTTTCTCTTCTTTTTGCATTCACAGAGAAGCTTAGAAGGGACTTGGTTTGATTCTAAGATGAAAGAAGACTTTTTTTCCTGTACAAAAAGGAAATGTTTTCTATTGCAGGGCTCAATATAGACACGATGTGAAGAGCGATGTCAGTGGGATGAGAAAAGCGTCTGCATCGTGTGGCTGAGGAGATGAGCCACAAAGAGCAGTGCTAATGGGATGGGGAAGTCCCGCTCTTCTCAAATCTTGTCCATTCATTTCTAATTGTGCACTACCAAACATCACAAGACATTGACAGATTACGATATCAAGGTAAAAATTGACAGTAGAAAGCACAAAACTGTCCAATCCTATTAACAGACCTTTCAGAGTATAAAGAATTTCCCCACATGAGAAGGAGCTAATGTGATGGAAATAGTAAATTATAGGCCTATAATATCATGCTTGCATTTAACTGAAGGATATCAGAATTGCAAAAGATACCATTTGAAATATACTTAACTATGCAGAGCATAGATGCTATTAATAGCATTAAAAGGATACAAACGTATTTACCCAAATGCCACAAATCTTTCCAGGCATGTATAGAATATGCTGGTTTTGCACAAGGATTGAAATTAATAGGCATGACCTTTTTCTGACTTGCCTTTCATCCTCGTAAATTCAGCATGTTTGCAAAACAGGCTCAGTGGGATTTGTTTGTGATTTTTTTTTTTACATCAAACACAACAAAACTCACAATCTTTTTTTATTCCTAATAGTCTCTTAAATAACAAATATTGTAACAAGCTGTATACTCCCTGAGTCGTGGCAGTATTAGAAGGTTAGCATCTAGATTTATTTGCAAGCAAGCATCCACCCTTAGATTAGCTTTACCAGCTAGTCTGGACTTTATTCATAAGCAATAGTGATGCTTAGAGCCAAAATAGGAAAAGCTTAGTCAGGATGAATAGATGGTATTAATTACACTGCATTCAGAATGCGCACAGCAAGGGCTCCCTGTTAACTGGTTGATTTTCAGCTTCCAGTATCCCTCGGTCAAACATATGCATGGGTATGATGATGAGAAATCCTACATCCTGCCAGGCACACGTTTAATTCAAGATTTTCTGTTCAATAGAGGCCAGCGACAATATTTCACAGCAGATGCAACAGCCCCATTGAGGAAAACTGTCTGTTCCTTTGGAAAGTATTTTCCTACCCCCTAGTAACCAGCTACTAACTAATGTTCTTAATCTTGGTGATTTGCATCGTTTGTGTTCTTCCCATATTTGAAGTTCAGATTATCCATTTGTACATCCATTCCTTTCAGGAATAGTTGTAATCTCTGTGCCTCCATATTGTGTTACAGTTTGAGCAATATGGATTGTGGAGCATATATTCCATTTCACATGTTTTTAAGACTTTCTCTACCACTAAACACTGCCTGTCTTACAGTACGTAAAGGGGTAAATAGACTGAGCTTCCCTAAATTTCTAAATATTTTGAATAGCTCTTCAAGTGCCTTGGAAGTTTCCTAAGCATTTGTTGTCCTTAACAAAAAATAAGCAATGCTTCTTCTTCCACCTATGTCAGCAGAAATACATCTGAAACCAGATATTTCTGGTTTTTCTTTTCCTAGGAACTGATTTCCTGGCAAGTGACAGTGGACATCCAGAATAAATTCATCTCCTCCATCCAAATGATATTAAAATACAAAGCTGCAGATTTCTTTAGATCTTAGGATGTGGTAGGCCAAATAAAGCCATCAGGAAAAACCTTCCAAAAGGATATCAGCAGCTTGGAGCTGTTCTGCCATCTTCTCTCACTCTGGGTGAGAACTTCTCTCACTCTTGCATACAAGAAAGTGTGGATGAGAGTGGCATCACTGGACCCTTGAGCAAGTAGTTGCGGGAGAACCCGGTTTTAGAAGCAACTAGAAGATCCTTGCTTCAGGGTTAACTTAATTTTCTGATAAAGAAGTTGTGACCTTTTCAAATATTCTGAATTACAATTTGGGTCTTGTGGGTCTCTGCTATTGGCAACAGCATAAACCACTGTCTAAGGATGACGTTGTACCACAGTATAACAGATTTCAGAGGTGTAACTTTGAGGCCTATGAAATATTCTGAGGAACAAACTTCCTTAAAAAACATCATCTTGTACAAAACCAAACCTTACACACGTAAGAATGTCCAAGGTGTGCAGTTTCATTAGAGGACAGGTTTCTTTCTTCACTCATAGCTTTCGCAGATTGTAGCTCAAACATGCACCAAATAGCATAATGGGGGGGAAGGGGATAGAAATTGTACCAGTTAGCAGACGTAAGGTAATATTGGAGCTTTGAACATAGAAATAGTTGTGGAAAGCCTCCACTGACTTCAGCAGTAAACGAATCATAACTTTGACAAGGCATCAGTGGCCAGGGGATCATTGTCCTGACTTGTTATCAATAACCATAACAATATCAATTGTTATCAATATCAGTAATAGTTGATAACGATTACATGTTATCGTAATGAGTTTATGAAAGACTAAAAGAAAAGTTGAGCTAAAATGTTTGACAGTCTAAGTGTGAACTTTTAACTTGGTAAAAATTTCCCAAACGGAATTCCATTAATTGCCTTATTTTCAAGTCGCTGTTGCACTATGTTTTGTATTAATTATTGTAAGCAGTAGCCTTTAGTCACCCAACTACTTTATTTTGAATATTTCTTGCAACTGCTTTGTCCTGTGAGACTTCTGTGAGGAGGCAGAGAGGCCAAGAAAATAGGTTAATAAGAGGTTGCATGAACCTTTCAGCACTTCATGAAAGCATGACAAAGCTTTTGGCCCATGGAGAGCTTGCTGTTGAGATGGTGATGCTAGATTGCAATAAAAGACAGCACAAATAGAAGGTTTCAGAGATTTTCAAAGCAGATATCAAGGTAATGATGAATTATATGGGTGTCATTCCTGTGTGCTGAGATTTCTATTTCCCCCTAGATTACTTATTTTCTAAACTTGTGGCATTGCTAAAAAATTGCACCTTATGTTAGAACAACATTACAAAGAGTGCCAAAAATAATTTTGCTAAAGTTAGGAAATGCCAGCATAAAAATGCAAATACAATCTCACTTTGGTCTTTCTCCCCCTTGCAGAAAAATGCCACAATTAATTATATGACTGTGTGCTACTTTTTTTACAAGGTGTTTGCTTTTTCTGTATCTGGAATGAAATGATATTCAAGCCTATTTAATATATAGGCTTTGCGGCAAAGAAATCCGTTTTCTATTAGAAGTGTTGTTACAATTGCATTGAAGTTCTCAAGTGCAATATGAAGCAAGAAGGGGCTGATGGAGGGGAGAAAAAAGGAGTTTCAGGTTTGCCCAGTTCAGCTGCGCTGATGTGTCTGGATGTGCCTCTGCTCCTGCCGCGGACTGCCTGCGTGCAGGCAGCTTATTGCTAATTGTGTTCTTCAGTTTCTCAATTTTTAAGCTGATTTTCTGGACCCTGACTTGCAGAAGTGCTGCTATTTCGCTCCTGTTATGGAAATCAAAGTGATCGCTGAAGTAAGGACAATACCATGCCTCATGGGCACAAACATCTGTGCAAACAAACTTTAGCTTTACCCTATTGGGTTCTGCTATATGTATATTGTTATTACATCCTCTGAAAGTTGGTACACTGGCATTAAAACTATTATTCTTCCTCTTTTAAAGCTTTTCTCAAGAAAAAAAAGGGGGCTTGTTTTTTGGATTTTTTTTAATTAAAAAGGGAAATATTGATGGTTTGCAGCTTCTGTTTTCCTATATAAGCTCTTTCGGATAGAGCTATATTTTCACGTGCAAAAGAGCTGCAGGGTGTTAAGAATTCAGTGTCCCTCAGTTGTTTGCTACAGCCTTCCCTGATGAAAAGCTGCACCAGATGGGTAAGCATCCCTGAATTGTTGCAACATAAAGGAATATGGATTTGATCAAACTCCCTGCTGCAAATGTCTGGCTTAACCTCTTACTGAAAGCCTTTTTCACCTGAAAGTTTTAACCCATGCGGTAGAATTGCCAACCCAACTTATCCAAAACCACGTTTGGAGGCTGGGTAGAACATGCCACGAGCTGTAGCTGAGAGCTGTTCTGTGCCAAGCAGCTGTTCCCCGAGCTGTAGGTGGTTCTTGATCTCCATAAATTTGTACCTAGGACAAATCAAGCATCAACAGCAGATTGTTCTTCAATCTACAGTGAAAGAAGAATCTAATCTTTAATGCCAAACTTGCATGTGCAATTTCAGGTCCACAAATTGCATGTGCATTTTTCCTGTTCAGGTACTTTCTGAAAGCGGACGTCTTGCACTAGCTACACACAATCAATCCACTGCACTTCATGTAAAGAGAGTTAGCCTGTTTCTTTAAATTGTTCTTGGAAATGCACTGCCACAGTGAACAATTGTTTTATCACAGAAAACATCAAATTCCAGTCACTTGGAATGTTCTGATTTCTACTTGATTTGTTTGCCTTTGAAGAGAGGTTTCAGAATAAATGCTTCTATCAGTGAGAGGAAACTCTGATCATAAACCTACTCAGCAGCCATGGAGAACAAAGACTGCAAGAACAATTTATTCTAAAGAGATCACGCCTAAGGATTCAGTGGATTTCTTATTCCTTTCCTGTTAGCAATAAAAGCCACATAACACAGTGTGCAACCTTCTTGAACTGATCTAATTACAGTCCTTCAGCCATGCACTTCTGTGGTGTGAGACACTGTGACACAGAACAGAAAATGCACAACTTTTAAATAAGTGCAGATACCCACGCATATGCTGATCAATATGTGATATTCGATGAGTATCTGCTATTTAAATAAAGAGTAAATGAAGCGTTGGATTTTATTTAATGAGGCTAGACTTCTCAGTTATTTCAAGAAAAATGAATACAGCAGATGCAAGGTAGTTCATGCTCTGGAAATTGTGTAGTGGAATGGATTTATTTTTACACAATGCAGCTCACAGCTTGAGGCGTAGGAAAGAAAGTTTCTAGAACTCCTTATCTCCTTCCTTTTTCTTTTCTCTTCCTGGTGGTAAGCAGTGCCAGCTACCTTTTCCATATCTAAGCGTTACTTCTGAATTGTGTGTTTAAGTGTTTATCAAGTTGGGAAAATTTAAACAAGTTTTTGCAGTATGTTATCAGAAAGCTTCTCCAGCATTGCCTGGAGGAGATATTAAAAACAAAAAGTCAAACTCAATTCCAATTTACTTCTAACATAGATGAAGTTCTCGCATGTGTGAGTTTTATTGGTCTGTAGTTGTAATACAGTGGAGAGTTTTCTAGGAATCAGTTATGTTGTTTGTATTGCTTACTTTTTATTTGCATGTAGGGAAAAATCTGCTTAATCTAACATCCGCACAGAGATCATTTCTTCCAAGTTAACACCTAAATCTGGAACAGGAGAATCAACAGATGCATGCTAATTATAACCAGGTTTGCACAGGATTGGGGTTCTTTTACTGTTACTCATTTAATATTCAGTTTATATTATTATTATTATTCATTTTACTGGGTTTCATTTTATTGTATTTCAAAGGTTTTATTTCTGTTGCAGTATGTGTAATATATGTTACAACATACTGTTTAATAATTGTTTTGGATAATTTGCACTGGTGGTGAAATAGCTCATGTCAGCAGCTCTGGGTGGTTTGCTATACGAATTCATCTCAGTCTAATACAGTAAGACTGGAAAGAAAAGGAGAAATGCTACAGCATGAAATGGCGTTATTCATACATGAAATTTACTGCGTCATTGCTGGAAAATCCTGCGCTGGTTTGTTTTTATATTTAAAGCTCAACTTTCCCTTCTAACATTGTAAGAAATTATTTCCAAGCATCATGATATGTATAGGAAATAGGCAGATTAGATTAGTCTGTTCTCTAGGTCTTAATCTCATTTCTCCAATACTACACAGTTTATTTATTGGGATCATAGGTAATTGTTGAAAATGGCAGTAAATTACATTTTTGATAATTTGCAGCAATTTAGATCATCTGAACATCTGAATTTTAAAAGCAGAATGGGAAATAATTTCTAAGTAGGTTAGATCAGAAAGCAATTATGAGATTTGCTCCATTACATTCTTTGAGGAAGCCAAGGTAGTGCAGCAGTAGCACTTTAGCTCAGTTAGGTGGTAAAAAACATTAGAGGTAAATATATTTACCATCAACTGCACACGATGATAGGGCTGAGCGATAAAAGCCGTGTTTGACTGATATGTATTTTTAGCAAACAAGCTTCCTGGTAGTTTCTGAGATGGATTTCTCTGCTCTGTAGTTTGCTTCATCCTTATCCATGTTTCAGAACAGCAAGGCTGAAAACGCTGGGATTCATTCCTGCATCCGGCTGAGTTTCCCCCTCACATTTCTTCTTTAACTTAATGATCTCTATCTCTCTCGGAGGCATTTCTTCCAACACCCCAGGTACTTATTAAACATGTCTAATAAAATGTCATGGTGGCCTGCTCCCACCTTCTGTGGGCCTGATCCAGGATGGACTCTACCTACTCCTGTACCTTGAGACAAATGAGTATCCCCATTGAGACACGTGAATATCCCCATCGAGTTTAACGGAACCATTCAAATGCTTGAATTTATCTGCGTAAGTGCTATTGTGGCTCCATGCCAGGACAAGCTGCTAATGTACCAGCAAACAGAGGGAAAAAATGTGGTTGCTGCTTTCTGGAATTCCTGTTGTTTTGTGAAGTAGAGTCCTTCTAGTTCAAGGAGGGTCAGCCCATGTTTCGTGCCATTTCTCTAGGTCAGTAAGTTGCATTTGGACCTTGCTGATGACACAGCAGCAGCACTGAATGTGCCTCTCCAGTGCTGCAAGAGCTGTGGTACAAGGACAGGAATGTTTATTCACCATGACCTGGTGCGTACACGTGCCTGAGGCATTTCTGTTTTGATATGATGAAATTGTGCTAATGTATTTCTGTTAAACAGATGGTTAAAATCCCTACTGGTAATTTGGAATCAGGGGAAAAAGAGTTGAAACCTTTTAATGCAACTGCTGGTTGATTTTTGAAGTTAAAAGTCAGTCAAATCCCTGGAGGTGAAATTGAAATTAACATTTCCCCTATAGACATCCATAGAAACCCAAAGTGAATTTAAAATCCCCCAATTGCCACTGATTCTGTAATACATTTGCACACCCAACTACTGTAACAACACATTTTGCACACTGTGTGGAGAAAGTAAGTAGCAGGATAAACTGAAGGGGGAGAGATATTAAGGGATATGCCCAAGGACACACACAAGGAGTGAGATGGAGCCAAGAGTAGATTCCACCGTTCCTTCTTTCTGGTGCCCTGCCAGGCTCACCAGATCCACCTTCAGCTAGGATTTTGCCCAAACAAAAGTGGGCTGTTTGTTTTGTTTTTCCTGGGGCCTTCCAGTTACCTAGGGAAAACAAGAAAGTGTTATAGCTTTGAGGAGCACAGACTGGCATAGTCGGAGCTTGCCAGGGCCTTCAGCAGTGCAGTGCAGCTAAGCCCAGCTCAGGGGCTCTTCCCGTGACAGCTGGAGGATACTGCAAGCTCCCACTTCGCAAAGTGACTGCAGACAAAAGCCGAACGGAACTTTCAATTTGTACTTGATATGTTGCAAACTGTTTTGGGGACAGCTGTGTTCGTCACACAGTGAACTCTGCAAACAGGCGACCATTACCCTATGTCTCCACAGGAAAAAAAAAAGAGAGAAATTTTTAATTAATTGCGAACAACACATCGTCACAGTCTACAAAAATACAGTTCTAGAATATTATTCTCTGTGGGACCTGCCATTTCAAAATTAAAAGCTAAACCGTTTACTAAAAAGCTGTCATCATGGTTGTTTAGTTGCTTAATTGCTGCTGCTTTAATATATACTCACGCTGTTACAAACCACTTTTGCCAAACTAAATTGGAAAGCATATATTACAAAGAGACGATGATTTTAAGAGCATTGTTCTAATTACTCTCTCTCATTTTTCCAGTAACAAACACTGTAATTGTTATGGGCTTAGGTTTCTGGCAGAGCAGTCTAAAGGCAAACCTTGTGGACTTATATTTGGGCATAACCTTCCCTCTGCCCAGTCTCATTATTATGCAAAAAGGTGCTGAGAATAACAAAACTCGTATTTTGTTTCCCTGAAACATCATCTATCAGGCTGTGTCCTTGGAGACCTAGGAATAATTGCAAACCCGCTACCAAATAAAACGAACAGTTGTGTCACATACTGTCTTTATCAACTTCATATTGAAAGCTTTGAGGGTGCAAAATGTTTAAGCACCTATACATATTGGGAGAGTAAAGTTTATTGGCTGACAGTCACAGAGGTAACTGAATGTGATTTTATTTTCATTGTTGAAACTCATATCAGGCATATCTGGACCTTTGGGCAAATGCCCTTTCTTGTTACGAAATAAATACAAATAAATAATGAGTAATGTAAAACTGACCTAAAGGCAGCGCTTTAGTTCCACCTCAAACCACAGAACAAGAGGATGGTCCAACTTGAATGCTACCTAATTTTTAGCTGGGATTTTCACAACGAAGTAATTTTTTCTTAACTATTTGTGCATCAGTGTTGCATCCTTTTCCAGTCCAGCACTTGTGTCAGTCATAAGACCCCTGCAGTAGGTACCATGTTCTTGTTTATTTTTTTACTGTGCACCGTGGATCTATCATCTGGAGCAGAGCATCCTCCGCATGACTTTCTTTTTCTTTTATCAAAATCATCCTTAATTTTATTTTCCACATCCTGTTTCTTCTGGAGCACCTCCTTTTTACAGAGAGCAGCATTATACACAGGAGAGAAACTCATTATCTAGTCAAGAGCTTTTAGATCTTTTGTAAGATAGATAATTGCAGGTATGGCAGAGAGCAGTCTGTTTTAATGTGTGCTTTTGTTGTTTGCTATAGGAATATTAGACTATCCTTGAATTTGCAGGAAAAAGGTTTTTCTTGGTCACAATATAGTCATTTATTACACATGTATGAATTTTCCATCTGCTTATTTAATTTTATCATCTAATTTCATAAAGTCCTTCAATTGATTAATCGCATTCAGTCTCTTTCAGACATTATGAATAACATGCAACTGGAAGACACTGATCACAACCATTTCCAGTACTGTTCAGAGGCGGTGTGGTGGTTCCTTGTACCCAGCTCCAAAATGCATTGGCACCATGGGAAATCCATGGAAGCACCAACATCAAACAGTTGGGTCAGTTTGGGGTTTTGTCCTTTTTTTCCATCATATTGGTTACATTCCTTGTATATGTGACCCATAAAAACATGCATCTCTTCTGTACAAATTGCTTATCATAAATTAGCAAAATGTGCTTCAGTGCAAAAGTAGTTGGAAGACTAGGGTTCACGGAGCCCAGTGGAAGTTTTCTGTATTTAATTCAGGGAGCTTTCTGACAGGTTTCAGGGTTGGAAGCTTGTTGATTTGGTTTACGGCATGTGTCCATGCAAAGAAGAGACTGGAGGAGAAGCAACACACAAGCAGAGCACAAGCAAAGAAGCATTTGCTCAACACACCATTACGTTCACATGGTGGGGCTGAATTTTCGTACTTCTGTGTGATCAGCTCCAGACATGTTTGTTTGACAGTGAACATAGAACAGTACATAATAACAGAACCTCCAAATCCACACAGATTTTTGGATTTGAGGGTTTTGCTTTGAAAATGCATCGTAACTCAGGTATGAAAAATAACGTTGGGTATTGGAGACATTTGTGGCAGACAGCTGCCTGTGTTCTAGCATTTGAGTTCAAGGGAAGCCATCAGTGAAGCGTGTTAGTTACCACCAAAGTTGCCCTCTGTGAGAAAATAAGAGTGAATGGAGACAGTGAAGTGGAAATACACATTGTGTGAGTGGGGAATCTGTTGCCTGTCATGTCTCATAGAGCACTTGCCATATTTTAATCATCATAAGCACAGCTACTGTTGACATCTTTGTAGCCATGCATGACAGCATGAAGTATTTTACTGTAAACTCTTCTTTGGTGTCTGCTTATCTAAAAGTCTTTCCTTCTAGAATTCTACATCTCTCTTGCCTCCCCATTTCAGCTGTTGCATGTTTCATTGCCTACGTAGTAGTACATGCCAAGGGATTCCTTACATCTTCACAGTCCTGGTTATACATCTTGGGTATTTTGACAACTTTTCTGGTGATCTTCCCTTTCACTTCACTGTACTCATAAGCTTTCATTGAGTTCTGTGGTCTTTAAATTATGATTATCAGGGCGTTTTGTTAACTCTTATATGACATATTTTTGAGGAGATCTTCTATCTATAAAAGCTTTTAAAAACACTTTTAAAAGTAAAAAAGAGAAATAATCAGTTACTTTGTAAAACAGCATGTCACCTCAGTAGAGTAGCCTGACCAGTCTTTCAGCTTCTACACCAAGTAAGCAATGTATTTCTCTCCCCAAACTCATGGATGCTCTTCAGTATTCATTTATATCTTTTAAAATATTTTTATAGCTTTTCCAGTGAATCAGTGAACAGAAAGCAAATAGTGGAGAAATAAGTAGTTTTTAAGACTTGATTAAAAAATGGAAAATTATTTTGATAGAAAATTTAAAATATTTCTAAAATCATTTTTACGTTGTGTTTTAAAGATGTAGCAGATCCCTTAAATCATTTTTTTTCTCTGCATCTTTTTTCAGCTTTTACTTTTGAATTTATTCAGAGAGGTCTGAGGGGCTCTTTCCCTTCCTTTTTCATCTGACTTATGTTTTCCTTCTGTTGTCTTGTAGCTGATAGTGAAAAGGAAGATCAGACAAATGTGGAAGACTGAAAACCTGAATATTTACATGTTCAGATGGTGTGTATCTCTAACAAATACAGAAAGCTAATAAAAATTACATATGTTGTGGATGTTCTCACCATTATTTGAAATGAAATTTCAGATATGTGTATATCTTTATGCTTTTAATCACAAGGTATTTTTGGTGGTTTCCTGCGGATTTCTCTTGAACGGCAGACAGTCCAGATAATTATGATAGATCAACATGTCAAATTACAGGCAGATTGTAATTCAGAGGGATGCTAAAATTCTGAAGATTATGTCAGATTAGAAATCCAAACACATCTGTGCATAGACTTTTCTTGCCAATAATTCAAGGAGTTGAAAGGGAAAAGATACGGTTTTCCATCTCTGCCTTGTGTTCAGTGAGGTTAAGGAAAAGTTTTTGAGGGAGTAGACTAGGAGGAAAGAACAGCTCTATCATTTTGGCAGTGTTAAATTTTGCAGCTCTTAGATTAAATTTTGTGTATTCAAGTAAAACAGCTACACTCAATTAGACAGCTTCACGGTGATAACTAACTATTACTGGCGTGTGCCTGTGTGTCTGCACCCAGACAGCAAGGGTTTATCACGACCGTTCTACTCAAAAGTGACAACAGTGATGCAGATCAATACAAATGTGTTTCAGCCATTCCATTACCCCAGCATCTGAAATACCAGGTATTCTATATACTATAGAAATATTTTAAATGTGGTTTACAGGTTAATTGTAATTAAATACTTTGTAAAGAAGTGATTAATAATAATTATAATCTTTCCTCTAAAGCTTAGCACCTTTGTCAGTGTTTCTAACTCTCTCTCTATATATAGAGTTAACTCTTTCTCTATATATATAGTTACATAAAAAACCCTGAAGGACATGAATGAATAAAAGAACTAATTTACACTGAAGGATATATAGCTGTTCAAATCTGCTTGCTCAGGCCCACCCACATGTATGCAAAGATACTGGTTTCTACTGGATCTTGGTTTATCTCTCTTTAATGGGTACAAAACATACAATGGTTTTAATTATAGCAAAAACCTGTAGGTACCATGGGCTCACCCACAATATATAATGCCTCTTGCCCAGCCATTACCGAGGGGTTTCAAGAGAAAGCCAGGGATAACAATGTTTGGGGGACCAGAGCTCATGAGGCAGAACTAGAGATGCTGAGGCATCTGGTGGCTGATTCTACAAAATATGACAGAAATAACTGAGGTGACAGCACCGGAAAATTATAGGGGTATGCAGGGTAAATCGCTAGGTGCCAGGCAAAGGCAGTTCTGCTACTCGCACATCAACTTGTTTTCTTTGTTGCTGTTTGGATGCTGACATTTGGACTGTGAGAATGAGCCTTATGATGATGGATTCCCAGTCAGAGTACAGATGAAGTGATCAAAGGTGCTTGATAAATTGATGTGTTCATTTATCATAGGGTTCTCCAATTTATCACATGGGTAAACAACAAGCTGTGAGTGATGACAAAGATTTTATTAAGAATTATCTCTGGTAAATAAACTTTTGGGGATGCTCCATTATTTGAAACATCTACATCTAATGTGAATAACCAAAACTTCCAGTTCTGGTGCGTGAATTCTCCTTCCCTGAGCAATCTCTACTTCCTGATAGCCACCGAGATCTCATGGATCTGCTTTCCCTTTGCCATTGAACATGAAAGGCAAGACAAGCCACAGGCTCATTCACCTACCATTCAACACCAACGCAGCTTGAAGTGTAATGGCAGGGTAGTATGTTGTAAGTGTGCATTAATATGTGCATTAAATCAGGCTGAGAGAGTTGGGCTTGTTCAGCCTGGAGAAGAGAAGGCTGCGGGGAGACCTGATTGCAGCCTTTCAGTACTTAAAGGGAGCCTATAGGAAAGATGGGGACAATCTTTTTAGTAGAGACAACAGT
>Ga0065711_1040871_pt1 | contig 16611 bp, 4 predicted proteins | sample Hoacrofraction12_FD_59098 | JGI IMG/M metagenome (GOLD analysis project Ga0065711, IMG submission 59098) | Hoatzin crop microbial communities from Cojedes, Venezuela - Epithelial fraction 12 v2 (version 2) | ecosystem: Host-associated > Birds > Digestive system > Esophagus > Crop | place... | reverse complement strand
GGCCGGGCCTGAGGCGCTGGTGCCCGCCGGGGTTTGGCGGCGGGTGTAGCCGGGGCCGGACCTGTCCGAGGGTGAAATTTCTGAGGCGTAAGATGGCATCTGCCCCTTCTTTTTGCCTTGTGTTCTCCCTCCTTCCTTCTCTCCCGCCCGCCGTGCGGTGATCTCGCCATGATTGTTGCCTTTATCCGTTTCTGCCTCCCTCCCTCCGGTACGTCCTCTCTGGCCGCTTGCCCGCTGGAAGCGGGGAGGATGGGGAGGAAAACGGCCGCTGCTCCCTCAGCGGTTCCGGCCGGGCTGCGGGCTGAGGCGCGGTCTGCCCGGCTGCCGTGCGCGCCGCACTCCGGGGCGGCGGCCCCGGTTTGTATCGGAGGGCCGCGGCCCGGCCGGGCTGTGGGGGGTGGCCGGGCCGCCGGTGGCCAGCGTAACGTCAGGTGTCGAACCCGGCACCGAGGCGGTAACAGCTGGTGAAAACGGAATCAAAAAACCCCCGAACTTCCGATTTACAGCTGATATTGTGTGAAAGGTTGGTCCTGATAATCGGGTTTGATCTGCGTCCGTCCACCTGGCACAGGAATGTTGTTTATCTGCTCGCTCGCTTAGAAGAAGGAAAAAAAGAAAATTACTCGAAGCATTGGGTTAGTTTTTAGTAAGAGGAAAGGGTGAAGGGCAGTGTGCTCTTTTATTCGTTGGTATCGCTGTGTATGTGTTCAGCGTCAAATGTAAATAAGTCTCCTGTTCCACACTGGTTTGCGTAGTGCTGATAGTCCCAAGGTCCTGCTTGGACCCTCTTAAAACAGTAACTGGTCTTGCCTCAGTTCAGATAAGTGTGAAACTGAATTGGGTAGTCTCAGGGGGGCATCGTTTAAGCCCCTACCCCAAATTTACATTGTGTGGATATTTTGGAAGGTTGTTGGAGTTGTTCTTCTGTTTGGTTATTTGTAATACTTTGCCCCTGCCTGCAAGCCTTGCTTTATACCAAGGTGACCATTTATTTCCAGGAAGCACCTGTTTATTGGGGGTTTTTTCCGCCTCATGTTTCATTCTGTTACCCTATTTCTTTTGGTTTCTGGGTGGATTTTACTTGAGTTGGGTCTCAGAAAGCAACTGTGGCTCTTGTTCCAGAGCAGACTTCTTGAAAATACACTGTTCTCATGTTTCATTGTAGCGAGGCTGTTGTTGTAAGGAAAAAAACTGTGTTTGACCGCTTTTCCAAAGTGTTGGGCAGAGAAGATGGCAGGATGGGTTTTGGAGTCTGCAGTGCAGGCTGTGTTTGGTGTTATAGTCTTTCATCTGATTTTTCTGGCAATCTACTCTGTTTCCACTTTGTCTATCCAGGGCTCCCGAGGAGTGAGTGGACGTAGCACTTGACAGTGCTGTCTGCCTGGCACTGATCTAGGAGTTGCAGTTCTTAGTAGTACTTAGTATGAAGTCCAGGAAAGTCTTATGTAGACATTAGCAATTTTTTTATTCTGCCATTTGAATAGGGTAGCCTACTGATTTAAACTGAGTAACTTTATGATTTAAGATTTGTGTTAATACCACTAAAGAAGGAATTTAGCATAAAGGCACAGAGATCTTTCACGTAGTAAACTGCCATAACTGGTATAACCAGTCATGCTTTTCCTATGGCAAGCTCTACTGGAAGATGATGTGGCAGGTAAATGCTGCCAAACCTTGGTCTAAAGTTTCATTACTGTCAAAGCTTTGGGGGTGAAACATTGTTATTTCTGGAAAGGTTCAAATAACAGCATACTCAAGAGTTAGGTGCTGGTAACTGGAATTTGCTTGCTTCCTAATTGAGAAAAAGTGCTTTTTAGGTAATGGGAACTGAGATTCAGATATGCATGTCACTGGAGGCTTGCAGGTTCAAGACGACCAGTTATGGCTGTATGGAAGGGGGAAGGTTTCTTGAACATTATGTTGTTGGGGTGTGGAGTGAATCACGTAGTGCAAAGAAGAATTCGTGTTGAACTCTACTACCAGGTTGAGTTTGTTCGCGCTTAGCAGAGTTTCAAGCCCACTCATCTTGCCTGTTCTTCTCTATTATCCATACTTTGCAGGGCTGCTAAATTGTTCTGATGAATTCCCAAGCAACCTTTTCTGGAAGAAATGGATAACAACAGCTCTTTTCACTCTTAAACTAGTGTTGAAAGCTGTTGGTACAAGTTGGCAGAAAAAGATGTGCTAATATCTCAGCTAAACTAAAAGTCAAGAAATGTCCTCAAAGACTCTTTTTAATACTTTTTTCAAAATCTCCTCCAACAATGTTGCTCTGAATTAGTTGATTCTTCAAGATGTTTTGCCACTTTTCAACCATAAAATCACTCTAAAGACAAAATTATAGCATGTGATGCAGAAGCATTAAAAATACAAAAGCCTGGAGAGTGAAGAATGTTAAACAAAGAACCAAGCAGTCAAGAACAGTAGAAACATTTGACCTTTTGCGTGTTGCTAGTAATAATAGTCTCCCAGTAGTTTTTCCTGTGGCTATTGTTAGCCATGGCAAACTGAGGGGCATTTTGACCGGTTGTGCAATCGCTTACGTCAACCTTGGGAACTGTCTGTTCCGAGTCACTGAAACAGTACTCAGGTCCATCTTGCGAGTAGCTTCGTAGGGATCACTGCTGCTCTAGGAACAGTCGAATGGTGTGCCAGGATCTGAGAACAGCAATATAAAAGTTGAGTGGAGTATGCATCTATTAAGAATATACAGCCTGTATTGATAGTGGTGTTTACTCAAAGGGCGGTGAAAGAAGATCACCCAGTAATGTTGTTGCTGTGCATCCTAAAGCTGTTCTGTTAATCAAATCTCTTATCCATGGATGTGAAATGATCTCCTGAGGGAATCTAGAGTAGATTATTTTCCTCTGTTCCCTCGCCCAGCATTGTTTCCCTCAGGTATAATAGCATTGCTTCCTGGCTTCTGCATGGATGAAAAGGGAGGAGGGAGCCAGAATCTTGAGAGTGTTGACTGTGTCATCAAATAGGGTATCTAAATAAGAGAGCCATTAGTTTGAACTTCTGAACCCATCTTTGTTCATATTTATTATTGTATATATATGAAAAGGTTTTCAGTATTTTTTTTTTTTTGTGCATCTGCTGCTTTGCTCATAGGTTCTACAAATGCAAGGTTTCCTCAGATTAAGACTCTAGACTGCTTACGGGTAGAATGTGTCACAAAAACAATCTTCATATTGTCTTTTGTAATATATGCACAGCAGGTGTTCCATATGGCATGTTCTTTAATAGCATTTGGCTACTGAGTTTAAAAATACTGGTTTTTAAACTAAGAGAACAAATGTGTATTACAAAACAATTTGATAGTCATTTCAGAGAAATGAAGCAAGTCTGCATTTAGAATGAGGTTCAATACTGGATTGCATATATCCCTAGCTTTGTTCACTTGCAGAGTGAGGTTAGACCTGCCACTTGATCACTTGCATTCAAATTGTTGTTCCGTAAAACACACATAGCACTCACAATGTTTACCCGGTCCTTTCCTAAGGACATTTGCTTAGAGTTCTTCACAAACATAAGTGGAAAATTAGTAGTCAAGTAAAAGATGTTACGTGAGGGCAAGCTGATACTATGTGCTGTTCTTACATTATTTCACAATAAGCAGCTGAAAATTCAGTATAATTTGAAAAAGCAGTTTAAAATTAATTTTATGTGTAATTAAATATCTGTGTCTTTACATAAATTATGAAATTCTACATGCAAGTTAACTTATCTAGAAAGGGCTGTTGTTTGCTCGTCAATCTTCCAGCTGTGAGTCTACCAGTATTTATTTGAAATATTTTGTTCTGAGACTACATGTACTACATCATTACCTCACGTGCCATTCTTATCAGTGTTTCTGAGATAAACCACTATTTTTAGGAATTTGTCATTCAACTGTTTAAAAAACAGACAACAAAACCCAGCTCCAAGTGTCATTTCAATAGATGTTATGCTTTAGAAAGGAGGAGATCACTTATGCCTGTTGGTTTATGACTTGATAGTCTTTGGAATAATATGACAGGTGTATAGTACCGAATAGACATAAAATTGTTTTTTAGAGAGGAATACTAATTATTGACTTGGTCCTTGAACTTTGTGGAAGCAAAAACAGGTTTTAAAAAACATAATTGCAAATTTCCACTTTTTCATATTGGCTGAAACTTAACCTCTAATGACTCAAGTGCTGAAAACCAGTGCAGTTGAGATGGATTGATACTCTTAAGCTCTAGGTATAAGTGAGCAATAAATTTCCAGTGTGCAAATTCTCTCTGTTTATCTGCCACTGTCTTCTGTTAGTTTGTACTTATCAGAGTTGGGAATAGAAAAATAGAAGACTAAATGGTAGCATAAGAAACAGAGCCCTGAATATCATCCTCTGTTCAGACTACACCAGGAAATTAAGCAGAGTAATTTCCTTTGTTAATTCTGTATTCTGAAATAATTATTCCACATTAGAAGCATGATAAATTTTTTTGCAGTAAAGTAACTTTTAACAGTACTCTCTGCAGTTGCTGTTGGTCATCTGTCCTGCGTAGAGAGTATTAAGAGTGAGCATAAAATTCGGTGAAAGATCATTATATACTTAATGTCAGTAGTACTACTCGGTTTGTTGGATGTACTGTTTGCAGACAGGTGTCTAGGTAGTGCTGCAAAATGACAGAAAGAAGATCCAAAACATCCAGCTTTCTTCAGACACTGTATGTGTTTTCTAATGGTGCAAGTCATTAATCACGCAATCAGTCATTGAAGAAACCTGCTTGTATTACTGTGGTTTGTTCTCCATGCAATTTACTAGTGTGAAAAAGAAGGGAAAGGGAGTGTTGGCTCAAACGACCGCCTTGAAGGGCACATTCCAATTTCTCTGATACTGTATTGTTTTGAGTACGTGGGGTTTTTCTGCATGTTGATTTCTTTTTTTGAGCCTTTGAAAGATTAAGACAAATGAATAGATGAAATAAATGAACTTTTTTCTGAGGTGTCTCGTAAACCTTGGTGGAGAGAAGAAGGAAATGGAAGAAATTGTATATAGAAATGTTAGTTCTAGAACTGCTCACAGTGAAAGAAAAATTTGCTTCTAGCGGGCTTATGAGATATGGCTGTGTCCCAAGCACAGTGTGTTACTCAGTATGCTGCTGAATCTTTTTTTCCCAGTAATTCAATAGACCACCATGAAATCCCAGTTCTAAGAGCAATGGAGTAGAGAAGTGCTTTTACTTATGATTTAGACATGTAGTTCAGGTGCTTCATGCAGAAACTGTCATTTCTGTGCACTCAGAGGACAGTGATGAGGCTCTGGTTCAGGTGCTCGGAATTGCTCTTTGGAGGTTCTATTCACTCTCTGTATAGGGGCTTAGTATTGAGAGGCTTGTGTGATAATTTAAGCATCACAGATAATTGGGGTCAAACAGCGTGAATTTCTTTCCCTCTCAACACCTCCCAGGTGTATGAATATAGCAGGAGTCCCTCTCTGTATAACAGATGCCGTTTTGCCCTGTGCTCCTTTTAAGAATGTATGAAACTTCTTTCTAGATGTCAGCTCCTGAAATAGGTTGAAAGAGTAATTCTGTTGATACAACCCCCTTATTAGACTGCGGTATTTCTTCTCCTGAGAAGTTGTGGATAACTTGTAAGATATATGCTTCCCTGGATAAGTAGCAGTGCTGTGGATCTATCTGAGACAAAGGAAGAGACAGAAAAGTTGTAGTGGATGGAAGGAACTGCTAAATGCAGCACTTGCAAACCAATTCTGCAAAGTTTTTGAATTAGTAAACAAGTGCATCAGTGAGTAGTCAGAGTGAAAATACTGCTGGATTTAAAGCTAAGCACGAATGATTCTGCAGGATTAGGACATCAGTGATGAGTGTTAAGAGATTTAGAGGAAAAATTAGATCTTGTCATTTGTCATATCAACACAACTTAAACTCTGTATTCATTCTAGCTGAATTACAGTGGTAGCTTGCATGTCGTTGGAGTATGAATACCTGTAGGTCTGTGTATAATCTTGATGCGTAATGCCTGTATAGACCCATACTTCAGTGTTCCCTCTTTTCCTGCATTGACAATACGGATAATTCAGACCAATAGGCTGCTCTGTTCTCTTTTGCTTGGGAAAGGCACAGTGAAACGCAGCTTGCAGCACCTGACTCATCGGATCTGCATGTCTGTAGACAGACCACAGAAGATATAACTGTCCTGGCTGATCTTCACCTTGCAGTGAGACAGCTTCGTGCTTTGGAGGCCCATTTACTTGATTCAGTTTGATCACAGCTTCCAGGGAGCTGACTGGGGAAGACACGTTGTCAGCCAAGAGTTGTTGAAGAGGCACAGATGGCATTGATTCCCTACCTAAGCGCATTTTATTGCCTTCAGAGTATTTTACATAAATGAAACTATCACTCTTACCTTTTCTGATAGAACTCCTTAAAATTCTTCTTATTTTTTGTTAGTACCACTCTAATATTACTGTATTAACAGTTTCTTGGAAGATTCATTTTAATAACTCCATTATGTTAAGTAAATTGACCACAATGCATGATTCTGTCATATTGGAAGTTCTGAGTTGCAGGGTTTTTCAGGTGCAGAGGATTTGTTGGGATTCAAAGACCCTCAGAATGTATTAGCTGCTTTGAAAGGACGCTGAACTGTGAGGACAGTGCTATCAGTGACAGTACAGTCTCATCTGTGTCTTTTTGATGAACGTATTACATTCACATAAGACTTGCTGAATTCTGCTCTGTCTCTCATTCAGTTCCCTTTTGTTGTTTTTGGATGCATCTCAGAAGCATGTGTTGTTCAACCTATGCCTTCCTACATAACTATGGTAGGTCATCTTGAATGTTAAATTTGATCTGTCGATCAGCTTTTATAATTTTTTTTGCAAAGATTTCAGCTCATCTCTTGGTTCTGAGAAGTTGTGATTAGATCAGCAGTTTGGTTTAGATACACTCTTCGTGGTTGTAAAGATTCCAGTTGGAGAGAGTCCAGCAGAGGGCTACGTGGATGATGAGGGGACTGGAGCATCTCTCCTACGAGGAAAGGCTGAGGGAGCTGGACTTGTTTAGCCTGAAGAAGAGAAGGCTGTGAGGGGACCTAATAAATTCTTATAAATATCTCAAGGGTGGGTGTCAGGAAAAGAAAAATTATCTGGGTGTCAATGACATACAGAATTATTATCAATTTAGCTGTTGGAGAGAAGGCACTTAGACTGTCTTAGGAATAGTTTTCAGATGCTACTTGTGTAAAGTTGTTCAGCTCTTGGGAAACTCTACAACTTTTGCTGCAACAAAATATAATAAATAAAGCTAAAAAAGAGAAGCAAGCATGTACAAATGTTGTACAGAGCATGAGCTGGAAGGTAAGCCTATGGTATGCTGGAGTTTAAATCACTCAAAACACTGTGATAGATAGCATTTTCCTGTTTGCACAGAAAAATGTGGATGGTGTATTTTAATGGTTTTGGAGAATATAAAGAATTGAAGGATTTTCCAAAGGAATAGAAATGCCATCATGGCTAATAAAATATCTCAGTGGGAAAACAGGATGATGCCATATGCCAGAAATATTATGAAGTTGTGTGCATTCCAGCTATTCTGGCTACATGAGGAAATGATTTGTGGGTAGATAGCCTACAACCCACATAAATTCTGCCACAGATGCAGAGGTGCCATAGTTGGCTGTTTGCAGGGCTATCTTGGTTCCAGCGTGTCTTGTTAGCTGTGGCAGAGCACTGTGTGAGTGCAGCTGTACCTCTTCTGAATCCAGGCTGAGTCTAGAAACAATTTGGCTGTGTTTCACCGTGTCCAGACCGACAGGCTGTAACAGTCCTCTCTGGTGTCAGTCTGCAGACAGGGAGGTTTGTGGAACATGATGCTGAGGCTTCTTGGTGGCACCTCAGAAAGCCAGATTGGGATTTTCAAGGTTTCAGCAGGATTATGAACCCAGCTGGTTCCATGTGGAAATGGATGTTTCAGCACTGTGGTCCCTTGTGTTCTGGGCAGACTTGTTAGGAACAGGGCCAGCTCAGGTTTAATGCTGAAACTGGGGTAACATCTGTCTGTCTCAAAACACTGGGAAGCACTGGCGAAATTACTGAAGCTGTGTGTGGACTTCTTCAGGAAACCTCAGATCCAGCACTGTGCAGCAATAGACATGGATTTGTGTACAGTCAGCTGTAATGTAACATTGCTTTCCTTAGCATGCTCTAGAGCACCTATGTTTGCTCCCCCCCTGCCCCGGCCCTTACGTTATCTAGAGTATCCCTACCTTTTGTTAGCTAAGATAAAGGCTGTCTGTCATGAAGATCGCAAATGTTGCATAACTCTCTGTCATGAAAGGTAATGAAAACTTTCTGATACAAATGCTTTCCGATGGGGTAGTGAACGCTATTTTTTTTTTTAATGAGTGTCAGCAAAATACTATTTCTTGAAACTTTTTTTTAGTCTTAATACACTGGGAAGAATAAAGAAAGAAAAGTTCCTTACATCAACTCCTTTCGTCAATTTAATCTTGGTTTTTGTATGTAAAACTGTATGATAACATAGGTTAATTTTAAGTCTGACTGCAGCTTTTGAGGAAGGTACTGGTGGGCTCTAAGTGTTACGTGCTTCCATTGTAGTCAGCTTTGACAGAGCAACTCTCTTGTTACTTCTGTTTGGAACATTTATGTCTTGTTCTTCGAAAGCGTAACAGAGTTCAAAACCTAAAGTAGTCAAAGGTTATGTGCTCATTCCTTAGTCTCCCTCTGCAGCCTCAGGGCCAGTGTTTCACAACGGTAGGGATTCTTTGTTATGTGGTTATGAAGTGTTCCCTTTAATTCCTTGATACTTCCCTGGGCTGTTTCCAGTCCATTTTTATTGGCATATGTGGTGGGTTGACCCTGGCTTGGTGCCAGGATGCCACCAAAGCTGCTCTATCACTCCCCTTCCTCAGCTGGACAGGGGAGACAAAAAATATATAACAAAAAACTTGTGGGTTGAAATAAGGACAGGGAGAGATCATTTACCAGGTACTGTCAAAGGCAAAACAAAATTGACTTGGGGAAAAAATTAATTTGATTTATTACTAGTCAAATCACAATAGGATAATGAGAAATAAAACCAAACCTTAAAAACACCTTCCCCCCTCTCCATTCTTCTTGGGCTTAACTTTACTCCCAATTTTCTCTACCTCCAGCCCCGAGTGGCGCAGGGGGACGGGGAATGGAGGTTGCAGTCAGTTCATCACACGTTGTCTCTGTTATTCCTTCCTCTGCAGAGGAAGGACTCCTCACACTCTTCCCATACTCCAACGTGGGGTCCCTCCCATGGGAGACAGTTCTCCAGGAACTTCTTCAATGCGAGTCCTTTCCACAGGCTGCAGTTCTTCATGAACTGCTCCAACGTGGGTCCCTTCCATGGGGTGCAGCCCTTCAGGATTAGACTGCTCCAGCGTGGGTTCTCCATGGGGTCACAGTCTCCTTTAGGCACGCCCACCTGCTCTGGTGTGGGGTCCTCCGTAGGCTGCAGGTGGATATCTGCTCCACCACGGACCTCCATGGGCTGAAGGGGAACAGCCTGACTCACCATGGTCTTCACCATGGGCTGCTCCAGTGCATGGAGCACCAATCTCTGCTCCAGTGCATGGAGCACCTCCTTCCCCTCCTTCTTCACTAACTTTGGTGTCTGCATAGTTGTTTCTTTCACATATTCTGACTCCTCTCTCTGACTGCAATTGCTGTTGCACAGTAACTTTTTCCCCTTCTTAAATATCATAGAATCATAGAATGGTTTGGATCAGAAGGGACCTTATAGATCATATAATTCCGGTCCCCCTGCCATGGGCAGGGGACACCTTCCACTAGACCAGGTTGCTTAAAGCTCCATCCAGCGTGGCCTTGAACACTTCCAGGGAGGGGGCACCCACAGCTTCTCTGGGCAACCTGTTTCAGTGCCTCACCACCCTCATAGTAAGGAATTTCTTCCTTGTATCTAAACTAAACCTACCCTCTTTCAGTTTAAAGCCATTACCCCTTTTCATATGCCCTTGTAGAGATTTCCTTTCCAGCTTTCTTATAGGCTCCTTCAGGTACTGAAAGGCCTTAATAAGGTCTCACTGAAGCCTTTTCTTCTCCAGGCTGAACAATACCAACTATCTCGGGCTTTTCTCGTAGGAGGGATCCTTCTGATCATTTTTGTGGCCTCCTTTGGACCCACTCCAACAGGTCCATGTCTTTCCTGTGCTGAGGGCTACAGAGCTGCAAGCAGTAAATACGTTATCACAGGAGCACTACCAGCACATCCAGTTAAAACCAAGGTAAAAATGTACCTTTACCTTTCCATATTCTTTGTCATGCAGTGAGCCTTTTGCTTCCTGATCCTGCTTTTTGGTGACACTGTTTTCACAGAACACTTCTTGTTGCCCTTTGCATCCTTTGCTAGGTTCAACCCCAGCGTGGCTTTGACTTTGCTACTCCATCCCTGCATACTCAGGCAATGCTTTTGCATTTTCCTGAGTAACATGTCCCTGCCTCCATCTTCTGCATGCATTAGCTTTGCATCTGAGTTCATTAAAATTAATCTATCCTGGCCTTCTGCCACAGATGCTCAAGTTACTACCCATGGAAATGGGCTGTTCATGTGCTTTGAGGAAGTTGACCCTGAAGATCACACAGTTGTCCTGAGCACCTCCTGAAAACCCAGTTAAGAATATGACCTATCTAGTAAGAGTGGATATTTCTTAAAAATAAAATTCTAACATTACAAGCTAAAAAACATACATTTGCAGTAGAACTCAGATACAAGCATGAGAGTTCTTGTAACAGCACATCAACTGCATCCAGCTCAAGTAAATATTCCTTTATTATGTTCCTCTACCTTTGTTTCTCATTTTAATATTTATGTTAATATATACTGTTTCCATTTCAGTAGAGCTTAACTGTGATGCTGAAACATGAAATACGAATTAGTTTACAGTGCTGCAAATACACAAGTGTATCTAACTTGAAACAAGGTCTGTGTGAATGAAAGTCATTTAGGGTACCATTGAGATCAGTAGGACCCAAACCAAATGCACATTTGTGGTCTAAATTAACAGCTAAAAGAATGGCACAATAGTACTGGACATCCAGGTTTTCCAAAGTGTTCTCAGTCACTGAGAAAGGTGAAACTCGGCTGTGACTTCTGAGGCATAACTGATTTCTTTATGAAAGTTCCTTGAATCAGCACCTGGAATGAATGGGATCCAGGAACATTTCTCAATGGAAATTGTAGGTGAAATACTGCAAGCCTTATCAAAAGTCGTCTGATTCTTTTTGGGCAACCACAGTTCTGTTTACTCAATGCCATTGCTTACTAAGCTGTATTTGTAGAAGCTGAAATCTCATTTAGGATGAAAAGCTAGCTCTGTACTGGAAAAGAAATGGACCCAGAGACAGCTTGGTCACTGGACTGCTTCTTGTTCATGCTGTTTCATTGCTGCTGTCTCCTGGGCATGGTTTTTGTCTATACTACCTAGAGCTCTCTGGGACCTTTCTCTCTCCTGGCGTGTTTTGGGTGCTACCACATGCCAGGAGCCATTTCCAGCAGGCAGTCTAGGTAAGACTCTACTTTTGCTTCCTATATGGCCATACAACACTATCCCAACGGGCCTTGTAGCCTCAGACACCTCAGATGCCATCACGTCATGCTACGGGACGTGTCCTCATTTTCGTACCATGAAAACGCTGTCTTAAAGGCTGTGATACAGTCCTCACTTTGAGCTAAAAAACCCACAAAAATAGTATCTTAGGGACATAGGGGTATTACGTAGGACTTGGAGGATTGCAACTAAGATGACCCCAGAATCAAAATATAAGGTCAGATGTTTAGGAAAAAAGAGCATGAGCTATGCTTGCAAATGAGAACTGTTTATCATGACCCTGATATCTTTTATTTATTTATTTATTTATTTATTTATTAGGGACACTGGTTTCCAGGAGAGTCAGATGGACGTGTACAGCGTGTAAGGTCAGTGCCTTAAACCTGTTCCCTGTGTTGGTCATTTCCACTGTTTTGCATTTAATATGCACGCTATTCTATCTATATAGACTGTTCTTTGCTTCTTGTCAAACCAAGTGTGCTGCTGAATAACTGAGTCATGGATGTGTATACAAGCTAAATCCTGTGTTCTTATCTCACTCACACACACCCAGGGTTGACTTAAGGAGGACCAGTATTATAACAGTGAAGTCAAGCATAAAGGTGTTGGAAAACTGGAGTTAGTGTTGCCTGTGCCTCATGGCTCTAGAAACTACAGCAAAGCCGTCATCAGCGCTATCCATTCTGTAGCTTGTCTGACTCGGTGCTGCTGTAATGCAAACTACAATCTGAAACAGTCCTTTCTTCCTCTTTGTTTGTTGTTTGGCTGTTGGCCTTTGCATTTAAACTCTGCTCTGAAGACGGAGGTATGAATTTTCTCATGGTCTCTCCTGCGGTGCTTATGAGCACTTCATAAAAATTCCAGTTAGGAAAGTTTCCTGCTCTGATACAATCTTGCAGCATCTCATGGAACTTTGCCAGGAAGTTTCACAGGTACTGACAGCAGAGAGGTTAGAATCGAAGATCTGGGATTTGGCTCCATTCGGCTCCAAATGGAAGTGCGTGTACTTCACGGTTGCAGGAAGCACTCGGGTTGTTTTCATTCCCTTGTTCAGGCCCCTGCAATCTGTTCCAGTCCCTTTGCCGCTCCGGTGCTAACCATACTGTCTGTAAGCAGCACCATACTAGATGTGTTTCCAGTGTCACATCTCCTCGTTGCAGCCCCTTTTCTCTCTCGCCCAGATTAGTGCCAAAGTTCAATTTCAGCACTATTACCTTCCTAGCTGCTTTTCCCATTACTGTTTTCTCAGTCAATCAGCTTTGTATCTTAGTGCAGCCCGTTGGTGTGTTGCTTCTGTGCCTGGTCTTACCAAAGGCCGTTTCCTGGCAGCACCAGCTGACCAGCTGCTTTTTGGTCTCGTGATCATGCTGCAGTGCCTCTGTTTGCACGCTGGCTGTATGCTGGAGAATAGAGTCCTCGCTGAAAGCAGCAGAGGAGAAGCTGAGTGCTTGTTGTTTGGAACGGGTGTCTGGCTCCGCTTGTAAATTTGGCCTGGAAGGAGTGTGCTCAGTTACTGGTTGGAAGTGATGTGCATGCCATCTGGTCAGCTCCAAGTATAGTGGGAGACTTGAGTATCCAAGCTGGAGATATTAACTTATAAATTCTAAAGTCCAAATGCATACAAATCCTGTTCTGTCCTCAAGAAGTGTGGTGTCCCTCATAGAAAAACCACCTGGTGGTTAAATTTCACATCCATGGCTCAAGACATGATGTAGCTGGTGTTTTTAAAATAGAGATCAGTCAGACACGGGGAAAAAGAGTAGCTGAACTGTGTTGTGGCTAAAACTTTTGCAAAAAACATCTTGACTGAGGAAGATGCCCAGCATGGACAGTTTTGGCTTACTTTGTCAAAATTCACTGAATTTATACCAGGTAAATTTGCTTTTGGCTGGAAAATTTGCTAACATATGATACTTGCCATCATCAGCAATACCACTTAAACATGTTTGTCATGGATTTAAGCGAGAATTGTATGTTACGTGAGGAAAGCATTTGGTCCACTGACTGAATAGTTTTCTTTTGCAACATGGTAAACAAGGTGCTACAACATAGTCATTTTCTATGTGAAATGGTGGAGGTCTCTTTTCTAGTAGATGACTTGAAAATTAAGTTTTAAAGATGTTTGTATTAACTTATAATTTCTTATTTTAAGGGTCTGAAGAAAACAAGAAACATGGACGGTCATAAGTAGTAAGTACCTTGATCATTTTTTCTTGTTTTAAAAAGCTGATGGTGTTTGGCACATTGATTTGTCACTGCCTGAGTCTATCACACATTATGTTCTGGCATCTAGTATTTATATGAAGTCACTGGTAGACATTCTGTTTAAAAAGCATAAACATAGAAAGTGAAAAACTGCCAAAGAGTGGAAAAACAAGTGAATTGACTAGATAGAAAAATAACATATGTTATCAGTTTCCTGCTTAATGGAAGGAAGTGTATGAACTGTTGGTTTTCCATGAGGTTTATCCATGGTCAACAACTTCAGAATAAAGTATATCCTTCTTTTAGTTACATTTTCTGATTGTTTATTAAAACCTATGTCCATGATTGCTTGATACAAAATCCATTTTAAAAGATATTGACAAGCGTCTACCAGTAAAAATTGTCCGCAGAGTATTTCGGTAATGTGATTATAAATCTTTCATTATCTTAAGCATAAACAAGAGCCAGTAAATTCTGCAAATGAAATTAGAAGCTGAATTTGTCTATAGTGGTAAAAGGTTATATTTCTCTTATTCCTTCAATTGGTTTATCAGTCCCTAATTCAGGAATCTACATTAATCCTAGTTTTGAGGTGTTTTTTTGTGACCTCGTATTAATAACTCATTTTTATTCCTTGCACTTTGCCCCTAGAATTTCTAGTGACCACAAGTGAGGTAGATGGCAAGGCGCGTTGACATCAGATGAATTATGGTGTTTTCTTCACTTGACCACTGAACTGAGATATCAGTTATTTGCACAGCTGTAGCAGAAGTCAGAGCACACAACTACCCAGACAGCTAGGGTTTTTATGATGCCTTGTGAACAGTTTGATTTTTTTGTTATTTTTAAAGCAATGCTGTTTCCATTAAACTCTCATATTCTGTTTTCTCATAATGCAAGGGGATTTTGTTATTTATTAGAGGTTGTAGATTTTGTCTTTTAAAGGTGCAGCATCAAGTCAATCTAGACTTCACTGAACTTGATAGGTGGTGTGTTGTCAGAGTGTGTAATGGTTTGTTTGTGAGGAATTCCACATGAAATGTGGTATGTTTTGCATGTGTTGTTTATTTTGTGCTGTAGCACCAGGAAGGCCTTTATTTTAATGAAATTCATAAATGAAACTCTTGGAAATAATGCTTGGGTAGAATTAAATGGGTGAATATCTTTGCTTTTAAAGTCTGGGGAAAAAGCCAAGAAGTGCTGTGTATAAGTGCATTTTGAATCCTTGCTCACTTCCAGTTTAATTTCTTACCATCTCTTTGGTGATTAAGGCATTGTCTCTTAACTCACTGATTAAAAATAACTAAAGCAAGTAACAAACCCCTGTGAAACAAACTTCCTTTTCAGGTTAAACTGTGTCACTAGTAACTATGTAGAGCAGATGTGCCACCTTTTTGGGGAACACACGTGCTGATGGCTTGTTGTTTCAGAATGGCTGTGGTATTTCATAGCAAGCATATATATATACGCACATATATGTGTGTGTCTCAATATATGACTTGATGTGTATGTTTGGGGGCAGTATCTCAGTAATGAACCAGTTTGTTGCTCCACAGTTGGAGGGTATCTTTTTTTCAAAATAAACCCAACCTCTTTGATTTTCCTGGAGTATACAATGTAGGAGATTTTAGCAACCATTTACTTCTAAAGATCTGCAAAATCACTGTAGTTTTTTGTGTATGCACATAGGGAAAGAAGCATGTACTTTTACAAAAATTAATAATGGAATGACTCTTCCTGAAAGATATCAAGTTTGATTATGGGGCTGTATTTTCTATTAAACCACCTTCGTGTGGTTTGAATGTTACAGAGTTTCTCTTTAGATTGCACTTTTTATTAGGTCTGCTAGAGGAATGCAAAATCATCTGTCAGTAGAAAATAATCTTTGAAAAAAAGATTACTTGTTATGCACCTGCAGTTTTCATGTAGTCATTGCATAAAGATGTGAGCTATCTATCTTGCAGATAGCATGCTCAAAAAGAGGTTAGTGTTCTTCTAATTCTTTGTTATTCAGTTGTAAAAAAAGGGAGGGCAAGTAGTCTAATTCCGTTCATAAAATGAAATTTGTGAAATCCTGACACTGCTGAAATGAAAGCAGTGTATTGTTTTTCAAAGTAGGGTGGGAAATATTTGTGGAATAGTGCTATTTTTAATTGCTTTTTTTATTAATGCATAATGAGAAATGCATGTTAGAATACATACGGCTGCATGCAAATGCAGTGTGCTTAATGGAAGTGTATTAATCTAGCTTGTTAGACTTATTTTTTAAGCATCCTATTGAAGTTTTATAGTTTTGTTTCTTAATATTTTAGCAATTATCCAAGGGAATTTTATGACCAATATGCTCAAAGCCAAGAAAAATCTGTGGTCAATAAAATGCAGCAGAAATACTGGAAAACAAAACAAACACTTATAAAAGTCACAGGCAAAAAGGAAGATGAACATGTTGTGGCTTCAGATGCGGATCTGGATGCTAAACTAGAGGTTTGTAATATCTACATAATGTGTATTTTTTGTTAATCATTAAAGCATTTTAATTTCCATCAAGCCTCTAAGATGTGTACACATAGCTACTATATGATAATGTATATACATTTTCATCATTATTTTCTTATAATATGCTTTCCAATTTTTAGCAGAAGTACCTGTGTAAATATGGGGAGTATAGTGGCATTTTGTAATACAAAAGCACATGTCCCTCAAGCTTGACTGGGAACCTAACACCTCTTCTGTCTATTTTCAGGTTTTGGGGGCAAGTTTTTTCTTTTTCTGTTTTGGTTTTTTTTTGGGGGG
>Ga0065711_1040857_pt1 | contig 16612 bp, 7 predicted proteins | sample Hoacrofraction12_FD_59098 | JGI IMG/M metagenome (GOLD analysis project Ga0065711, IMG submission 59098) | Hoatzin crop microbial communities from Cojedes, Venezuela - Epithelial fraction 12 v2 (version 2) | ecosystem: Host-associated > Birds > Digestive system > Esophagus > Crop | place... | reverse complement strand
TATTATATTATATTATATTATATTATATTATATTATATTGTATTGTATTATATCGTATCATATCATATCATATTATATCATATCATATCATATTATATCATATTCTATTCTATTCTATTCTATTCTATTACATTACATTACATTATATTATATTACATTACGTTATGTTATGCTATGCTATGCTATGCTATGTTATGCTATGCTATATTACAGATATTCATAAATTCTTTTTGAGCACCTAAGATGGGACTTTGACTTTTGGAGAGGCAGTCCAAGGAACTGAGACTACTAGGAGCACTGCTGCTCTGGTCTTGCAGATGCTGAACTAACAGGCATCTTCACTGCAGCCAAGACATCTTAAACTTAGGTATCCTGGGCCTCTGTCTAGTCAGCTAGGAGGACAACATGTCTTCAGTACTGAAGGCAGCAAACGCAGCAGATGTGTGACCTTTCGAAACAGCATGAGAGAGAGAAATTGCTGCTGGTCCTTTGTGTAATAAATTAGTAGTTGGAGCATCCCCATGAAACTGGCAGACAAGTTCAACATCCTTCTCAATCTGATGAACCTCTAGCCTGTCACATCCTCTTATAATCTAATCAACCACATCTTCTCTCCCACCTCTGTGAGCAAAGCCATCTCAAGGCCAAAACCCCAAGAAGTACAGAGCCAAGAGGGGACCATATAAAACCAAACTGCACTGCAGATGGAAAAAATGAGCTTTTTGTCCTGGCCCTTGCTCCCCAGTTATAAAATCTCCTAAACAACTGTAACCTCACTTCAACCTTGAAATGTCTGTATGACCTCAGTGTGAACTGCTGCCTTGGTACAAGCAGCAATACTCTCCTGTAAGACTGAGGTACAAATACGTACACATGTTCACAGCTCACACATGTGCAAGGGTAAAAAGTGGTTTCTGAATATTAGAATCTTTATTGCTATTTTAATGCCAGCAACCAAGGGGTGCAACAAACTTCTGAATTTGGGGGGGATAATTTCATTATCTAGCACAAAAATAAACTGAAAAGGTCTTTGACACTTCTTTCATGTATCAACAGCTGCAGCAGTTGCATTTTTTTTTATTAGAATGTAAAAATTGTTTACTAACCTGTGCCTGCAAAATTTCTCAAAGATCACCTATCACTTACTTCTGCCATAAGAGGAATAATGTGTAGGTCTCCTTTATTATTTTCCCTTTTGTCTTCACTTTAGAATAGAAAAAATATCTCTTTAACTCCCACTCCTTTCAGTTCTGCTTTAGTATCCACAGCAGAGATTTCACATACACAGCTCAATAAATTTCAGGTTTTGGGAGTATGAAAACAAGGCAGCTCTGTACCCTGTTGCTGATTTATACAGGCAAGCACTATACATTCCCTCCACACAGATTAAAGGGTGTGCAAGCCTCTTTGATGGGCAAGTTCAAAGGAATAATAAGCTTCATATATCTTCTTTACTTGATAGACTAGTGTACTTACTCAGGCTAAATGGTTTAAATATGCTGATTTGTCAGAAGATTTAAATTTGAAAGGAAGCTCTGTTCAGTCATATTATGAGAATATAGCAAGGTTTTGTATATGGTATTTTCCAGCATGTTAAGCAGTTGTGACCAATGAATCATCTTTGGTGCTACATGCCTAATTAGCAACTAGAAGGAGGGAGGCTTTTGAAACTTTGGAAGGTCCCTGTGTCATTTCATTAGCAAATATTTAAGTAAAACTTATAAATCTTTCTAATCTATTGAATATAACTGAAGTGTGCATAAAGTTGACTGGAGATTTCCTATTTCTTAGTGTATTTTTCTGCCTTCAGCAATCCTTGAGGTACATGTCCCAAAACATGCTTTAAAAGCTCATTTGATTTATTTTTTTATTATGAAATATAATGTTACGCAACCCTTCTCAGCAGCAGTGAAATGAATACTTGAAGTCTGTCACCACTGTTGTTAGTTTATAAATTAACAGGATTTTCAGTATTCCCAAAATATGGTCATTTTGACATTTCTTATACAGTTAATCATAAATCTTGTCTCCAAAGTGCAGTCCTTGTGATTACATTTCATTGCAGAGATTCTCCTAAGCATTAGAGAAAGAAGTAAAAATATTCTCAGATGATGTGATATTTGCACAATTTTTTTACTGTGGTCATTAGACACCAGATCTTATGGCTTCTCCAGGCTACAGTAGCAGACAGCCATGTGAATAGTCCTTGAACCCTCCTTGAACAGAAACATCACCAAGTTTCCCTGTGTTACAGATGTGCCTGTTAGCAGCCCTGCCCCTGGTACTACCTCCTGGATGGACTTTGGACTCATGCTGTAGCCATGTTTTCGGTACTGTCTCTGCTCCTGTCACCTTTTTCTCCTGACCAGACTCCCTGTACGCACCCTGGACCAGGTTCACCACCTTGCCTGACATGACACTGTTGATGGACCTTATTACTTGCACCTAGCTCTGCCCATAGTTTCCAAACTCTGCTGGACAGTACCCTGTGGATGAGGTTCACAGCCTACACCAGGAGCAGGCAGCTCTTGCAGCTCGCTAACCAAAACCAGCAGTGTGGACTGCTGCATGACTATGTGCTACGGTTTGAAAACCACTGTGCTATATTTCTTAAACAAAATAGCTTAAACTATAGGTTTGCAGTCCCCATGTAGTTCACGATATATTTATGTGAAAGTCATAATTACTGATCATTAGGAACATAAATCCTTCCAACTACCCATTTCTGGCCAGCCAGACTAATGCCTGAAAAGTCTGAGAGAGACAAGCACCTTCAGGACACCATTTGATTATTTCGCATACTTCTATAACAGATGTGCAAGCTGGCTTGCCTCTGCAGAAATGTGATCATAAAGGGAGTCCACACACTATATCTGAGATAGCCATCTCCAGAGTTGACACCAAAGTGCTGGTAGACGGAGCTGACCAGTAGTGCACATTAACTCAACTTATGGGAGAATCAGTAGGAGGGGCCTGACTGAGGGTAAGTTCACACCATAGCTGTGAACACTTCATCTACATCAGGTGGACAGGCCACATAAGGCAATAACAGAGGAGGCCATATGTTCTAAACATTTGAATGAGCTTTGTGCCACTGTTCTAATTTATTTCAAAGAAACACAAAAGAAGGAATAATGGGACAGGCAAGATCAAGAAGAAACAATGGAGATTTTAGAAATGCATAATCTGTCATGCTTTTGAAATAATTTTCTGCTGCTCTTTTTCAAAATATCTTTCCTTCATGGCTTCCTATTTGTAATTTTAAACTCTTGTGAAAAAAGCAGTCAGACATACAATTTGCTAATAATCTGTAGATAAAATAACACAGAATTGGTCAAATCTTGCAATTTCAGTGTGTTTTACCCAAACTCAAAGCTCTTTAGTACTTTATACAAATGATTGAGACACTCTTCTGTTGTCTTTATGAATATATTGGTCAAGTGATGGCCAGAGAGTAGCATGAGTTAAATATTTCAGTGGAGCTTCCCTTCTGATGATCACAAGCACCCAATAAAATTTAGAGCAAGCTTTAATTTGCTGTAGGTTGGCCATAAGAATGGATGCTTTTCTTGGCACTGTGTGCACGGGAACTCTACCTACTGTCATCCACAGCTCCTTCATCCTATCTAAATTCCAAATGAAGCTAACACATCTAAGAGACACGAAAACAGGATTCTCCAGTCAATAGGATGGTTTAGGAACATTTACAATTCTTCAAGTTCTTCACGGTCCTCTTACTTTCTCTTAAAAAATTCAACTCCTGGGTCATTCCCTTGATGAACAGGTAACAGCAGTTGATACTCATGCTTAGAAACATATGACTTGACAGTCATTTAGATCATCTTTGTGTACCCTGTCACAACTCATTGATCTAAGTGTGATATGTTTATCCAGCAAGTCAGAAAACAGTTTCTGGAAGTCACACTGTAAGACTTCACTGTGAGACTAAATTTCTTTCAGAAGGAAATTTTTTAAAAAATACTTGGTATGTGTATTTATGTAAGACATGGTTCTAGCTAATGAAGACTTGGCTGTGGAACTTCTACTCAACTGGAGTCAGATGATTATTAATGGCAATTAAATGCAAGCGTAATGATTCCGCTCTGAAAAATAAAGTGTGTGTTTCACTAGCAAGAGAGCAGGGTACACAATGAAATAGTGTTCTGAAAAATAACCTACTGTAACTCTGTTCTCAATAAGAATTAATAATTTCTTATTCTCTTTATGCATGTTATAGAACTCCTTCATACACAGAGCACTAGACTTGTGTCCAATCTGCTATTAGGTACTTATTCATTATCAGGTAACTCAGTCTGTCATGGAACTAAATAATCTCATACATTTGTGCAAAACCTAAGCACAGAAATTTGATTTTTTAATCTTGTTCTTATCCACAGCTTTGGAAAGGGAAGAGTTTGCACCTGTCCGATGTTTGATGCTGATTGCATGCTACTTCTGCATATACTGCCTGCAGATAAATCTCAATATTCATTGAAATGTGGGAAGAAACATGCAATAAAATAAAATAATTTTTGACAAGTCCTCATAAAAAAAACTAGTTTCAGTAGGGGGAAAAAACTCCAAAGTATGCTTATATGCTAGGAAAAGCAGACTGTCAGGATATTATACTGTATTACAAACTCTCCAGGTATCTCTTAGCATTTTGAGAGTCAACAGTTGTAAGATGCCAGATATAAATCCGTATAATCCACGTATCAGAACATAGCAGCAACATTATTGTAAAAGGGGAGTAAACAAGACTCAGAAGCCTTTTTAAAATTACTAAGTAGAAACTTGAACATAAGGATGGCCTAAGTAGCTCTTTTCTTTCTCTCTATACACAGTAGAGAAAGTGAAACATGAAATAAGATGTATGGTACTGAAGGTAAAAAGAGACACATGACTTCTTTGCAACAGTAAATTATAACACAATTACAGTTTGCACAAATCTATGTATCATGAAAGATAAATAAAAGAACTGCTACATTACAATGAGCCTTAGATACCAGTTTATCTTTGGTTTGTAGTTAAAGTTTATGAAATAGTCTTTCAGGCTTTCTTGGTTAAATTATGGAGAAATGTTATTAAGCCACTGAAATTCTTTAAGGGTCAGTGAATAGACTGAAATTCACATACGAGATCACATCTACATTCAAAGTTCCAACATTCAGGCACCTTCCCATGTGGAAATATTATTCTGGTTTTCTCCTTTGAATTGGGCTAAAAAGTATTTGTTACAACCACTGTTGCTTCTAAATCTATTTAATGATTTATTTGGTCCTACACAATTTCAGACATGTGATGGAAGATAAGGACATGAAGACACTTTTGCTAAGTGAAAGTTTTCCAAGAGATTTTGTTGCGGCAGAAAAGGTTAAAGAGGCATTGCACATGAAGTTATAATTTCACTTGAATATGCAATCTGAAAAATTAAGATTTTTGCTGGCAATAAGACATCACAGAAATCTTAAAGTAAAACTGTTTGCTCTAGTGAGTCTCAGACCACTGTAATTCTGCTACATTAAGGTAAACATCCATCTAAATGTCACCTCTGAATCGTTTGAAATTATCGCCATCCATCATTTATTGTACACTTGCAGCAATTCCAAGTAAGTATTTTCAGAGCAAACAATTCTTTGTATCATAAAAAAATAAATCTGAGTATTATATGACATTTTAAAATAAAGCTTATTGCTTTTATTGTTCTGGAATGCTTTAAAAAATTCTTTTTTCTCATCATCTTCAATAAAATACTTCACTTACAGAACAATTTTTTATAATGTTTATCTTTTCGCATTTTAATTCTTCCACTGATTGTTACCAGGTCATGAATTTAAATTATAATAAGCAAACAACCGTGAATTCACTGATTTATATGGTCTATGCTTGTTTTCATGCAACAGACAACAGTGAGGTCAAATTTGGTTGTTAAACAACAGTGTTATTTGCTATTGCGCTCAAAGCACAAGGGAAGAGAGACATCACAGACCCCTATGAGAATACTGTTTTTGTCCTTTGGCTCATGCACAGCTTTAGCTGTGATTGATCAAAGACTGAATATGTAGTGGTTTTTCTTTCTCTAGCAAAAGCATTGTTAATTCTTTGAACCATGCATTTGTTCACCTATTGCTTATCATACACAGGTTCCTCAAAGCATACACGGCAATCGTGTCGCGTAAGTGAAGATGCCCTGACATGCTGTGCAATTCATTGCAGAACACATCTATGTTACAGAATATATGGACCACCACAAGAGGCTTTAAAGGAAGAGAACCAAGAAAGAAGTCAGGAGATCTACGTATGCATATAGTTACTAGTGTGACTGATGTTACAAGCAAATAAACAGGAAGCAAAGTACAAACTGTGGGTGTCCATGAGTACTATAGCCAAAGTTTGACTCAGTTTCAACGTAATCGCACAAAACCCTTATAGTTCATAAGGCAATTTGACTGGCAGAATATATTTGCCTCACAAAATACAAGTTAGCAGAGTGTAGGTTATCTTCTGTGTGAGTGTGCGTGTGTGTATATGCACAGCCATGGAGTTTTTTAAGAACATATTTTTCAGAAAAATGCCCATTGAAAGAAACATACCTCTAGGTTCTAAAAAAATAAACTTAGCATTTTATAGCACAGGTTAATCCAAACTGGTATATTTACCTTTGATATTTTATCATTTCTTTCCCTGAGATAGTACTGTTTCTTGATTAACTACATCTCAAAGACTATAAACAACTGCACTACTACATAGCTCAGCTATCTATTCACACTTAACTCTAACTGCTTACTTAGGTGCTTAGATGCAATCTTACAAAACAAATATAAGGTGTTCATTTTGAAAAATCCGGAAGTGTGGTTTTAGTGAAATTTTTTTAATGTGTCTTTTAATAATACTTAATTTTCCATGTATATTTAAGATCTGATTCCTTTCTTCTAGTTCTAGACATTTTGGTGAAGTCACCTGCATTCAAGTGTGGCTGCTTCCTGTAGAGCGAAGGTAAAAAAACAGCCTTACTCATCTGAGGTCTGAATTGGAATACATTTACCTGTACTGCCTGGACACAAAGGATATGAAGATAACTCTATGGTTAAACTAAACAGGTGAAGACAGAGTAAAGAATGAGAGGGTTACGACAATGATAGATTATACCACTAACTTCTCTAATGACTCTACAATAAAAACAGATTTTACTTTTCTATTGAAGTGCATCCATGTTGTATATTCCGAAAAATAAATTAAGAGAAAAAATTTCAGTTTCTCAGAAAATTCTGCTCTGAAAATACAGTTGCATTGTGTGAAATAATTTATTACAATCTCAATGTTAAAATAATATACTATTCCTAAAAATGAAAGAAGTAAAAAAGACCTTTCCATGACAGGAGACCATAATAAAAAGTGTTCAGAAATATTTAGAAATCCGTAGACCTTTCTCTTTCTTGCTTTATCAAACAGCAAAAATTGGCAAGCTAAGCAGAGACCACGTATTTCTTCACCTTCAATCTTTTTCCCCATCGTTGGCAAAATTTCAAAATTTTTATATGCAAAATATTAGAAGTACTGCCCCAATTCACAGCACTTACATGCAACACATACATTAATTTTATGGTATCTTGGTGCATTGAAAAGTAATTGGTGATGTTTGAAGATGACAAGCCCTTTAGAGCTGTGCTGCGATGAAGCCAGAGGTTACTTCTGTCCTGCTGATGGGCTTTGACTGCAGAATGCACTTTTGGGTCCTCACCTGATTAACTGTAGGATTTGGATGGAAAGTTCTGGCAAACTGACAAAATGAACAAATTTCCCTTGAGAAAACATGATCTTGATCTGAATCTAGCAGTGTAAAGTAGCTTCATGCCATCCTTGGATGCTGCTTGCAGCAGAAAGGAGAATATTTATTGGTTGAGTCCAAAACACTACACTGGTGTTACCTGTAATTAGCATATATGTTCCATTACTTCAGTTAATTTTCTGCAGTGATAACTTGTAAGGAACCTATAATAGCACAGGTTAATTTCTATCAATTTATGTCTATGCATCATGTGTTCACGAAGATTTATTATTAAAAACTAAATACAGATCAACATATATATTATTTATTACTATCACATTAATTTGAAAAGAAAAAATTCGAGAAAAATTAATTATTTTAAATAGAAGCTTTGTAAAGATTTTCAAATACACATGCAGGAATGTAACAATTTTCAGATAATATGCTCTTTAAAAATATATACCTTTAAGTTTGTAAAGCAAACATTACAATTTTAGGAATATTCTCCTCTTATTATTACATGCAATGAAAGAAATAATCCTAACCTTCTTTAACCTGACATTTAGTATCTTCAGATTATGAAGATTTAATGGTTTTACTTTTATTAAATCTTTATTGCTTACCTTGCATACAATCATTTTATTTATCAGAATTGCTTTTCACTAGAGATTATTACCTGTATGAATTTTATAGTATTTTAAGCATTTCTACTAGTTAGTCATTAGCTCTTGCCTTCTAGTGTCCTTTTTTCTGCTTTTGTAGGGTTTTCATAAGCATTTCATATTTTACTGAAAACGTCTCTGAACTTCATTCTTCTTAATTCTAAGCATTAGATATTTAAAATGTCAGTCTTCACCTGTTTTAAACTGAAAAGCTGTGAACAATACATTTGTACTTTCCAATGTTTAAATCTGTCATCTTTTAACGACATTAAACTGTTGCTAGTCCTAGCAAAACAGTCTGTTTCACCGGAATACATAAATGAATGTTATTGCTTGAATATAGTTCCAGGATATTTCAATATATCCATTTCTGATCATCTGTTGGGTTACAGGTTAGATAGGAGAACTACCTTACACTTTTCTTTAGATCTATGCATTGTTCCCCTTTTTTTGAACCCCATGAACTTTTTCTCTCTGTTTTTGCAGAAGTTTTGGGTGGAGAAGAAAGAAATTAAAATTTTATTCTCTTTTTGCTGAAGATTGCAATCCAGATAATAAATGCAAGATTATAAGCCCATGATAATTAATGGAGCCAATAATAAAACAAAAATACAGAAAAAGGCTAAAAGAACTTGGAGGTTATTAAGGGCGCAGTAACTGAACAGATATCCCAAATACTCTACAACTAAAACAGACCCTTTTGAAACTCTTGTTAACTTTTGTTTTTTTAAAAAATTTAGGACTCAATTATAACATCTTAGTTAACTCGCCTTTCAATACTTTCTGTTTCGAAGAGTAAAATAACCTTTTCTCACAGGGGAGAATGAAGACACTTTTCAAATTTACCTTTTTTGTTTGGTTTTTTTTAGAGAAATCTTTTCTAATCATCACAGCAAGAACAGGAAAGGAAAGTTTAAATTCTCGCTCATTAGGGCAGCTGCATTATTTCACAGTGCTGAACAGTAATAGTTACCTCAAATTAGTAAGCAAGCACTTAGTATGTACAAAATAGACAAGCAAGAACTGAAAGCAGTTTTTCTGTTTCTCAAGGGTGTGTCTGTTTAATGTTACAAAATTTCTCCACACAAAGAAAAACAAGGTTTGCACTGATTTTGAATACTTAAAGCGGGGTTTAAAGTAAGCTGACAGCAAAGTTTGGATCTGAGAGTCTCAACAGCCTCTGTTCAAAAGAAAAATGTCCTTAGTGCTAGCAAATAACAATATTTTAAGCAGAAAGCTGCTATATTTGGCATTGCCTATCTACACAGACACATTCTTCTGAAATAGTTCTGCAGGCAATCTGGGAAATGCCACAACACTAAAGGTTAATTAAGCAGTAAGACATGACAAATCGTGCCGTAGTGCATATCTGTACATACCTCAAAAAGACAATGAGGCAGAGATAAAGCAAAATGCCTCTGGTGCACCGGACCTATGTGTTTATCAGAACGAATGCACACTGAATAAAAAAAGGCTTCAAAATATCCATTTGCATTTTTCAAATGTACAGATAAAAGTTTGGAGGAAAATTTGAGCAAACATATCAAAAGGGTTAGAGTACCATTCTGGACCGATACACTAAGGGCTATACAAAAAACAGGATCTTAGACAAAAAGGATGATGTACCACAGTGCAGAAATTCTTCGGCTAGTGGACAATTTACTTCAAATTAAGTTTCACTCGCTTTCCTTTCTCTTAAAGTACAGAAAGTTATCCTGTGTCCTTACAGCTGGAAATAGGTTTAGAGCTGTTGACAGTAATAGCATTGGTCCAAGTCCTGAGAGGAGCTGAGATGACATTAACTTGTTGTCAGATCTAACTACAGGAATAAAATAGTCTGTTCCTGTGTTTCATACTGTAACTTGTACCCACAAAACATGTCAATACTCCCAGTAAATGAAGTTTTCCAACTTCATTTGAGCACATGACAGAAGGATTTGATTCTTTTTCTTAATACAGATTTTGATTGCAATACTGGATATGCTGCACATCATGCCCTTCTCCACTCTAAACGACCTTGTGCTATATTTTAATTTCAATTATCTGTTCAATTGCAATCATAGTCTACCATCTAGAGTTTCATGCTAAGAGAAAAGAATACATCAGTCAGAAAGAACAGGCTTCATCAGAAATTCTGTGGTGAAGTTGCTACAGCAAAACTTTGCCAGATGCAGTTATTCTTCAAGATTCTAAATTATTTCAATTTGTTTATAACTAATTTAAAACTCATTCTCAGTGGTAAGTATATTTTATACGATTATACCACAGCAAATTACTACATATTAAATCTCTCTCAATTCCAAAACAGGTGAGCTGTAGTTTGCTCACTAGTACATGAATGTGCAGAAAGGAATTTATAATTTTTCTTATGAATAAGTGGGAAAAAAGAGAGAACTAAACTCTCTTTGGAAATATGGAGAACTGCTGAAGACACCAAGCAGGGGCTGAAAATTGTTCCTCTGCCAACAGCTTTTTTTTTTTTTTTTACCCTGGCCAAATTATATAAACACTCATTTTCCCATCTGTGCACAATGTGTATAAGTATTTCTTTTTTCATACCCTTTTACTATCTGTATTTTTGGAAACTACTCATTGATGGAAATGGACAGAGTTTCTAGCAGACTGGTAGATATCTTCTGATATTGAAGGGATCTCCATTAATATTACCATGGTAGAAATAATCATCTACTTTCTGCCTTTCCATATCAGCTGTCTCTAAGCATCTCCTTCCTTAGCCTAATGACCCTGCAAGCCATTCCAAATTCTGTCGAACTGCTCTGGGCTACTCAGCTTTCTCTACACGTTGTACAGGAATATCAGCTGCCCAGGTTACAGATTCTGGATCCCATGTTCCCTAAAATTAGATCCCACAGAGTTCCTTTGCATTGACGTCCAAGTTTTCTACTGAAATCAAGCATAAATGGGTGAAATTCTTAAGAACGCTTACCAGTTAGGTCAATGCAGGAGGCCATACTCACAGACCCTTGCCAGAGCTTATTGTTCTCAGAGCACAGACAGCAGCATGGGCAGCACAGATGTACTGCGGTTCAGAGGCAGGAATGTTTGCTTGAACAGCTCTCATTTCCTGGTTATGAGACTAGACCTGACTGTGAATTGTTAGAAATGAGATCTCTTATTAAAAACTCCTTTCTGCACTTTAGTGCAGCAGCTGAAGGGTTTACTGGACCCAGGCAAAGACGAAAACATGTTCAACACGTTCTATTGTGTACTTCACAGTGTTTTAACCTCTTCCTATACACAAACTGACTGAAACCGTAAAAAATTACTTTATTATATTTTATATTTATTTAGAATGTATCTTTATAAATTTACTGAATATTTTTGTTTCTGTAAAACCAAAATATTTAGTTGCATTGCAATGTTTTTATTCTTTTTAATACCAAAACCTGTTTTGAAGATGAAAAATTGTTTAAAACCAAACATTGAACTCCATTCTAAAAATGTTAGCTAAGATGATATAACATAATGAATGTTGGTCATTTTAAGGTCTAGAGGTTATATTCAAACGGAAATATATAAAAGTATGTATTTTCTGAATTACACACGTTTACAGGAAGAAAATATTTCTAAATACAGTGTAATGTCTTTGTCCTAAGTCCATCTTCCAGTAAAATTCCTTCTCTTCCTCTCTCCTAAAATAGCTATGGGATTTTGAGAAACTTGAAGGTATATTCATTTGTCTTCAGAGATTGCATCTTGCTTTACTCTGTAGTCATATCTGAAGAATGCTTAAACCAGTTCTGTTGAACAGAAGTCTTGTATGACAGGGAAGTGGCCTCTGTGGTGTGTAGTAAAAAGAGAGAAAAACCTGAAAGTATACCTATGGAGAAAATTTGGATTATGCAACAATAACACAATGAAAATATGATGATGTTTTGCAAACCAGACATTTTCATAGTGAGTTATGTTTTTTTATATAAATGTACCATGTACGGATTCCTACTAGCATTTTTCTGAAAGTCTGCATTAAACCTCTGTTTCCTCAGACATTCACCTCTGCAATTTTGGTAGCCTTGACAATTTTCTGCAATACCTGACATAAGATTCTTAAAGTTATGAAATTTCAAAGGCTCTATCTACTTTAAACAAAAGCCTGCTTGTTGGATTGTATCTTTGTACATTTTACTAGTTCTCACAGTTAGCTTATTAGCTTTTTTGCAGGTATAATCAGTTAAGAAATTCTCTTGAGCTACCCTGCCCTTTGCCACCAGCAAGACTATTTCTGCTGATCTCAGCATAATCTAAGAAGCTGCTGAAGACAGTCACAGATGCGTAGACTATTACTATTTAGTTTCCACCACCTGTCATTTATAGTTTCCAGATTTTAGTGTTTCTCTGAAGAAAACTGTCTTCTACACGCTCCTGTACTTTGCAAATGTTTTTGGTAATATAGATCATCCTTGGGTTCCTCTAAACTTTCACAAAATCTGTGTCCTTTCCCACAGACAACTGCACTTTTCAACAATCACTGTTCTGTCTTAGTAAACACCTTGGAGCACTTCATGAGGCAGAGAGCAAGAATCATCTTCCTTCTCAGTCAATTCTTAAAACCATATTTACATACCAAAAGTAGTTATGTGTTCAAAGGAAGAAGGCATCCTACCAGAGTATGATTAGAACACTGAAAGAGGATTCTGTTTGTATACACTGCTTTTTACAGTAGAATAAATTATTACACATAGCACAGAAAACACTTCCTCTGATTCAATTTCCTTATAAAGGTAAACATTCCTATTTAAATTTCCTATCTGACATTCAGTGCCATTGCTACATAGTTTGCTACATCATTAAAATGGCTTAATTTTAAGGTTCTGCCTTTTGAAAATCAAATCTGCTGTGAGAAATTATTTGCTAATGCTTTAACACACTTTTGGGGAATGTCAGACAGGAGATGCCTTAAAAAGCAGGAATTATTAATTTTATTTCAAAATAAACACGCAGAAGAAATATTTCTTTATCTGACACTACACAAATATGTGCAATATTCGATCTATCTCCTTCATTTATTGAAAAGTATAATAAATTTCTACATAGGAAATTTATTCTACGTGCTGCATATTCTGTTACTGAACTGTTTTTAGGAATAATATTTTATGTTTTTAACAATCCTCTTGAACCAGGAGTAGGGACCTCCAGACTCACAAGCAGAATTAAACCTGATCATACAACTTGCCTGTGTGATAGACAAACTTTGTTGTGGTTCTTGAATTTCAGACTAGAAATTGACACATACACAAGTGAGAAAGGGAAGGTTAGAAAGACCAGAGGCAAGACAACAAAGGATAGCATTCACCACAAGCTCCAATTGAGACTAAATCCGTCTCCACACTGAAGTTTTTTGCACGTGGTTCAATTTCAATCCAAATTGACAAAACCTGTGTCTACCTCTCTTTGCTGTTGTTGTTTCCGAAAATCACAGACAGACAGCTTTTGTAACCCAGCTTGATCTCCTTTACAACACATGACCTTGGACTTCCTCATAGCTGTTCCAGAGAATATCTTTACCAAAAAAAGGAATTTAAAAATCTTTAAGAGTATGCAACACAGAACTGAAAGCGGATTGTTATCTCTGAGCTCCATTCCCTTTCATTGCAAGCAATGCATAACACAAATAATTTCCTGATAAAATCAAGCTCCATCTTGAAAAATCTTTTCTCATTTCAAGTCACATTGAAGGAAAACAGACTGATTCTTCTACTAATTCTTATTTTGCTAGACTGAGTAAACCAAGTCCTGATAGTCTTCTCCTATGTGTCTTCTATGGTCTGATCATTCAAATAATCTCTCTCTAATAATTCTGACATGGATTTTTATTTCTTTGGTATATCATAAGCAGTTTCTAATCTGTCACTTTACAACACAGACAATAAATGCTTTATTATCAGATTTAAGGTAAATTTTAACAATTAAGCCTTGCAAATGGTCGATAACTGTAATGCAGATTATATGTTTCTATAACCAGATAATCATTCAAAAATAACAAGAAAAGAATGCAAAATCTTGACACAGAAGAGGAGAGACCCCAAGAAATATTTAAGAGTTAAAAGACTTTATGGCTATCAAATATTTTTGCCTTACATCATTGTTCTGAAGGTTGAACTTCAGTGTTATCCAAAAACTCTTAATCGAAACAGATGTGGAGAAGAAATTGTTGGTTTCCACCATCAGTAAAACAAAAGCTGACTACCAAACAATTGCAGAAGGATTTTAAGAATTGGATTGGGTGATAAAAGAGAGAATTAAATTCAGTGTAGATAAACAAAATAAATTACTTGGGCAAAAATCCAGAATCCTCACACATAGTGAAGGGATCTGAATGTCCTATTACTACTAATGAAATAAATCACGGAGTTCAAGTAGAGAATTCTGTGAAAATGTCATCTCAATGCTCAGTAGATATATAAAAAAATAATATGAAGAATTAAAGAGCAGAACAAAAAAATGCCATCATGTACATAATTCCCTAAGCCCTTCCTTTGAATTTTGTCATCTGATCTAAAAATGAAAACGGCAGAACCAGAAATATTACAAAGAAGAGCAACACAGATATTCAACAGCATGGAATCACTTCTTTTATTGTTATAGCTCAGCAGCACTGAAGACATTTTCCTGCTTCTGTTTCCAGTTCCAGGTGAGATGTACATAACACGGAGGAACAAACTTAACCGAATGTCACCCAGATGCTCTGTGGGATATTACAGCAGTAAGCAGACTGGCTCTGAAAATACTTGTTGACTTGCAGCAGTCTAGTGGTGGAGACAGAGAGCGCTACTTGGGGCAATTTATCTACATCTTGTGCCTCAATACAAACTTTGCTGCTTGAAGTGAATTAACACACCTTAACCTACAGTTTATTTCCAAATGCAACTTTGAACATTTACCTGTCTAGCTGCAGTAACATCCTCTTGTCAAGTTATTTATGGAAAATTAAGACTAGCCATCTAGAAGACTTTTTTCTTGCTCTCTTCATTAAGAAATATATGTCTTCTTTTTAATGGGGAAAAACAATACCCTTTGCCATTAACAAGGGTTCTTTATGTGTTTACATTTTGTCCTGAAAAGAGTTTTAACTGTTTTTGCTCAAAGATTTTGTTAATTTGTGGTCAGAACACACCATATTGATCTTTCTCTTAAATAAGATGACAATCAGAAAAAAATGTTGACACAGATCTAGAGGCACAAATATGAAAATTAGGCACTTTGGACAAAATCTTGCCTAGAGATAACTACGTTATCTCTAGTATCAAATTAATCTTACACTTTGATTCACATTAACTAGAGGAACAACCATATGTGACAAGTTAATAGGTAATAATCTCATTGAAAGACAGACATTTTTGTTTACACAGAAAACACAAATATTAAGGATGAAACACAGTTTGTTAGCTTAAACTGATAAAAAATTTGCTCAAGGTTTTCTCTGTAATAAGCTGTCCTGAAGTAGGAACTTTTTCTTCAGAATAAATAAAGAAAAATTAAACAAACAAAACAAAATTCAGCTCAGGTTCCAGATTCAGTGCTTCCAAAAAACACGAGCCAGAAATTCATGCAAATGCACAAGTTTTACAAAGACAAATATAAAACCTATCAAATATTGTTCTTTGTGGAAAATTAAAATTTTGTTGCTGTAGCAAAAGCAGGCTAAGATTGTGTTTGCCTTAGATACAATAGAGACGCAGAGGTGCTTCTGAATGAACCAGAAAGGATGTCAGAAGAAACCAAAGAAAGGGAGAGTGAGTGATTTGTCAAAAACAGCCAGTAGCAGAGCCACAGACAGGGTCAAGATTCTTGACGCTCAGGTCAAACAGTCATGAATCACAGCAACTCCATGCCACATACACCCATTCAAGATGCACATCAAAATGGATGCAGATAAACTAATCAAAACTTCGTGAACAGGTAGTGTGTGCTCTCAGATGAGTATGCTTCCAGCAATAAAAGCGGAAACTGTGAGTCACAACTCATTATTTGTACATGTACAAATGAGATTATAAGTAGGTGTTTTGGTTTCGGCTGACGCCGGCAACAAAAGTGCCACGCAGCCGCCCCTCCCCCCGCCGCGGTGCAGAGGAGAATGGAAAGAAAACAGGCAGAAAACTGGTGGGTCGGGATAAGGGCAGTTTAACAGAACAGCAAACAAAGGGAACAACAACAACAACGA
>Ga0065711_1040870_pt1 | contig 16613 bp, 8 predicted proteins | sample Hoacrofraction12_FD_59098 | JGI IMG/M metagenome (GOLD analysis project Ga0065711, IMG submission 59098) | Hoatzin crop microbial communities from Cojedes, Venezuela - Epithelial fraction 12 v2 (version 2) | ecosystem: Host-associated > Birds > Digestive system > Esophagus > Crop | place... | reverse complement strand
CCCAGGGAGGTTGTGGAGTCTCCTTCTCTGGAGATATTCAAGACCCGCCTGGACAAGGTCCTGTGCAGCCTGCTGTAGGCGACCCTGCTTTGGCAGGTGGTTTGGACTAGATGACCCACAGAGGTCCCTTCCAACCCCTAACATTCTGTGATTCTGTGATTCCTGTTCTAAATCAGACATTCTAATCTCTTAAATGTTAAACCAATGGACTTAATATCCATAGTATATAGTACTACTGAAATGAAGCAGTAGAAGTAACTGTGGTAAAGAATGTTTCATGGTCATAGGTTCGCAGATGTAGGTTCAACTAATGTAGTGTAGTAGTCATCTTCAGTAGTTATTTCTTTTATATTTCCATAGGTCTGTGTTGTATATGTATCTATTAAGCTCTCTGGGGCAAAGACTGCCTCTAACTTTGCATCTCTGTAATACCTAGTATAACCTCAACAGGCACCCTAAATGAAATCATAGTATAAATAGAAAGTAAAATACACTGAGAGCGATACTTTGATACGGGTATGCACTGGTGGCATTGCCAGAAACAGATTTAGTGTTATGCATTCAGTGATAAGATAAATATCACACTGAAATCTATAAATAGTAGATTGCATTTAGCAATTGATGTGTTCTGGCACACTTTCTCATCACAAAGCTTTACAAATCAGTTAAATTTATTCCCTGTCCTTTGTAGTTGCCAAACAACCTGTCTTGCATTTACAAATGTCAGAAAAGCTACTCTTCTCTTAGCCAGAATAACTATTTTAGTGTAGATTTTAAAGGAAAACCCAAACTAGATACTGAAAACCTGAAAGTATACTTAAAAAGCTCATTCTGTTTCACATTCCTTTCCATAGCAAAGACAGAAGCCAGGAAAAGCATAAAAATGAACCGTATAAATGCTCAGGAACAGCTATCCTATACCTGCTATATTCTCCTCGTACCCATAAAAGCAAGACTAACAAAGCCAGACTCTAAGAGTGATTAATGGATAGGTTGGCTGAACATGGAGAAACAGCAAAGTATTTTTTTTAAGAGATTCACATGGAGAACAACTAAAAGACATAGGAAAAAAACAGGGCTGAATTACATTTATTAACTGTGGGAATACATTATTTCCCTTAACAGTTCCTCCCCCTTACCAGGGCAACAAGCTGCTCTCGGCTTTTGAGAAATGAACTAATAGCAATCCACTTCCTTCCCCCCAGCTACTCCTGTAACAACAGGGGAAAAAAACCCTAAACATGAACCCAAATATAAGACCTAACGCTGTACACATGACCCCCAAGTTATCCAAATGACCACAAAGGTGGCAAAAAAAAAACACTTACCCAGACAGAAAGAGATCGATCCTTACTACCAACAGCACAACAGCAGTATGGACAACTTGACTTGGTGGAGCTGCCATTCTTTTGTTTCTTCTTGAAGATTTTTGGATTGAATTTCTGAACAAATGAGATGCCCCAAATTTTATTACAGTAATTACATTTCAGTAGGAGATCTGCTTTGAAAGCAAGTTTTCCACTTAAGAGTGAAAAAGAAACATTTCATAGAAACAAAGTCCCTAGCCAGACTCTGTAAGTGCACTGACAAAATCTGCACATACTTTCTTAAGGGGCTTTCTGAATGCCTTAATATGAATGGCAAATAATTTTACTAGGGATCAGGAACACACTAGAAACCCAAGTCACTTTAATCAAGTCACTGAACAGCCAACAAAGCTAGAGTCTGGCATTCCTAACATGCTCCTGTACTCCCCCTTCTTATCTGGTTCATCTACGTCCAGTTCTTTTATCAGAAGAGCGAGCTGATTGCTTCCAACATGTAAAGTTGACATTTTTTAACCATTGCCATGCGTTTGCTTTACTAATCTTGACACCTATCTTCACCTCTCGTCCCATTTACGCAAAAAATTATCAAAAAGCACTATCAGAAATTTTATTTCAGGGATAAATTGCTATCACTCACTCACCACTACTGTAACTGCCTTCCGATGCCCTACAAAATCCATGTTGGTTTTCCATCCGTCTCTCTCAATGATCTGAGCAGTAGGTCCAGAATTATTCATGGCATGAGCAGAAACAAGATAGTGACCGTCAGGTGACCAGCTAAGACGCAACACATGAGTTGTCCCTCCACACTGACAAAAAATAAAACCCAAAACATACTAGAGCTTTAAAAGTGCTCGGCAAAAAAATTATTTTCAACACAAACTTTTAAAACTTTAGATTTAGGGAATATGATTACAAAGTAAGTTTTTTGTGAATATAAAAGAATGACATTACATACAATTCTCAGCACTTCAGCCATGTTTTTACAGGTGATCTAGTGTAACTTACGAAGCCCTACCAAAACAGGGAAAAATGAACCCAGAGAACTTTTTTAAGGAAATAAAATGTAAGTCTTTTTGGATACTCTACACTCAGTATTAATCACAGTCCTAGTCAGTGACAGGGCTGCAACCACACCAGCTTCTCATAATAAGATTTCAGCTTGCAACACCAGCTCTCACATGAATTCAGGTGTTTACAGTCTACTACAAAGAGTAATTTCACTAATCACAATACCATAAGATTGCTGCAAAACACTCCACTCACTAAGCACCAGTTTCTGTCCCCAGAAATTTGATCTCTTAATGAATCACGTAACAGTCCTATGATGCCAGACCTAAGTATTTCTCTCGTTTCTGATAGCGGCCAATAGAAGATGCACACGGAAAAATGTAAGAACAATGTAATTAGTGTGCCAATACTTCCCTGGTATAACCGCTACATTTCCAGGAATTTACTTAATTGTTTACAGAATCCAAATAAACCTTTGGCATCCACAACATCCAACGGCAATGAGAGTCCCAATTTAATCACACGCTGTGTGAGAAAGTAGCTCTTTTTTCCCCACTTTTGAACCTGCCATCTGATAGTTTCATTTGATTTGGGACTGTTAAATTCACTACTGTTTGTGCAGAATCAGAGTTACTCTTATAATTTTTGTTCATTCTATACGAATTCATTTTGAATAGTCACACATTCTGAAGTACCTCATCAAAGGGTTTTGTGATGCTGGTTTCCAACTGCCAGTCCATGGTCCGCCACACCTTCAAACTTCGATCATCAGCCTGAGAGGCAATGTATTTTCCAACAGGATCCCAGGTCAGCCCTTTCACCAAGCCAGAATGCCCCTTCAAAGTGGCAAGAATTTCTGCGCATGCAAAAATTGAGTATAGAGAGTAGTCACTGATACCTCCTTTTGGACACACTGTTGAGGAGATTTACGAGATCTTTCTAAAACAGCATATTAAATATAACTTCCTTTAATGTAAAAACAACAACATACCAATCGAACTGGAACCTGTACTTAAGCTAAGAATGATATAAAAAAGTGGTATAGAACTCTAGCCAGAATAAGGGGTGCAAAACTCTTTACAAGAAATAGATCAGAGCAGGGAGATCAGCAGAGCCCAGGCACTTCAGAATAGCACTTTCAAGGTACGGAAAGCAGCAGTGTAACTGGAACTTCAGATAAACATTCACCCTTTGCTCTGCGCCCAAAGAGTATCACAACAAATTCAGCTTTGCGCACCAACCGTGAACTAAGACAAACTTGTGACTGAACAGACACACAAGCCTGGCAGACCTGGTAACCTACTTTCGGTCAATCTCTTGCTTATCGGACTGTGAGAGAAGAGGCTGAGGGTCCCACACAGGCTACACAGCTAGCTTCAAAGTCTAAAAATTCTTGATACCAGGATTGGAAGCAACCCTAAAATAAATGGCAGTGACTAGGCACCACACCATGGGTGTTTTAGCCTGCATCAAGTTACGTGGTGAGAAGCAGCCAAATAAAGGCACGTGCTCCCTAACCGCCGCAGACCCTCGTAGTTGGCTAAAGCTGTCCAGTGCACCGGTTGCACCTGGCAGCACGGTCCCTGAGAAACAGGCCTCGGACTGTGTCAACCGCTAGCACTGCCACAATACAAAAACGCCCATCAAATTTAGACTGGGAGCTTTTGCTATTGTGAGAGAAGAGGGTGTTAAGGCTCCCCTAGTCCTTCCTTCCTCCTATTCATCGTGTGAAGTCACAATTTTATTAAGCAGCAGCATTTAAAATGGGGTATCATGTCCCCCCACAAAGGCAAATGAATGGAAAATCCTGTAGGTACAAAGGCAACAGGGATGCCTCTTACATATAGATGTAATATCAGGATGAAGTTCTATTTATCTGGGATTTTGCAGAGAAGGTGAGAAAGAAAACACATGTAATAACGACCTTCATGTAAAATCAGCAGCACAACCTGAATGTAGCTCTTGTCTACAGCAGAGTGGAATCCACTGCTCATTGCCATTCCAACTTGGAAGAAGGACTGACTCACCAGATTGCAAGCGAGTCATCTCAAAAGACAGACAATCCACTCCCACGTAGAGATTTTTGCAGTCAGTGAAATATACCCATGGAGGGGAGAGTTTGTCACAAAGCATTGCATACTTGCACATCTGAAACGTGAGAACTCTCACCTGGAAATTTGACAGCATTCCAGATGACAACAGTGTTATCCACACTACAGGACGCCAGCCAGGCATCATGTGGAGACCATGCTACATCCATGACATCTGTTTAAAAAAAAGTTTCCATTTAAGTTGTTGATGACAGTCAAAGAATCCAAAAATCTTTTTGAAAAGAACTTTAGTGGCAACTTTTTTTCCATCACTGTGAAATGGCTGTTATCTCACTAGAGTGGAAGGTAAGAAAGAACATAGCAACATGCACAGGCAGTGAGGCGCTCTAATTTTTAATGTTCAGTGAGGGACAAAAAAAAAATATCCAAGGCAGAGAATGCAATGTTTAGTGATTCTAGGAAGTACTAATGCCTGTATGAAGTACTTTGTCTTGTGTTTTGAATGAAAAAGCAACAGCAGCTATTACAGTGCACTCGCTTTATTCCAAAATGTGGACTGATTAAAGTAATTTAAATCTTGATTTTAATCATAGTTCATGTCAGCAGGTGGAAAATGCATTTGAAATCATTTGGTTTATTCATCCCCTGCAATGCTCCTTAGTTTTTTTTTTTTTCTAAATAAACATTATTATTCTTTGTTTTACAAAATTTTATCTTTTTCCAGCCAGAAGATTATTCAGTGCAAGTTTTTTTTAAATAAAAATACAGTTTAGCTTACTTTATTCAGATTCATTTTTAAGCTAGCAAATAGCAAAATATAAATTTCTTAGTTACCAATTTTTGTACTACATGGTTGCCAGAAGTTTTCTACTACACTGCCAGATGCTAGTTGTATGAAAATCAGCATTTGATTAAAAATTACATTTTCTTCCAACTTTCATTGTTGCTTTTAAATTGATTTGCTACCAAATGTGTAAGTCTTAAGCAAGAAAATGTGACAGTGCTGAACAATTTTTTTTTCCAAATACATGTAAATTATATTCATTCAACACTTCTTAACTTACCTCCTGAATGGCTTCTGAGAATCGATACACACCTCCACTGCTCAACGTTAGTAAGTTTGCTACTAGAACCAAACACAGTGCTAGGTCCAATGTATCTAATTAAAATAGAAATAGAGTTATCAACAGAACCACCTCAACTGTTTCTTTCTAAAGAAAATCTGCTGCCCAGTACACTTCTATTCTATATTCAGTTATTCCTGCAATGAAAACTGGAAAAAAAAAATAAATAATTTTTTACAGAAAGTAATTCCAGTTGTTAACAAACGAGCTTCGATAAAAGGTACAATTTCTACGGATAGCAAAAAATGCCAGCATTTAAGGTAACTCTTCAAATGTCATCAGGAAGCTTTTCTTCAAGGACAGAAGAAAATGCCTCAACTCCGAGAGGAGCATGACTGCCCAGGCAGACACACACTGCAGCCCAGGAGACAAAACAGACCAAATCTCCAGTACCAGTGATGTGGGGTCACAGGTTCCAGCTCCTTATGCACCAGGCAAAGCAGTGAGCTTACAAAAGGCTGGCACAGGGAAGAAACACTAAGAGACATGACAGAGTAACCTACTTGAAATAAAATATAAAATCGAGAAGGAAGAAACATGCTTACGCAGCTCGTTTCCACACCATGATCAACTTGTCGTCTCCCCCTGAAGCCAAGTAAACTCCATTGTTTGACCATCGCACGCAGTTCACACAAGCTGAAACGTAGAAAAGAATGTAAGATAAAATATAAGAATAAGCTGTTCTGGACTGGGGACAGAGTTTATAATAAGCAAAACTTGACAGGTGATGTTTAGGATTTAAGCATGCTTTTTCCACTCTAAGCAGTTACTCTGTTTGCTTTTGATAAATGAATTGACACTTATCTTGCAGCAGCAGCTAAGGAACTTCTCACTTTAAAAAAACTATTCCTTATTTTAAAAAGCTTCACCAAAAGTAGTTCAAAGGAAGAAAGATTAACATTCGTCTAATAAAGAAAACTGCTTGTGGTTAAATGAGGTGGGATTAAAAGGAAAAGGAAGGAAAGATACATTTGGAAGAAAAGCAAGAGGACAGCTTGTTCAGGTAACTATACATTCAAATGCAATGTGCAACAAATCCAGAACAATTTAGCACTATAACCAATATACTTCATATGATGTTTCCTTTATACTTATTTCTTCTCTTGCCCTTTCCTCCAGAGCTCCCCAGTTTCTCAGAATGTGCATTATCAATTACTTTGTAGCCACAGCTGGAAAAAGTTCACAGGGAGATTTCCAAAGGTATCTCTATTTCTCTGTAGATTTTCCCATATTTTAACATTTTCTGTTGAATATCTAAAAAAGTACATAGCCAAAGTATGAGACCACTCCGCTGTACTTTATTGATTGATTCATCACCGGACAGGGTTAAGCTTTGGCAAATTACCAGTAGTCAGTAAAAAAAAAAAAAAACCAACAACCAAAAAACCCCAAACTACCCAAAACCCCACTTTGTTACCTAAGTGATTGTCCATCTGACAAAGCATCTTGGGAATATTTTCATTCTTTTCATCTTCCTCTTTCAGGACAGGAGCCATATTCCAGATCACAACTTTCCCAGAATCCTGACCTGTAAGAGAACAAAAAGCCTCCCCTTTTAAACATATACAAAAAAGCCTTTCAACTTAATCTCAGTTCCAGAACAGACGCTAAAATTTAGGCATTACTGCAGTGGGAACTTCGGAAACATTTGAATACAGACACCATTCTGATATAATTACACCGAGTCAGAAGTGTTTCATTTTTCTTGAAGCTATTAAAAACAAAGTTATAAGGCCTTGTTCAAAAATCATACTGTACACAACGATACCAACTATAAGGATGAAATATTTATAATAAAATTGTATTTTTAAAGAGAAAAGATACATTCAAATCCTAAATTGCAATTATCGTAGCCAACATAAAATCATTCCTTATTGTAATCCAAATAATATTACTGCTCATATTGCTTGAGCTATTCCACTTATATAATTGGATTTTTTTGGTACCAATAGCTCTAGTATTTAGCAGGTCAAAAAGCCCAACTTCACATTCAATTTCTCTTCAAAGGAAATTGGCCAGTATGGCCACAACTCAATTATTGCAGCTACTCTCTCAATGATGTTTGGGAGTATGAGTAAATCAGAAAATGTAACCCTGCCTTCTGCAGTTAACAACTGTACTTTTCAATACATTTTAATGACTTCTATCTCTAAGAAATAGATAATTATGTAAGTGATGTGGTTTTAAAACGGTCAAACCAATTACAGTGTTGTGAAGGCGCAAGATTATTATTATTATAGCCCCACATTCTGCCTTCTGTCAGTATGCAGACATACCTTGTCCTCCTGTTGCAAACTTGGTCCCATCTGGGTGAATGTCCACTGAAAAAATTGGCTTTCCTGGAATTAGAAAACAAGCAACAACAGACTGAATTCTTTTACAGTCAAGAGAATGTAGTAACACCAAAATAACAGTAACTCTTCCGGTTGGCGAATGACAACTATGGCTTTTAGAATAAAGTAAGAATTACAGGTGACTACCAGAGTTGAAAGCAACTTGATGACAATAAAGACAGCCTATTAAAGATATATATGGAAGTTATCATGCTACAACAAACCTGTTATAACCAAGGACATCTAACCCAGCAGGATATGCCAAATGCCTCAAAGCAAAATAATACCACGCAGCAAGCGCCAACAAGGCAAAACTGTATTTGAGTAAGGAATTTCTTCCAGGTTTCTACAGTTCATTAGCTGATGACCTGAAGCAAGTTTTGCTTTAGTTTCTGTTTTTGTTTTTTTAAAATCCTGCCCAGTCTCAGACAGCATCTGTTGGTCACACAATTACCTGTCTCAAATTCTGTTCTTATGAAGTGCTTCTACCGTAAGCCTAGCTTTTATTTTTATGGCTTCCACATAGACAAAGCAAGACTAACCAACTCTAATATTACTCTTCAACCTTTCAGTTCTCCATATGCTGCATACTTCAGAAGAAAACTAAGTTTTATGAAAACATAAACCCTTAACAACTAACATAGGTGGGGAGCAGCTTTGGAAACCAGACAGCCCTCACTCTCAGCCTGTTCTGCTCTGACCACAGGATCACATACACTCTCCTATGTGTTCACTGTTCTTTTAACCTTAGCAGAAGGATAAGGTAGAGGGGAGAAGTAAAGCTACTGCCTTTCAACGACGCTCAAAGAGCAAGCCCTATGGATTACGTGAAGGAATACGCATGTGATTTCCACATTCAAGTAATTTTTGGCAGCAATCAGAACCCTTTCAAACTGGAATGCTTCTGCAAGCATGATCACACACATGCCAGTATAAAATAAGGCAATTTACTGTAACAGCCAAAAGAACTAGTACCCACCATAGCAGGACTGCTTGATAAATTTCACATATATATTAATTCTTGCACTGTATTTTCATGATACATTAAGACATAAATGATAAAACCTGGAGAATTTATCCAGTGACCAGGTTTACATTCCAACTGTAGCATCTGAATTCCTTGACACTAAACTGCTAACAAAACCCCCATCCAGATATCCAGTATTTCCCACTTTTTGAAGGATATGCATTTTCCTTCATGTCAACTTCTCTTTATGTTGATTTGTTTTAAGGTTTATTTCACTTGGATTTGTATTGCAACCCTGACATGTGATTCCCCTTAAAGTTTTTACAGGCAGCCAAACAAAGACCTTAAGTACAGCAAGATGGCACTCAGCTTGCATTCCTTCCAAGTCCTTTTAGACTGCATAAAACGATAAGCTGAGACTTAGCTGTAATTTTTCTTCAGATTGTTGTGCCTGATTCTATTTTTTCTTCTAATAACTTGAATGCAACATATAAGACTAAGCTGAGTATTTTAAGAAGCATAGGCAAGCAGCAAACATTTATATTGTTATTCCTAAGACGTGGAAGTTCCCTTAAATTAAACCAGTGCATCATTTGAGATAGTTTAACCCACTGACACTTACAGAAACAGGTGATTCTGCAGACCTTATAGGTGGAAGAAGCTACCTTTTCAATCTGCGTCAACTCTCTTGGGCAAGACAACTTTCCATACTCTCAAATTTGCCATTAGACTTGAAGAGGAGAGTGCCCCTTACAGGAAGCCAGTTATCAAAGACCTTTTAATCCTACTAACCTGGCTCATTTTGCCTATATATCAATCGCACCAACAGAAAACAGTTCCCCAGCAAATCAGAAGGAACACTAACCTCTAAGCACACAGTCATCCAATAATCAGGAGGAATTACAGCTTCCAGAGCCAGCACAGCACCCATGCACAAGGCTGCAGAGTTTAGGTAGTTTGTAGTTTAACAATACTGTATTTAGAAATGGTTAAATAGGTGTAGCCATCTCATACAGGAAGACTCACTCCTCCTCTACTCCGATTCCACCACTCTTCCTTCCCAAAAGTCTGCACTAAAGAGTAGCCATGACCAAAGCACACACTGGGAAGTTGGTCTGACAGACACATTGGCTTCTCATTATTCAGGCAAAACAGATATGCTATACATTTAAAAAAACATGTGAAATACGTCATTGCACCCATTGTGTTGGAAAAACTACAGATGTGATGTAATTTTGTTTTCCTTTACTCGGTGTTTAAAACTATCATAGCATCTCCAACTTCTGCCTTATCTTAAGAGCACAATTCGGCAGGAGCAGTAACATCAGCTCCCTTCCTCCTTCTGAGCAAAGTTTTTGCACAGACTACAAATTCGTTGATGAAATTTGGCATATTATTTTACTTATTGAGACAGAGGTAACTTAGCTACAAATTCACCATAAAAGCTTAACATTAGCCACATCACACCAGGTAAAATGTCCACCTAGCCCAGCGCTCTGTTCAGAAACCAGTACTAGATACCTCCCCAGGGATCTGTAGAACGGCAAGCACACAGTGCTGCTTCCTAGGATAATCTTCCAGCTCCAAAAAAATTGCAACTCTGACTTCTTGTATCGGATGCCCTCCACAGACTTCTCTTCTATAAATTCAATCAGCCATCTCAGATCCATAAATAACATCGCTAGACCCCAACACAGAGATCCACTGCTCAGTCATGGACTCTGTGAAGAAACATCTACTTCATGTATCCTGTACCTGCAACCTGTTACTTCAACACCCCTTAATTCTTGTACAGAAGAATGGTGAATAAAAACCACTCGCCATTCACCCCTTTTTTGCCACTCACAATTCTACATGCGTTCATCACGTCTCCAACTCATTCCTCCCATTCTTAGCCCCAGAAGTCCTGCTCTATTTGGTCATTCTCGTACTTTTGATCATTCTGGTCACTCCTCTATCAGCCTCTTTCAGTTGTCCTGTATTTTATGATGTGGAGGGGAACTGGCATTGAAGACAGTGTTCAAACAAAAATGATCCATGTATTTATATAACAAGACAGTGTTCTCTTCGTTAGTTCTTTTGCTAGTATAAATTTGGCTTTTGACCTAATGACCACTCAGCAGATATTTTCATAAATTATTATAATTCTAAAAACTCAGAACTCGGTGGAAGTCGGGAGGTCACAGGGCATTATTTTATCTGGGAAGTTTAAAAAAGGTATGGACTTTGCACTCAGGAAAGGCAGCGGTAATAAACGAAGCCCTCAATAACAAATCAGGTTTCCTATGTGGCTCAACTGTGATCCAGGAAGGGATCTTATTCCACAGGTAACTAATCATCCACAATGATCTACCCAGTAAACCTGGGTTTTTCAGTAGAATTTGTCAATAAACTTAAAGCACAATGACTTGTGAACATGAGGCCCATCAAATTAATCTCCTATAAGAGACAAGTAAATATTGTTTCCATCTGATGGGTAACTCCTAATAAACGTGACTAGTTTCACACGTCTCAATCTCACCAGCAATGTCCAGATGCATCCAATGGTTAACCTTTAAAGACATGCTTTTTCTCCCTAGAAACATGAGTTTACTAAATCAAGTTCCAGAATTCTCGGAGTTTGTACAGATAAGAGTCTTCTATTTTCCATACACAGGAAATGTGTGAACTACACCCAGCCTCGACCTGTCACACCCGCTTCTTAACAGACATTCTACGTAGAACCACAACTGCAAAATGACATGTCATCCACTGCCACAGCACAACACTTACAAGTCAATCTGCATGAAATACTACTTACAGGTCAGTCTGGATTTTATTTCAAATGGCTTTGGATATTATTCCAAGATCCAGGGGTAATATCATTAAATACGGACTATTCAGTTGTTTAGAGCCCACAGTTTTCAGTTGACAGCACTTTCACTGTGCTCTTCAAGTTGAAGTAATTTTATTAGTGGAGGGAAGTATACTCTTCACCTGACTAGGGCAACCCAAAGAGGGAAGCAACTACTTATTAGCTAGCTCAGGACTTCATTCCTGGCTCCAGCTGCAATGACCTGTTGGTGAAGCCAAGTGTAGCAGCAGCCCTGTTTGGATGCCTGCAGTAAGCAGAAACTACTGGATGTAGGAACCTAAGCTTCTACCACTGCAGCTAAAAGGATCATTCACTTCCATTTTTCAGGCAGTAGAAGAGCTACTGCATGTTTCAGCACCAGAAAGCATAAGGACTCACAGTGCTGTAATCCATCCTAGAGAGCACCTGACTTGGACCCTTTGGCCAATCATCAGAATGGAGCCACAGACCTCACTATTTATTAGAAAGCAACTTATCAATGTCACAAACAAATTCAGTTCCTATTTAGCACAAACACTGCATGAAGTTTCAAGTCCATTTGATTACATACACATATTCACAAGTACTGAAATAGGAGCAACACGCATGGAGTTCACAGTGGCACATTCAAAGTTTCAACATTAGTGGTAAGAGGCATTAGAGCACCAATGCACTGGCTTGGAAAGGAAAAGGAAAGCTGCACGTGCTTTTCTTGGCTCTTGAGAAACACAGGGCTTATCAGGATGAAATTAGATTACTTGGATTTGAAAAAAGGAATCGTTAGTAAAACTACCTGCTTATCATAGAATCATAGGTTGGAAGCAACCCCTAAGATCATCAAGTCCAACCGTCAACCCAACACCACCATGCCTGCTAAACCACGTCCCGAAGTGCCACATCTACATGTTCTTTGAACACCTCCAGGGATAGGGACTCCACCACTGCCCTGGGCAGCCTGCTCCAATGCCTGACCACTCTTCCAGTAAAGAAACTTTTCTTAATATCCAATCTAAACCTCCCCTGATGCAACTTGAGGCCATTGCCTCTCATTCTACCACTAGTTACATGGGAGAAGAAAGCAACACCCACCTCACTACAACCTCCTTTCAGGTAGTTGTAGAGAGCAATAAGGTCCCCCCTCAGCCTCCTCTTCTCCAGACTGAACAGCCTCAGTGCCCTCAGCCACTCCTTGTAACACTTGTTCTCCAGACCCTTCACCAGCCTCGCTGCCCTTCTCTGGACACGCTCCAGCAACTCAATGTCCTGCTTGTTGCCCAAAACTGAACACAGCACTTGAGGTGTGACCTCACCAGTGCTAAGTACAGGGGCACAATCACCTCCCTACTCCTGCTGGCCACACTATTCCTGATACAAGCCAGGATGTTGTTGGCCTTCTTGGCCACCTGGGCACACTGCTGGCTCATGTTCAGCTGGCTGTCAAACAACACCCTCAGCTCTCCACTTGTGACTGGCCACCAGCTCGATTTAACTCCATTCACCACCACTCTCTGGGCTTGGCCATTCAGCCAGTTCTTTATCCAGCGAAGAGTACATCCATCCAAACCATGGGCAGCTAGTGTCTCCAGGAGGATGCTGAACATATATTAACTCCTAGGATCTACAAGGAATTTCTTTATGTTTTTAATGCTTGCTTTCTACACTTTTACACCTATCCCTTAAAATACAAAACAAGTTTAATAATCATTAGATTGTTTGCCTAAGTAAACCAAGATTTATATTTCTTTCCAGTTTTATCAATCTAGAGATGTCAAATGATTAAAAAAAGAGAGCGAACACATTAAGTGATCACAGGACAGAAATTTAGCACGACAAAGTCATTACCAGGGTGCTCCTCTCTTTCCTCCAGGGTACCATGATCAAGGGAATACCATGTACAATGGTGGATAACTGTCACAGGTTAAAGCTGTAAGACTTGTTCCACACTACTTCCGGTTTATCAGCTGATCACAGACACTGGTTTTTTCCTCACTTCTTTCATTTTCTCAAAATAATGGAGATGGTGTCATTATCTGATAGCAACCACTTTCTTCCCAGGGTCCATGTCTTTATCGGATTACATGGTTAGGTCCTGTTGAAATAAGCCAAAAGGCACAAGGTCCCTGTTTCAAAGTGACTCAATGTTTTCCCATGCTCCTAACTGGAGAAACATTGAATTTTCTAACAGTAATCATGCATCAAAACAAAATCTAAGTGATACTTGAGCAGTAACATTAAAATCAGTATGTTTTAAGACATTTTGCCATCTTGTAACAATTTCTAAAAAAAACCCAAACCAGTTTAAATTATTGAAGCTCCCAGCATCACATCACATACGGAAGCAAACCAGACTCATTAAAAACGGAATACCTTATGATAGACCAGATGTCTTGTTGGATTATTTAAGAACCCAAATGTACATTAGGTACTTAAAGAAATACTGATAACGAAATCAGCTTGGAAGAAAAAGTTCCAAATAAGATAAATCAAACCCAAGGAGAAAGTCCCATCTTTAAAAAAACCACAGCAGCTGAAGAAAAAAAAGCAACTTCAAATATTATGTCATTTTTGTTTGTTATTTAACTTTAGGCAATAATCAACGAAATTTAAAGACAATTTGACATGAATTTCTAGCACAACATAAATGAGTTTCTATTCATTTTGCTTCCAGTCCATCTGATACATAACATCTAACATGACTCACAAATCAATTCAAATATTTACATTCCACCATTACAGCTTGGCAAGATAATAAACTCTGTGCCTATATTTAAACAAAAGCAGGCTCCAATTTCTACAAGTAGTTATACACGAATAGCACCATGGGGTTTGCACGGGTTTCTCGGGGTAGCAAGGGACCTCCTTTCCTGCAGGGCTCAGCGTTCACCTGCATTAGCCATATTTAAGCACCACCTATTTGTGTGCCAAATCGGTACATGCAGCTGTTGGATGTGTGATGCATCTTTATAGAGGTACTGAACAGAAAACTGGGAAGGAGGAGCAAACCACACCATCTGTATCTTACTGTTGCCCTTTCCCACCCCCACCATTAGATCGCACGTTTCAATAGTCTTTCCTGCTCTAAGTCAAAGAAACATGGAAGAGTAGAACACAGCAATAATGAGAATTTAATGCAAAATCTAATAAGTCCACATTAAGAGTGAGAAAAGCTTACGGAAAAAGCATACGAAGAAGAAATATTTCCAGTAAGTACTCAGATAAAGTGACATTAAGAACCTCGAAACAAAAACCTGTAGAGCCAAAATGTGTTAAAGTGCTTTTACTGTAAATTCACAGCATCTTGGCTGAGCCACACACAATTCCCAGGCGTACTGAATTTCCCTGCTACTACACCAACTTCTAATGTCTATTATCTCATGGAGAACGTATGCCTCTAAGCATCATTTAACTTATTCTAGTTCGTTCAGTAAATACAAATCCCAAAATTGAGTGGGGAGAGGGAAAGGCAGGAATGGCAGCACCTTGAACTGGTGTGTGGAAGAGCCAGTCTTGCTATCAGGACTCTCACTCAGAAACCAACAAAAGCGCAGCAGCCTCTTGTGCCCATGGGGAAAATAAAAGGAGCAAAAATTATCACGAGCCTCCAGTACACACAGTATAAATTATCCTTCCCCTGTTTCTGGAGAGGTTTCAGAGCAAATAGGTAGGCCCATTAAGAGTGATGGGGACTACCTGCATGCAGCAATGCCTGCAGGACCCGGAACCTGGGTACATTAAAAGAGGCTGACTAAACTCACCAGTTTTTATCCTGCACTCCTTGCCCCAAGGATAAGAACACATCAATGTTATGTAGTCCTGTATACATTAGCAGACCTTAAAGCATTTTACAAATTAAGCCAGTGATGAATGGCTATTATGCAGATGATGAAGCTATGACAATGTCTTGCCCAAACTCATCCCAGCAAGACAGCAGCAGAAATGGGAATAAATTTTGGGACTATCGAGGTGCTGCGTAGTGCATTATCCACTAGGCAAAGTATTGCAGGGCTTTATATATCGAGCCTCACTGCAAACTGCTTGGCTGAAGAACGTTTTCTGCAATGGTCAGACGTATTTTAAATTGCTACATATTTGAAACACATACCCATACCAAAAGGTGCACCATTAAAGAAATAAGGAAAGAAGTTACAGATCTAATATCTGCAATCTACAAAGATTTAGGCTGAAAGCTTTTATTCAGCTGCTCGTGTGCTCCCACTGAAGATCCAGCGAGGCACAGGACAGTCTGCCTGCAGGCAGCCAGAGATTAAGATGCAAATGCTATATTTGTTTAGATTGACCAAGCAGAAACGTAAAAAACATCTCAGACAAAGTACTTCCACGTTTTTGCAGTTCACTACAACCTTTCGATTACAGGCGAGGTCCATTTGCTGACTATATGGCCCCTGGAGAGCAGTTCAAGCACAGACGCATGCGAATTTCGGCTCAAGGCTTAAGTTACGCTCCAAAAAACCTGCAGCACGACAACAAAGACAACAACGCCCGCAGAAAGGCGGCTGTAAAGTCGCATCTGTGGTTTTGAACTCAAAGCACACTTCTCCAACTTGGATACGCTGGTCTCCGGCTTGGTCTGATTCTAGATACCAATCAGCTAGACAAGGTCAACCATTGACATGTATTCCAGGGGATAAAGTTTGCATTAATTTGAGGACAAAACTGCATAAACAGAAGTGAGCTCTTCACATTAGACGACTTCTCACTGCTCTGCCAGGAACAGCACAGGTGCTGCTCCGGAAACTCATGGCAGGGGATGTAGACACGTAACAGGGATGCTACCCGGGACTCGCCGCGCCGGGAAGCGCAGAGCTTTCCGTCAGTACCGGCACCGCGTCCCGCAGGCGCTCGGGCTCACCAACCTCCGCACGCTCGGCAGAGCAGGCACCGCCGAGCCCCGGGGAGCTGCTCTGAGGCGCCATGGAGGGACCCCCTGCCCCCGCCGCACCTCACA
>Ga0065711_1040869_pt1 | contig 16614 bp, 20 predicted proteins | sample Hoacrofraction12_FD_59098 | JGI IMG/M metagenome (GOLD analysis project Ga0065711, IMG submission 59098) | Hoatzin crop microbial communities from Cojedes, Venezuela - Epithelial fraction 12 v2 (version 2) | ecosystem: Host-associated > Birds > Digestive system > Esophagus > Crop | place... | reverse complement strand
CCCCCCCCAAAAAAACCCCAAACCTCAGCATGGGCGTATTTATTGTCTCTATGCCTTCAGCTCCCGAACCGCTGCTGAGCACAGGTTCTGCACGGGGGATCCGTATGAGGAGAGCGTTCTGCGCACAACCTCTCTGCTGCATGCTGAAAAAAGGTCCCCAAAAACCCCAGCGTCTCCCAGCAAGTGGATAAAATGCCACCCAGGGCTGCTCCTTGCTGAGAGGGGACAGCATATGCTTACAGACTTTACCGGGAAGAAAATACTCTCTGGGGATACTTGCTGGGAAGCAGCAGTGAAGAGCAGCTGCTGGGAAAAGCCGCTCCCCGGCTTTGTAGGCATTCTGAAGCAGCGGCTGGGTTTCTGGCCGGGCAGAGCAATCCCTTCCTCGCCTTCCTGTGGTGGGGACGACGGGCAGCGTGCCGTGACGTTGCACATCACACTTGCCTGTGACGCGCAGATATGAAGCGGCTTCTGGCCAAAAGCCAGTGGGTTGGGACAGAAACGTTTAAATGTTTGCCTGGGTAGGGCGCTTGCGGCTCTGCTGCTCGTCAGAGGAAGAGGAGGAGGAAGGTGAGCAGCCCCTGCCTTCCCCCTCCCCAGGCTTCCGCCTTCCCAACCCGGGCGAGGAATTTGAGCCCCACTGTGCCCAGCGGATGTGGTGCTGCTTTTCCAGCCAGGAAAGTAACATTTTATTTTTTTTATACATGGCAAAAGGCATAGAAGTTACTACAAGGAAATGAAATGCTTCTAAATCACTGGAATAGGGTATTCATTTCCTGCTGGGAGGGGGGGGAAGACCATCTGTAAAACGGTCCTTGGCTTTCCTGAGGGTAAATTCATGTGAATTTATACTTTAGCTTTATACCTTAAGACTTCTCTGTCCCTTTTCTGATTTTCTTAGATAATTTATTTCCAGTTCAGCTTGTCAGACAGTGACTTCTGAAAGTGATTCCAGGTATTGGACTGGGGACTTTCCAGGACCCCATGTGTGCTGGCCATCCAAAACTGGAGGGGAATGCCCATCTTTGATTGCCTGCTGCGTGCTCCACCTGAAAGCATCGCTGGAGGTTTGCTTATTAGGTAACCTGTAATAAATCCAAGATCACACTTATAGCAAGAACACCCTGGGCTCTCCCCTGTCCCCTCACCCAGACGCCCCAGGGACCACCTGCCTGGGCTGCGGTTAGTGCTGAGAGCAGGCAAGCGAACACGATGGGTGCGGGTGTTTGGGTAAATGCTAAAGCTGTGCTTCTCGCCGGGCCTTAACACCAGGCTGGCACTGGCATTACTGTCCTTAATTGCCCCTCACATAGGCCTGCAGGACATCAAAGGTAAATGGCAAGGTTTCACAGTCTAATAATACAGGATTTTCCGTTTATTAATTAGGTGAAGACCACAAAGCCCTTAAAACAGCAGTCTATCCTACCTAGAGCGTTTCGTCAGCTAAACTCAGAGCATCGCCTGCAACGAAGGCACTGACCTCTCCCATCCTTCACTGGGATCCTTGGGCTCAGGTGAGGAACATCAGAGGAACAGAGCCCTCGCTCTGATCATCATGGAGCCCGCAGCTCACAGCCACCAGGAAGCACCTACCCCTTCCAGCATGGAGAAAGCGGAAGACCTTGCCTTCGAGTTAAATGTTGCTGTGAGGGACATTAATACAAAAGCTGTGCTGGAGCTCCTGGAGAAAGGGGCAGATGTGAACTCCAAAGCAGAAAGTGGCTGGACACCACTGCAGAGCGCCGTCCAAGCTAACAGTGAGGACCTGGTCCGGCTTCTACTGGACAAGGGGGCTTGTCCGCATGCCCGGAAGGACAACGGTGGCACTGCATTTACTGAGGCAGGGATCACGGGAAACGTGAATATACTGACACTCCTCCTTGATTACGGGTTAAGTGTTAACTACCATGACGATAACGGCTTCACAGCTTTCATGGAGGCTGCATGTTATGGGAGGGAGGAAGCCTTGAAATTCCTGTATAGCAAAGGAGCAGATGTGAATTTGAGGAGGGCAGTCAGCGAGGAGAATGTGAAACTGCATAAAGGAGGTGCGACAGCACTGATGGATGCTTGTAGCAAGGGTTACTTCTCGGTTGTAAAAACTCTTGTCCAAGAGATGGGGGCTGACGTGAACATTTGTGACAACAAAGGCAGGAATGCCTTGATCCATGCCCTCAAGGAGGGTTGTGCCAAGGACAGGTACGAGTCAGCAGTTGCCATAGGCCGTTTCCTGCTGGACCACGGTGGCGACGTGAACAGCAAGGATGAATGTGGGAAAACTGCCCTCATTCTAGCTGTTGAAATGCAGAGCCCAGATTTGGTGACAGCTTTGTTGGAGAAGGGTGAAATAGATATTGATGATGCAGATGAGGAAGGCAACACAGCACTGATGGTGGCTGTAGAGAAAAATGATTGCAATATAGCAGAGTTGTTGTGTAAAAAAGGAGCAAGGACTGATGTTGGGAACCTTATCGCTGTTGCAAACAGGAACCGTGCTCATAACATGGCACGTCTTCTTCGCCAGTATAATGCCACCTTCATTCCAGAAACCCTCAAAAACTGGGAACCAAACAGCAAACGCTGGAGGGACCAGCTGAAAAGTCTTTATCAAATATATCGCCCTATGATTGGCAAACTGAAGGTATTTCAGTACATCCAGCAGAGAATTCGGTACACTTCCCAGGGTGGCATCTACCTGGGGCTCTACGGTGGGACTGAGGTAGCAGTAAGAATAAGCCGCAGTACGGAGGGTGACAAAGAGAAAAGGTTCTTTGAACAATGTGGTAACTGTGAACATCTACTGAAGCTCTTCCAGTTTGAGAAGGCAAGAGGTTACACATACTTGTGCTTCGCCCTCTGGGAGAAAAACCTTGAAGAACATCTGCAGGAACCAGAAGATCAAATGGATTGCAAAGATGCTCTGAGGATGATCTTCAAGGCAGTGAGAGAGCTGCACTCCCTCGGATTTTCTCACCGGGATCTGAATCCCAGCAACTTTTTAATAGGTTATCTTTTTCTTCCTCAGTGTTTTCATTTTGCTTTCCTGTTGCCTGTAGTTTACAGAAGATGCTTCATACTTATCTGTAAAAAAGGAGATAGGAAACACCATTGCAGATGTCTTCATGCAGAATGAGGTGTCAGTGGCACTAACTGTCCTCTTTGAATAGGTATAGACACATTCACAGTCAGCCAAAGGGGAGTGAACAGAACAGCTTTACACCTCTCATTAGATCTGCCCTCCTTTCTGGGGCTTCACAGACAGATCAGCCCATAGAAGATCTCTTTAGAGAATTGTTTTCTAAAGAAGGGGCCACACAGAAGTCAGTGACTGACTCTATCAAGGTTTCCCACCAGTATTTGTTAATAATTTCTTTTATTTCCTCAGATTCAGGTGGCAAAATTTACTTGGTGGACTTTGATAATAAAAGAGAGTTGATTGAAGGCAAAAAAGAACTTGTGAGCTCAGATTTAGAGGTAACCTCCCCGTGAATCAACGTATAGTTTAAAATGTCAGGCTGTCTCTGATCTCTTCTGTTGCTGTGAATCCTAGGGGAAGCCTTTCTGCATCAACTAGAAAACACCTTGGGTTTTGGGAAAGCCCATATAACAATAGGCACTGTGTAAGAATGGTAGTGATGAGGATGCAAGGCTGTGGCTGGGATATCCCCAAATACCCTGTGCGCATGATTACAGTGCCTGTCTGCCCTGTCTTTGTGCATGCAGCTTCAAAGTTCGTGTCTGTGTGTATTTGTGTACTTCTGCATGCGTGTAGGTGCATGTGTGCATTCACGTACGCAGCCTGCTCGTTTAGGAACACTAGACTTCTTCAATTTGGTGAGAAGTCCCACGCATCTGGCACACGAGCAGCAATGTGTTTCTTCGCAGGCCCTCAGCAGGCTCGTGCTGTACGTTTTAACAGGGGGTAGCAAACCCCTTCAGCAAGTCAGTACCGAGGATCTGGCTGCCAATTCACCAGATTACTCGGAGGCTCTGGACCTTGTAAGCAGCCTGGTCTCTCATGATGAACGAGGCTTGGAGGGTTTGAGCAAACATCCCTATTTCTGGAGCAAACAGACGTAAGTGCTGGGAGTACAAAGGAAAAGCTTTCAGAACGAGATTTACCTGTAGCGCTGGGAACAGCAATGTCCTGTTGCAGCTAATGAAGCTCTTCGTTCCACAGCAGGTTCAAGTTCCTGAAGAGTATATGGAATAAAATCAAAGATCTCCAAAACCGAAAAGCTGTCTTTCAAGCTCCTAATGCTACTGAAAGTTTTCCTTACCCGTCATGGACCAAGCAGGTAATCCTTTTCCCTTTGGGTGGATATGAGGTTTGAGGTAGACTTTCAGGCAGAAGCTTTTCCTGAGTGTTTCACACTCCTATTTAAAACTGCACCTGGAAAAAATAGCCACATGCAAATAGAGATAACTGGGGGGAAAAAACTAAATCTAAGCCACGTAGTCAAAATACACCAGACTAAAGGCATTGATGCTAAAGGGAGCTTCTGTTGACTGGGGTGGTAGCAGGGGAAGGTTGTTATAGAATTAGCTGGCAAATCTTCAAGGGTGAGCCCTTGAGACAAGGACCTCTGGCGCTCGTTGCCAGCAAATTTCTGGCAAAAGTGTTTTGTTAGATTGGCTCAAAAACAGTGAGACTTTTGCAGGTAGCATCCTGGAAAGACCTCATCACTGGAGACCTGACGGTCTCGGGTCAGTATGGCAGCCCATGTGGTCCTCTCAACAGTGGCACAGTTGGATCAAGACCCCCTCCTGTCCTCCAGGCATGCATAAAAATCTCCTGTGCTATGTTGACAGCCCAGATATGAATGCCACACCTTGGCAAGGCAGGAGAGGAAACACTTGGCAGAATCAGGCGGTCTGTATGGCGCATGCTCCGCAGCGTGAATTCTTCTGCTCGTGCTGGGAAATATGCTTTTAAGGTTCACAAGATTTAACCATACAAGATGAAGTCCCAGCAGAAAGGCAGCGGGTGAGATGAGTGCAGGTAGATGTGCTGCTTTTGTGGTGAGTGAAAGGCAGAGAATAATCTACGTGTATTTTTTTCAGATTGACAAAGACGTTCTGAATATCATGCAAAAGCCTCAGAACAGACCACCATTCAAATATAGCGACGATGTCGTCAACCTTTTGAGGCTCATCAGAAACCTGGATGAACATCCAGATAGCAGGTACGTGGTCACATCTTTGCCTCTGCCACAGTTGTATTGCAGGGAACATCTGGGTATCTGCAAGTGTTAGTGAGTTTGAAAGCAAAATCTTCTTCAGATGGTTCTCCGGAAGGGTGAATGCAGCCAGGATGTGGGAGGCAGCCCCTCTAACAAGATGAGCTTTAACGGACTCTCTCCTCTGGCAGCACAATAGACTAAAATATTGTGCATCACAGCAGCAGGCAGTCCGCAGTCAGCCCTCAAAGCACCTTCCTGAGGATAAGATAAGAAAGTTAGTTCACAGGATCAGACCTCAGACTTTGAAGAAAAATCTGACCCCCAGATCGTCTCCCACAGAGAGGGGAGATGATCTTCAACCAGAGCCTTCCGCTCTGGAGGGATAGCAGCAGCTTCAGAGAAATGGTGGCAGCTCCCTTGGCACTCTTGCCTTTGCAGAGTAGCCCAGCACGGAGAGGTGTCTGCAACAGCTAAGGCACGTCATGGCTCTACAGCAGAGGACACCGTGAACATGTCCTTCTGGGCTGTTATTTTTGTTGCAGGCTAGTGTTTCTTGCCATAACTCCAGGAAGGTTTTTAGATCACTCTTAAATATTTGTATCATCCTTTACACCTTTGCAAAGCCTCCTTGTCTACTTTGCTAGTATTTCCAAAGTGCTGATGTTTACTGTGCTGAAGTGGTTTGAGACACAGATCAGGAAGAACCAGTCCCATTAATAGATCCTGTTAGGAGATCTTGACTCCTGAAGCAGAGAGCCAGAGTCTCCGACCTTGTATAATTGTGGGCACTCACATGTGAGCTAGAGGTGGTGTTAATTCGTAGTGATGATTTCACTGATGCTGGTGGCCAGCTTTGCTGTTCAGCGAAGATGCAGGTGGGCTTGGGCAGATGGAGGTGCTGGAGGAATAATGAAAATATGGATGAAGAGCTTAGGGAAGGTATAGCAAAGCTGTGGCTCAATGATTACTATGAAACCATATGTTATCAGAAAGCCTTTGGAATGGCTTTTTCTCTGCAAGGGAGGAAGCAGGGCATCCTGGACACTTGAGTCCTTGGGCAAGCTTTAAAAATCGATTTTGGTTTTGTTCTCTTTCAGGATCAGCAACAGAATAGGAGACCATGCTGAGTATTTCTTGAAGCTTTTTCCAGCACTTACCATTTATGTCTACAACAGTGTACGTCAGAATCCCAAATACAGTCACTTTGCAGACGTTCAGGACCCCTCTCTGTAGGATGTCATTGCCTCGTATCCTGTGTCTGACCCCACCGTCCCTGCCCCTTTTTATTCCCTATTTCTTCATCTGCAGAAGAGTTGAAGAAAGTGGGTAAGGTGATGGGAGAGAGCACATGCAGGGACAGAGCATGGAGGGCTTAGGCTAAGAAATGAAGGATGCTTCACAAGGGTTTGGGGTAACATCCACGGGCTTTGGAGAGGAACCAAGCTGAGCGCCAACCCAGGTCCCCCTTGGCTGCCTCTGTCCCTCTGGTCTTATCCGTCTCTGTGAGGTGGAGATCAAGGCCCTGATCCTTATGGAGAGCAGGGAGATGTGGGACAGCCTCCTTAAACAAATGCATCTGGGAGGCAGGTGAAGAGCTCGGGCACTGCCAGACAACATGGGACTCTTATAAAGCAAAAAGAGTTCGAGCTCCTTGCTAGGGCAAATATTCCCTGTAGCTTGCACTGATGAGCAACTCACCTACCCTAGAAAGACATGGATTGTCCCTTTTCAGTCTTTTGAAATGCTACAGCCAGAAGATAAGATGCCGAAGCAATGGTCTGGCTGCAGAGTTGCCCTTGGCCCGTTATCTCTCTGATCTGGTAGATGTACACTCAGCCCAGCCTGCTAGGACCTGAAGGACTTCTACTGGGGGACATGGGGGATGTTTCCACCAGGAGCGGACATAAGGAGCACGATCCCACAAAACTCTGCTACTGTGAGTAGTCCTGACATCTGAAAAAGCTCGCTGATGTCAGAGACTGCAGGGACTGGTTCCTCCTGGAAAGGACAAGCTCTGTTATAGTATGCAGCCAGCTCAGAGCTTTGATACCGGAGGCTGGGTGGCACAAACCCATTTCTGAAATCCTACTGCATGCAATGTGTGTCTGGCTGACCAAGGGCTTGCTTGTTTCTTGGCTAACGCTCTGATTTGCACAATGATTATATGTTGCTTACAGAAATATTTTTCAGCTGTTGAAAGGCTTTTTAATTTTTTTTCAACGGAGATTGCTATTCTTTCAATTAGCCTATGGAGAATCAAACTTGGAATAAAATTCCCTGGAAAACTGACTTTTACTACACATTTATGAATGAGGTCCCCCATCCACTCCGCACAGAGAGTTAGTCTGCAGCACTATAAAATATCGAAAAGGCTGGGATTTTTGGCTTCCCTGTGGAGGTGACTCTTGGTTGTTTAGGTAAGGTGGTGGATGGTTTTGTCACTGCCCAGATGAATTTCTTCTGGCCCATATGGATATCTGATGGGAAATGTCGTTGGGAAGTACCAAAGGCTTCCTGTCCTCAGAAGCAAGCTGTCTCTTGTGAAATAATAGGCTCAATGGTGAGGATTTTTGCATTGTTTTTGCAGCGTGAGGGTGAGGATTTTGTGGATGAGTTGAGAGGTGAAGATGAGCATCAATGCTTGCACATGTATGCTTGCATACATGTAGAACTCTGGGAGTGGATGTGTTTGGCCCGTCTCCTCTACAAATGGATGGCTCCCCAGAATGCACCGTCGAGCCCCGCACATCTGTTTAGCTGTGCATGCTTATAGATGTACATACCTGCAAACCAGCAGGCATCACTGTGCATGAGTTGGGTTGCAGACTGCCACATGTGTGCTCATGGTTCACCGGGGTCCATGTGCCAGCCTGCATCAGTGGTCCTGGCTCAGAGCAAAGGTCCTTCTGATGGTCTTGGAAACCTTTTAAAATACAGAAATGTAACAACAAGAAAGTTTGACTATGCAACTGTTCATGAGGTGCCATTAGAGAAAATGTAACCAGGAGAATGATGACTCCTCTTGTGTAAATTTTTTATTTTTTCCTTTCCTCCTTGCTGTTTTGTTGTTGTTGTCTGTCGTTCTCATGCCCAGAAAGCACGAGGACACATAGAGGTGCATGTCTGCGTCTCAGCAGCATGGGGATCAGGGGTGTTGTGGGGAGCACGGTGTCTTCATCCTGCAGCAACACATTTCTGCTCTTGCATGAGGAGAGGTGAGGCTATGGGCCGGGGTCCTTCAGCCTCTTGGAAAAACATCGTGTTTAAATAGTATAAGGGTGGGTGTCGCGGACGGGGCCAGACTCTTTTCAGTGGTGCCCAGCGACAGCACAAGGGGCAACGGGCACAAACTGAAGCATAAGAAGTTCCATCTGAACATGAGGAAGAACTTCTTTGCTTTGGGAGTGATAGAGTACTGGAACAGGCTACCCAAGAGGGGTTATGGAGTCTCCTTCTCTGGACATATTCAAAACCTTCCTGGACATGGTCCAGTGCAGCCTGCTCTAGGTGATCCTGCTTTAGCAGAGAGGTTGGACTAGATGATCTCCAGAGGTTCCTTCCAACCCCTACCATTCTGTGATTCTGTTTCCAGTTTGCTTTGATGTTTGCATCTTCATGCATCACTCTGCTGTTTTGCTAAAGGGCTATGACTTGGCAGCCTTAAAAGGCTGTGGAAAGGCCTTCCTGAAAGCAGAGAGCACTCGAGGTTGTCCAAACCAGAACAATGATTAAACCCATGGAGGCTGTGACTTGCCTCTCTGGGGCAATCGGGCTGCTGGGAAGAATTTCCAGGGAAGGCTGGTGTGGTCTGCAGGGTCATATCCTGCTTTCCGAGAAGCCAGAGGTGCCGGCAGACTGGTGACAGAGGAGAAACTTGATCTGTGCAGGGCATCTGTAAAGCTTATTGCTCACAGAGTGTCAGGCCACGGGAAGAAGGGGGGATGCAGGACTGGGACCAAGTCTGGAGAACACACCAGGCTCCCTCTCCTCCTCACAGGGTCAGAAAGGATGGGCGACTGCTCAGCGAGAAGCCGGGTGGGATGGCAAACCAGTAGCAAGGACAGCTGGGCAGTATTGCAACTGGGTAGTATGGTAGTGCCTGATGTCCCAGCCTGGGGGTAAACGTGTCCGAGGAGAGCCTGGGGCAGAGCCAGCTGCCAGAGTTAGTGCTGCTTGATGTGCAGCGTCAGTGCCCCATCTGGGAGCTGCTGCCTGCCTTTGCCTCCTACGGGCGGGCTTGCAGACCGTGCGTGGTGCCCAAGGGCACGCTGATTTGGCCCCACACTCTTCACTCCCCTGCCGTTGCGCGTTTGCTGTGCTTCTGCCTTCTTCCCCTGCTGGGTGACCCCAGGGGCAGCTGGCTCAGCCTGATGTGACAGGATCAGGTGCTGCCCATCCTCTCCCTCGTGTGCTGAGGACACGCTTGTGTGCACAGGGATGGCCCCAGGTCAATGCGTCTCGTCTTCTACACCAGGGAAAAAAAGAGCTCGCAGAGGCAGTGAAGATCGTTCTTAGCCATGGTTTTGCTGTGATGAGCTTCAGGCACATCCGTGAAGCCTTCTAGGGACCAGGCTCAGCTGGGCTCAGGCTGCAGAGCCTGGAGGGCTAGTGCAAAGCACACAAAAACGCAGCTCACCTTCGGGGCAAAATCAAGCTACAGCACAAGGGCATTTTGAGAAGTTGGTCACGGTCCAGGTTGTAGGTGGCTGATGCCATTTCTAAGTGCCTCATTGATAGAAATGTTGTTGGACTTGGGGTTTGTTTGGATTTTTTGATCCTTCAGAACCAAAGTGTTGATAATCGTAACTGACAAATATGAAACACGTCATCACCTGCCTTAAATGCACCTGCGTCATTCCCGGGATGCAATCTTCTGGGATCTGAGGGTTAAAAAGTAGCTACAAATAGCTCAAAATTACAAAGCTGAGAGCTTGCAAGGGAGGGAGGCTTGCAGTCTTTTCTTCATGAGGTCCAAAGAACATCTGGGATTTCTGTAGCTTTGTGGTGACTTGGCAAAGCCACCCTGACTCAGTTTCACCTAGGGGAAATGCAGGTCTTTGATGTGATTTGGTTAGTGCTTTGTAAAAATACTGGCTTTTAAAAAAACATGCTGAGGCCCCAAGTCAGGCACGAGTTGATTTTGATTGGAAATTCAGAAAGGCTCTGGCAAGATAGACCCCATCTCACCACCCAGGGACAGCTGAGTAGGAAACCAGGTGGGTTCTCTTAGCCTTCCCACCCACAGGAGGCATTTCATTTGAGTGGAAAGCAGGGAGGTGTGAGGAGATGAGACAAGTCTGTGAGGTGTGTGGAGCAAAGGAAAGGTAATCCTGGTCCTCGGTGAGGAGCACAGCTCTGGGGACCAGTGGTCTTTGAGGACCCCCACCCTCAGGTATTTACTGTGACTGCTTGCTGGCTTTAGGCACCTTCCAAATGTCTTGTAAAAAGACCTCAAAGGTGGTGTTGTGCTGTGTAACCAGTGTGATTTATTTACACTGTTACTGGATTCCAGCCATGGGCAGTGTAGTCTTCTGCAGATAGATGTGAGGAAAGCGACTGTTGTGTGGACAAGCGTATCTCCTCGGTGGAAATGCGTCATGGAATAGCTGTGCCATGGTCACGGAGGTGCAAGCTGCTGTGCTCTGCTACCAGGCAGGCTGGAGGATGCTGTGAGTTGCTTTATTTTTAGGTCTTCTTGCTGATTAAGTGCGTACTATGCAGTGTGTCTGGGCTGCTCAGCTTTCCTGGAGCACATCATCTTCCTGCTCAGTGTGGACAGTAGATTGGGAGGTCTGTTATTCCTCGGATGTCTGTCCTTCCCTCGGTGCCTACAGGGAGGGGGGAGATTTTGCATCAGCGGCTGCTGCTGATGGAGGCAGAGTGTGGGTGATCGGGGATGCAGAGCACTGCTGTGTGCTCCCGGGGGGGCTGCTCAGGGCACAGAGAGGTGCAGCAACTGGGGATTTTCTGTGAATGTTACTGGAGATGGTGGGGCTGACCAGCATCCTGCACAGACCCACCCAGCTGGTCTCTGGGTTTTAAGGGGTCTCATAGCTCTGCTGCTGCAGGTGCTTGTGCTGGTGTGGTTTGGGGGACGTAGACTGCTTCTGCGACCACCTACCTGCTCCGCAGGACAGGAGGCAGCAGACTTGCTGAGTGAGAGCCTTTTCTCAAGACTTTTATCTGAATCTGAGGAAAAACAACATGCACAAACTTCCCATCGTGGACCGATGCAGGGAGACCTAAAGCCCTGCTCCCATGCCAGCAGCTGGAGCAGGAATGGTCCTTTCGGCCCTCATTCACCTTTTGCTCCTCCAATGGCTCCATTGTCTTCTGGGTCCATGGCAGCAGGATCTGGACCCCATTCAGGAGCGTGAAGACAATGACGGTGTGATTGTCTGGTGAGGGAGACGAGATGAAGTGGTACCATGCGCCAAGCGCTCTGATGGCAAATGAGGGGGGACAGCAGGATGTGTCGTCCCTTTCAAATCCCATGGGGCTCGGATGGAGGTCAGGGAAGGGTTGGCTGATCAAGGACATGAGTCCCCCAGATCTCCTTGGCTGAGAAGCTGTTTGGGGGCCGCAGGGCAGGGCTGGGGTGATGTCCCACCCTAGCTCTGGGTCCTGGATGACAAACGGGAGGCTTGTGAGGAAGGAGAAATGGGGACAGACGTGCTCCCAGCTTTGTGCCCGCATGGGTGGCTTCTCCCAAGAGGAGCACCTTGCTCATGCCCACGAAGTGGGGTGCAGGCAGCATGTCCAGCCTCAGCAGGAGCTGCCCCTCTGCTCTCTGTGGAGGCACAGGCAGTGCCACAGTGACGCCTGGTGATGGGACACGGGTTCGTGTCTGGCACCTTCCCAGATGCACGTGCACCACGGCTGCGCAAAGCAGCGGCCCTCAAAACAAGAGAAAAGCAAGATGTGGGCGGTAGCAGGGCTTCTCTGGAATTACAGGTATTTTCCCTAGCAATTTTAGTGCCTTTTAAAGACCACATAACCAATTTTCCCCAGCTGAAAAGCAAGATTTTCATCTAAAGGTCAGAAAAGCAATACCCTTAGATAAAGGTCATTGGTGAAAGTGTGATAAGGTGCAGAAAATTATCCTGAGCAAGGTGGCACGGACACCAGTGCAGCCAGAAACAGCAGCTATTTTTGGGTGGCACCCTGATTTGCTTTGCTCCTCTCTGATGGTCAGGTTGCTGCAGCCGGGGCTGTCTGTGGGTCGGCAGGTGATGCAGAGCGGGAGCCAGCCTGCGCTGCACCCCGTGGGTACCGCTCTGCCCTACCAAGGGGTGATGGCGTCTGCCCTTCCCACTCAGCCAGGCTGGACGTGCCAGACACGCAGGCAAGGGCAGGAGGAGTGGGACGGGTCAGAGCGATCACACTTCTCTTCCCACAACACACCGCCCAAGCTGAGGGATTTTTATCTGCATGGCTCAGGTTATTCATCCTTGTGAGCTGCTACAAGGAGCTGTGGCTTGGGGACAAACGTCCCAGGGATGTTCACTGAAGGATTAATGTCCATGTGAGAAAGATCACTGTCTTTTCTACATGTCCCCAGCTATCTCTCTGGAGCAGCACCTCAGCGCACTCACGCTCTGAGGCTCTATGTAGTTAAATATGGGCTGTGCTGCTTGAGCAGCGGTGGGACTGTCCTAACCCTTGCACCAGTTTGCACTGATTGAAGGTCTCTCTCCCTACTGGTTTGCTGAAGACCTTGGCAAACATGGGTCTTTCTCCCAGATAACGCAGCAGGTAGCTCCTGTGCAACACAATGCTTCTGGCATGTCGCTAGCTGGGAACACACATGTGGTGGGTTAGGTTTTGTCTGTTTTTTTTTTTTCTAGTGGCAATAGGCTTTTGCATTAAGAAACCTATGATTGAGAAGGCCCTAGAAGTTCATGAGGCTCTGTAGCAAGGTGGAGACTCCAGCTGAACATCGCTAGAAGGCCCTAGAAGTTCATGAGGCTCTGTAGCAAGGTGGAGACTCCAGCTGAACATTGCGTGTTATCCAGGAGAACACCCATGGTATGGGGTGGTTTGAGCTAATAGACATGGCTTGGCAGTCTTGGAGCACGTCGGTATGGGGGTCTGTCACACCAGCTCAGCTGCTGAGCAGTAGCTTGAGCACCTGCCTGTAGGTATCAAAATCTCATAACTCTGCTGATTTTTAACCAGAGCTTGACAGTGATAAATGACAGGGAGCAGAACACCAGCTTGCTGACACCCACTCGACCGTCAAAGCACGATTAGTACGTTCCTATTTTGGCTTCCCTTTTAATCAAAAATCAATTAGACAATTACCAAATGAATATTCAGCTAGGGAGCCAGGTTGTCAGGCAGACTGACAGCACTTAGCATCACTTTCTTTGTGATTTTCAGTTTAGAGTTATTCCGTGTATTGAAACTAAACAAGTGGATGCAGAGGGGGGGCAAAAAATGTTTCTCTTTCCCTGGAGGTGTTCTAACGAGTGTCACCTCAAATCCTGATGAAACTTTTTCTCTGTTATAGGTGTTCAAAGCATCCTCCATGTAATGCCACTGAGCCTGCTGTTTGGCTACATGGTTCTTTGCCTTTTCCTGCTCCCTTCTGACTTGAAACCCAGAAGATTTGTTGCATTATTTCTGTTTTAGGGTGTGTGCAAGTGTATTTTTAACTTGGCTTTTGAAGTAAACAAGAGTTATGCAACAGTTCTTTGCTCATGAAGTCTCTGCACCGACTTCCCTATTCCCCAAAGAGATGTCTAAAAACCTACTGGGCAATTCTGACTGAATTTGATGGGAAGGAACAGTTTCAAAGCTGGTTCATTTTCCAATAGACCTGCACCACATATGTCCTCAAAGCTGTATGAAGCGGCTGTGCGAAGGAAGGAGTTTGGCTCTTTTAAAGAGAACCTCGTGAGACACCGAAAACCCAGGTCTGGTCATCTCTGCATTGGAAGAACAAGCCTGAGGACAAATGTGGAGCAGGGGAACAGGCACTCGGCTTACCTGGACTGTAGCTGTCAGATGATGCAGAGGAGGATTTTGTAATGGGTGAAGAGATTGGCACCCTGTCCTTCGTGGAGACCTGAAAGCTCCTCATCACCTTCCAGGTGCAGAACCTGTAGGAGAAATACTGAAGACAGCAAACCTCCAAGCAGACATCTACAGCTGAGCTCCTGGGGAATGTCTCATCTGCTTTTTCATCATGTCAGAGGAACAGGTGGCTGGAGAAAGAGGCTGGCATCCACAGAGCCTCTGCCACCTTGGGAGAGAGGGGACAGGTACCTTCTCCAGAAATGCATCAGGATGGGGGAAGATCATGACCTTAGCCCTGTGGTAGAGCATACGGTTTAGTAGCCCCTTGGACGATAAACTCCAGATTAAATCTCTCTCTTCCTCAGAGACGTTTACCTGGCCGCAGAAGAGACCTTGGTTGACCGAAGCAGTTTGGGACACTCCTGGTGGGGCCTAGGAGCATGGTTCTCTCCCTGACCCCACCTCACATTTCAGCAGTCTCTGAGCTGGTGGTGGATCTGTTCCCCTTCCCTGGAGCCCAAGTGGAGGTCCCAAGCCTCCAGAGCATGCTGTGAAGCTTCACAGCATGCTTGGCTGGAGCAGATCCAAACCTCTGCCTGGTTCCCCTTTCCCCACAGCTGCTCGCAGCTGCGATGCGATGGTCTTGAGCAATGGGCAGACAGCAGCCTTCAGCCTTCCTGGGCGGGTCCCAGCATCTTATCCGCGATTTGGGGGGAACATCAGAGTTCAGGAAGAGTTTGCTGATGATGACGGCTTTACTTTTAAGAAAAGCAACTTCCTTTTCTGACTGTATGTTTTGAGCTGCCAGAGCTTCCACTGCCTGGAAAACCTGCAGAGGCATGTGGGGTCTTGCTCTGAGACAAGTCTTCTTGACTACTAGGCTAGACAGTCATGTTCCTGCTTAGCTTCGTATTTGCTGGGCCAGAAAAAGCAATCCACAAGGTGTGGAACAGTGAAACAGGAGGATGAAAAGCCACTTCCCTCTTATACCACCCTCATAGTCACGGCATGTACCTGGGGGATGTGATTTTTGCCCTTCTTTAGGAAAACAGGGGAATCAAAACCTGGTCCTGCACATGTTGGGGTGTGCTTACTGCGGGACTGTTGTGCGTTGGCCATGGCTTGCTCTTACAAGTTTGTCAGGGAACTGGACAAAGTCAATGGAGAAATGCCACCACTGGCATGTCAAAAAAGTTGTAGGCAAAATGTTGGATTGCTTGGGATTATCAAACCAAAAGTTCTTCTAGGACACCCAAAGAGGAACCCTGAGCCAGGGGACTCTTCCTGGATGAAATGGAGGGTTTTGGGGGCTCCAAAGGCAGGTAACCTTATATTATATATTATATAGCACATTATATGTAGACAGCTATGGGGTGAGACTTTGGTTGTGTCTTCTGCTGCAATGTGATGTTCAGCCTGGTGTAGAGGTGCTGATGGGAGTTTAGGGGTAGCAGCACAGACCCCTAGCATGCACTAACAAATCCGTGGACCAAGCTTTATCCCCTGCTGAGAGATGGGCACTACCCACAGGATGGGAGACTGGTGGTACCTGAGCACTGGATGGAAAGGGAACTTACTTGTCAATCTCCAGATAAAAGCGGAGGTCATCCATGAGGAAGTTAATGGTAATGACCTGTTAAACAGCTGGCGTTTCACTAGTACCACCTCTTTGTCCTCTGGGCTGCTGGCAGAGGTCGTCTGGGAGTGGTAAGTGCTCACGCTGTTGATGGGCAAGTCTGAGAGAGGGGAAGAGCTGTTGTGTCCTGCTCTTCCCAGCACTGGGTTTGAGGTCGTCTGGGCATCTGATGCTAAGCCCATACCCTGCTCCTTCACCTTACTTTTATTTGCTTTTCCTTGAGTGCAAGTAATTTGCTGAGGGTCTTTCTACCTAGGTGGGCTACAGCCTTCCTGCAGCCAGGCTCTCCTGGGAATTCAGACCCCTCCAGTGTGCAGCCTTCCTCCTAGCTTAGTAACCTTCTCACAGAATGCTAGGGGTTGGAAGGGACCTCTGGAGATCATCTAGTCCAACCCCCTGCCGAAGCAGGGTTACCTACAGCAGGACCGCGTCCAGGTGGGTCTTGAATATCTCCAGAGAAGGAGACTCCACAGCTTCCCTGGGCAGCCTGGGCTCCGTGCTCCGTCACCCTCAGAGTGAAGAAGTTCTTCCTCATGTTCAGATGGAACTTCCTCTGCTTCAGTTTGTGCCCGTTGCCCCTTATCATGTTGCTGGGCACCACTGAAAAGAGTCTGGCCCTGTCCTCCTGACACCCACCCTGCAGATATTTATAAGTATTTCTAAGGTCCCCTCTCAGCGTTCTCTTCTCCAGGCTGAACAAGCCCAGCTCCCTCAGCCTTTCCTCGTAGGAGAGATGCTCCTGTCCCCTCCTCATCCTCGCAGCCCTCCGCTGGA
>Ga0065711_1040868_pt1 | contig 16615 bp, 9 predicted proteins | sample Hoacrofraction12_FD_59098 | JGI IMG/M metagenome (GOLD analysis project Ga0065711, IMG submission 59098) | Hoatzin crop microbial communities from Cojedes, Venezuela - Epithelial fraction 12 v2 (version 2) | ecosystem: Host-associated > Birds > Digestive system > Esophagus > Crop | place... | reverse complement strand
AACTGTTGGAGTGGGTCCAAAGGAGGGCTACAAAAATGATCCGAGGGCTGGAGCACCTCTCCTATGAGGACAGGCTGAGAGAGTTGGGCTTGTTCAGCCTGGAGAAGAGAAGGCTTCGGGGAGACCTGATTGCAGCCTTTCAGTACTTAAAGGGAGCCTATAGGAAAGATGGGGACAATCTGTTTAGTAGAGACAGCAGTGACAGGATGAGGGGTAATGGTTTTAACCTAAACCAGGGTAGGTTTAGGCTGGATATAAGGAAGAAATTCTTTACAATGAGGGTTGTGAAACACTGGAACGGGCTGCCCAGAGAGGTAGTGGAGGCCCCTTTCCTGGAAACATTCAAGACCAGGTTGGACAGGGCTCTGAGCAATCTGATCTAGTTAGCGGTGACCCTGCTCGCTGCAGGGGGGTTGGACTCGATGACCTCTAGGGGTCCCTTCCAACCCAAAACTTGCTATGATTTTATGATTCTGTCCATCAGCATGAAAAATCTGTCAGACAATTTGTTAGGCTATCTTTCTGCTTTGATTCAGAGCTATAAAGTGAACATTTGTTTTCTGGGGTGTTCATCTTGATGGCATTAACAAGATGAAACTTTTTTAAAATTTAAAAAGACTAAATATGTGTTCTGTAGACTTAGACTTTTGCCCTTCGTGTTTTTGTACTTATTTTCTGGTTTAGTGCTGGACTGGATTTTTTATTTGTCTTCAAGACAGAGAGCTGGTGAAGACTATCACAGAGGAGGAGGAAAGAAGGATCTTAAAACTGGCTTCTGTTCTATGCTGTTATAAGTACTTGTGTCAAAGAAGTTTTCTTCTACCCATCATTGCTTTTTGCTTCTGTATTTAACGGTCTTGCCACTTTTCATCCAAACCTTCTAGCCTTTGATATCTTTGAAAACCCGGTTTGTGTTTGATGAAAAGGTATTGCAATTGAAGGTATTTCAAAGTTGTTAGGGTTTTCTTGTTAGGGTTTTCTTGTATGCTATGCCCAGAAGAAAGGACGTAAGGACTACTAAGTGGCTGTTGGTTGCTGGTACAAAACAGATGATGTGCTCAATGGACAGTAGGTTTCAGGAACTGCTTCCCCCATTCCACAGAGCCTGCCAATTTAAAATCATTAAAACTAAGTCAGCGTGGTCTGGTGACTGTTATTAGTGCTTGTTGATCTACAGATTTTCATTTGCTGTTTATGTAAAGTAGTATTTTTATTAGCAAGAGAAAAAGGCTTTTAAAATTCTGATTTATAGACTTGTGAATTTTTATTTTGATATGAACATTTACTTGTACTTGATTAGTGTAACATTTATGTTGACAGTTAATGATTGATGATGTCCCTAGCCTATTTATTTCCTTGCTTTTAAGTAGACAACTGTTAAAGGTTGGACTAGTTTTGTGTGTTGTAACTAAGCAGCCTCAAATAGTTTTTGAAATGTGTTTGCTTATAGAACCTATGCCTGTGTGACACACACACAAAGAAAAAGAGGAGAAAGATTTGTAATCTGACTTTTTTCAGAAGTCTTTTTTTTTTTCTGCAAACCAAACTGATTTTCTTGCCAGTACAGTTGGGATATTCTTCTGATGTGTCATCGATGTTTTTCTGAAATGATGGCAGACTATCATGCTCAATTATCTGTGAATTAACTCCCATAATACCAACAGAAGCCTCATGCCATCTCTAATTCCAGAGTGCAGGTCCTAATCAGGAGGCTTCCACTTTCTTTTTAACCATTTCTGTGTCTATTTTTTGTGTTTCACGGGGCAGGTCATAGGCTGTATTTTCAGACGGTTCTGTGTAATATGGTGTGATTCAATGGAAGAAAAGCTTTTAATATGTACAGTGAGTCTTGCTGTGTTGAGTTGGTGTCCTATTTTTCTAGATGTTATTAGACTTGGAAGTACTTTAAATCCTATATTCTGCAGTTTGCGAGCCTTTTAATATTGACTTCAGAGCTTTGTGTTTGTAATAATTATTTTCAAATAACTATTATCTGCTTGCATTTTAGAAAGGTTGTTATGCTGGGGGTGTGTAGTCTGCTTGTAGCTTTGCTAGTTAGAGAATTAATTAGAGAATTAATGTGGTTGATTATGTTGTAGAACAGTAATGTTTGTCTTGTTTCAGCTGCAATGGTCTATGCATTAAAAATGAGGAAAGGCTTGAAAAGAGAAAGAATATTATTAATTGGGTTAGCTGATATAGGTAGAAAAAACAAACCTGCTGTTTGAAATACCGAGCTTTTGCTGGGGCCTAGGGAAGGGTTGTTTCTGAAAACTTGTTTGGTTTTTTAGCTGTACTAGTTGATACAGTAATGACTATCGCTTCTTGTTATGAATGAGGGGGAAAAAAGAGCCCGATTAGTTTACAGTTCTGTAAGTCTTTAGAGAAAATTGAAGTTAAGAGGTGGCTGTGTTTTTTTAATATTAAGACCTAAGTCTTCATGCTGATGAATAACAAGAGATTTTGACGTCTAAATTGCTAGTAGATTTTCTTTTGCTTTATGATTAATAACAGGCCAGGAAAAATATTGTTCTTTGTCTGAAAAATAATAATAAAAATAAATTAAGAAATGTTTACTTTGTGGAGGTACTAAGTGTTTTGTAGGCCAGAAGAATAATGTAGCTGGAAGAATGAATAGCGAGTGATAAGTGCTTAAATGGTACCATAAATCATGTTTTAGAAGACTGCCAATATGTTTTTCAAAATGGATTTCTGTGGACAAACAGGCAAACGTAAAATACAGGAACACAGTGTGAAAATGGCAGTTATAGAACAGCATCTTTACAGCATTACAATTAAATTTGAGACATTTATGAAAGGAAGTTCTGGTAACAGCAGCTCTGTGATAGTACTGCATGTTCGGGTTTGCAGTTTGGTTTTTTTTTAACTCTGTTAAGAATGTATCTCCTTTAGAGACTTATATATTGGTGCAAATGGGCATCTGCCTTAGCAAAACAAAGTGCCTAATCATCATTTGTGACTCATTATTTGCAAATGCATAGTTGCCTTCACAGAGTACGGACTGTTGCTGGAGCAGAGGCCTAGTTTTGAAGCAGCATTGGAAGCATGTGCCAGCTTTAATTTCACTCTCATAAGCTCAACAGATGTAAAGTAGTGTTTCATCTGGTGGTAGTTAGGACTCCCATGCTCTGCTCCTAGCATAGTCATCCATGTGTCAGATGATCTTCAACATATCATTGAGGTTTTGTTGTTTAGCTCATTCTAATGCCCCTGGAAAATGTAATGCCTAACATACAGGTAGGGGAGCATCATCTTTGCAAGGAGTTTTCTCAGGAGAGATATGTAAACATTCTGAAGTATGGAGTGTAGTAACTTCAGACTCCTTTGGAAGCTGCACTCTCATAGATACAATAACCAATAATTATCATTACTGGATGTCCAGAACTTCACCCATTGTGTAATGTCCTTGTGACTACTTCAGTGACGAGACTTGTGTAACTCTCTCTTGGATTTGCTTTTTTGGCATTTTATTTATGACATAAACACAATTGGTATGTAAACATCATCAATCTGGGTGTTATCAGAGAATGTTCTTGACAATAGTACTTCAGATTCAAATAAATATCCCTGGTTTAATTTTTTTAATTTTTCTGTCTTGATAAACTGAAGCTTGGATGGAAAATTTCTGAGAGTGGTAGCGAGCATCTCCATATTTATGTCTGTTGCTGATGTGATTTCTCTGAAGAAAAAAAATAATCAAGTGCAGGTTAACTGACATGCTTAAAGAGTTTGATTTAACTTTTTGTTTTCTTACACTAAATCTCGAAAGTTTCTGCATTCCTTGCCAAGTACCAGGCTCGGTCTTTGCTTGTGGGTTGTTTTCTTGTTTGTTTTAAATCTGCAGACAATTCTGTCCTCCTGTGAGTTTTTAACTGAAACATGTTTTATGTGTTGAAGCTTGCTATTGGTCAGTTGCACAGAACAGCATGAGTAACAAAATAGGGAGGAAAATAAGAGTTTTGCCAGAGCTGAACAGTGTCTGGATTTGAGGATTTGATCTGCCTGGTGTTTGAGTTGACTGTTGCTTCAGAATCAAAACTAAGTTCACTGGTTGGTCCTAGGATTCTGATTTTTGAATAATATTAGTATAGCATTGACTTCATAAAGATCTCAGATTTTTTTTTTTCAAATAAGGTTAAACATTTCTCTAAAACCTGTCATATTTAGTGATGGGAATGGAAACAAAAAGCAACTGTGCCATCAGGACAGTCAGTTCTAGAAGTGTGAATTAACAAAAACCCTGTTTGGTAGAGGCACAAAAAATCCAATGTTTCTTTTAAAGAAAGAATTAGTCTGTCTTTATTCTGCACAGCAGTTTTAAAGCTCATATGGTGAGCGTCACTTAACCACGTACAGAACTACTTGGAAATGTTTTTAGTTGTGTCTAATGTTTCTGAACTTTAATTCCTTATTCATCCCAGTTTAACTTAAGAAGAGACCTTGCAAGTAAACAAACATTTTTGTTTAATGTTTCTTGTGAAAGCTAATATATGTACATCTATAGCAGATCAAAGGACATGTTTATACAGTGATACCTAATCTGTGTTCTCTGTAGTCATTTCTACTGTAACTATAATAAATGCTGTGGGAAGAAAATGGTGAAGACTTGCTGCTTCTCTTCTTTTGTGACCTAAGAAGTTCCCCTCCGATCGATTAAACGCGATTAAGGATGCTTGGAACCATCATTTAATTTTCTCTACTATACTAAGTTTCCAAACTGTGCAGGTTATTGGAGTCTCATGCAGAATGGCTACAAAAATGGCCCCATTTATTAGGAAAGAATATTGTTTCCAGTACAGAGTGAAGCCCCTGTGGAGAGAGCCCTGCGGCGCTGGGCTTGTTGAGGCTGGAAGTTCAGCCCTCTGTATTGCTCCCTTTAGTGCTTTTAGCTTTGGCAGGTGCTGCGGCACCCTTGTCCATGCCCTCTGAAGACCTGTTAGAGTTGGGAGGGGGTCTATAGAAGACGCCTCTGTGCGAACAGCAGCAGCGAAGGTCTGCAAACGGTTGGCAGAATTGGGTGGATGTCCACGGGACTGAGCAGACTTCCAAATTCTTTGGGGAGGATTTTGGCATACAGCTCCACTATTATATTTCATGAGATAGACTGTGTTGTGTGTATGTTCTTCTGTCCTAGTACCTTGAGAATTAGCCCTTAATGTTTTTACCTCACAGTCAGTGAGGTTGTCAGAACCTGAGGAGCAGGAGCGGCGTGTTGCATATTGCAGGTTGTTACAATCATTCTGCAACTCTGGGTCGACAGTAGTTATTTTTGAGATGTACAAATAGATAATTAGACTTAACATTACTGGGGATTTGCAAAACTTCAATGCAGAAGAGTAGTGAAACTGATTTTCTCTAGAAATAAAAATGTAATTTCAAACATTAGGTAATATGAATGATATGAATATTAATATAATAAATGAAAACAAAATCTATATGAAAAAACCTAGCACTCCAAATGTGAGAAATCATTAATATTAAAGTTACCTGGTCAGTCAAAATCTAGGTTTATATTTAATTCTATATGATTGTTACATATTTTATAATGAATTGTGTAAGATGCATACATTTAAACAGATGAATTATTAATAAATTAGAATTGTATTTAACCCTTATGAATAATGCATTATCGTGTAATGTTTGCTTATGATTGTTTCCGCTCTAATGTATTTAGGATAGTCTTGTTTACACAAAACCATGCAAAATGAATTTTCATCTCCATATGGGTCTTCCTTTAAATAAAAAAAAACCAAACAACTTTAGAGTGACAATAATATTGTGAGCTGAGGAACCTGTGATTTCTTAGTCACCTATGTTAGTTTTCTTATCTTGAATCAGTAGCATCACTCACCTCTCAGTTTTGCCATCTGTGAAATGAAAATAATATATAAATTACCATTGTGGTGGAGCTTAATTATGCAGTTTTTGCTTAGGATGTTGTAAACACTAACTACATAGACTATTTGGAGTGAATTTAGATTTGTAGCTAACATGCTTTACAAATTCTATGTACCAAGGAGAACAGGGCAGTTTAGAGCTGATGAACCTTAAATTTGGCGGGCTTTGTTTTTTTTGCGGAAAAATCTATTACAGTGAAAGCCTGTGGACGCTGCTGTTGTAGCTGGCTCTGTGAATTTTACGATATGTTCGAGTGAGATACTGCATCTGAGTAGTAACTTGTGGTTCTATATTGCTATATATGACTCTTAAATCTATTAAATCACTTTTATTTTTCAGTTTAATGGTGCTATACTATCAAACATATGCTACTTGTTCTCTGAAGTCTTTCATGCCACAACAGGAATCCTATAATAAATCATCCTGAAATTTTGCTTGTTTTAATTTTTTTAGACTTTTGTAGTAACTCTTGTTATTATAAGTGTGTTAACATAGGTTTGGTGTTTTAAATGTACTAAGATAATGAACATCAACAGAATAGGAGTGAATGCAAGTAAATTCATCTGTATTAGTTCAAAGTGGAATGAAATTCCTGCACAAGCATAAGCATGAGTAACATGGTGTTGCGGTGAACAAACAATACAGGTTAGAAATCACAGAATTGATCACAATCTGTTTATATTCTCAAAGCACTAATTATGATAGGCAGAAGCTGTCTTGTATGGAACTACAGAATATTTTTGCAAAAACCACTTCCTGAGACTATCCACTAGGTACCTTTCAACATTTTCTTTTGTCCATTATAATGTTTTCAACTTGGTTCGAAATAATTGAGTATCTGAGTACTGTTAGTCTTTATTCAGGTGTTATGGTGTTTTTTTGTTTTTGTGGTCCTTTGAAATGAAGTCACATTAAGAACCCTCACTATTTCATGTCCTAGCTGTTTTCTATAGGAGAGTGATAATATGTCAAAGTCTCTTTTTCATGCTGACACCATATGCCTTAACGCAAACTTAGAGGCTGCATTGAATGTAAAGAGGGTGTGCAAATTACATTATTATCCTTCAGTTTCACTGCTTCAGAGCTGACTTTTTTGGTGTGGATGCTAGTGTGGAAAAAACTTGGCAAGGACTCAGGGGCCCTGCCCATGATGCCCAACTAATGAACACAGGAGTATGTGAGTGCCTATATTCCCTTGTAACTATAACTTGTGCCCCAACAATGCACAATAATGTCAAGATATGATTGGTACAGAACGTAGTTGTATGCTGTAATAAATTAAGAAATGTCTTGTACATCCATTTCCTGTGTGAATATTTAAGTCAACAAGTCTACTTAAAGGAGTGGCAGAGCCACTCTATTGCTCTGTAGCTACAAACAGACCAAAGGTTATTATGAGAAAGGAACACAGTTCCTGAGGTTTCACAGTGGGAGTGAGAATTTCAGGACTCAATTCATTTTAATGTACATTTGTTACTCTTTATATCTTCAGGGATTTAGACTTGTCCCAAGATTTAGCATGTGTTTTGCTAATGTTGAGTATAGCTAGAGCAATTTTAGGGAATAATTTTACTAATTTCTAAACATTGTCAAACCAGAACAGTTCCTGACATGGATCATATCACTATAAATTATTCTTAATGGTTAAGAAAAATAATTAATGTATCTTGCTATTATGATAAAACTGGCAAAGACAGGTTCATATTTGCAGGGCTTTTTGATTGTACAATTTGTAGAAGGATACGTCTTTCACTAAAAGAAACTATTTCATTTCAGCAACCCTACAACAAAAGAAGAAAAGCCCCTATCTTACTGCTTATTACTTGGCATTTGAATGTGCTCATTGCAGAATTCTCAACAAAGTTTGCCTGTGGCTTATTTAAATGTGAAAGAACACATTTGGGTAGCTGGGAAACACATTTTTGCAAGCTATTATCTTTCTCGCCCCAATTCAGTAATTCCGAACACAAGTATGCTTGCCTGCCCCTAGGTAGCCTTGATATGTAATTGCCTTTGACAGTTAGTTGTATTTGGCATTGTCATGAAAAGCAAATCTATGTATTCTGTATATTAATTATAATATTTTTAGAATAATTTTTCAAGATCAATATAAAGAAGTTTAGCTACAGTGTCTTTGCATGCATGTAATCATCTGCATCAGAATCCTTGAGGAATCACAATAACAGTGATTCATTCATAATTCACAATTTCCATTATCTTCTCTCTGCGTTTAGAATGTGGTAAATTTATAGCTTCGTTTACATTGTGTTCTATGAATAATAGAAGAAATACAGTGAAGACCATGGGAAATGATCTTGTTGCTGCAGATGCACTTTTAAGCAAATCTGCATTACAATACAGCATATTGCCTCCTGCATGACAGTTTCTACAGAGCCTGCAGCTGCAATGGGGACTCTTCAGATGGTCTTCATTAAATGTGAACTCTTTCATTTTCAGCTTCAAAGCAGTGTGATGATGGAACTTTGAATAAATTGCTGTAGGTAAATGATATAGTTGCAGCCTTTAGTTATCCAACTACAGTATGATATCTCCATTTGAGCACACTCATAGGCAACAAGTAGAGGCAGGGGTACTTAAGTAAGCAACTACAGTTTGTGAGAATGTTCTTGCATTCTTAACCAGTTAACGCTCTGAATGTGTAAAACCTCTTTTAGGCACCAAGGTAGAAATCTTTTCTGTGATAACCTTAGCTACTGGCTTGGAGCTTAATCTCTCATCAAAAAAAATAGTTCTGAAGTGATAGAAATATTTATAAAAATCTGGTAATATGACATAATGAAATCCTTCTCCTTTTACAACATGTCGTATAGAATATTTTTATGTTCTACTGAATTGTTGCCAGCAATTGGCAACTTTGCACTGTGTTTCTTCTTCTTAGTGAATGCATGCAGTCATCAATAGAAATTACCTTAACTGCAACTTGCTGAATCTGATAGTACGTTTGTGATGGCTTGTCTAAGATACGTTATTTACAATTATGATATGTTAAGATATGCTTCTTAGCTCAGTTTAGAGTTAGAATTTAATTTTGTCTTCATTTGTTAAATGTTCAGCCTGTTTCCACTGAGATCACACAAATAACTGCACAATCCATTGAGGCAATTAATAATCTTTTGGTTCTTACTTGAAACCGCACAATAACGTACTATACATAAAAGTTACTTTTTCAAGTAGTGTAGAGAGCATGCTACTGTTTTTCAGGATGATTAAGGTGACTATCCTACTGAAAAAAAAACAACCTCAAACAAAAAAACAAAGCCCAAACAACCAAAAAGCCTGGCAAAACAAACCAGCCAAAACAACCAAGTTAACAAAATATGAAAGCAATGTATAATTATCTTTGCAGCGGACAAAAATAATTTCTGTTTTTCTGAGAAAGCTGTACAGTACATATTTTGAATAAATGGAAAACTTCAATTTGGTTGACTTAATTCTTAGCCCCTTTTTGTGCCATCACTCAGCTAGACATGCTTTAATGAGAAACACTCTGAGTATGTACTTTGCTATAAGTAACTGACACAGAGTCGTCATTTTTTGTTTGAATGACAGTTAAAAGGAGTGGGATATGTTTCACTGTCTCAGAACTCAGTTTTCTATGCGAAACAGCATAGCATGGGTTAGTTCTCTGAAATATCCAGAGCAGTATATAGATGTCTAAGATGTTGTCAGTGGGTTGTTTTTTTTTTTTTTCAATTGCTGGTTTCCTACATAAATTGATCTTGTCTATGTGGAGTAAAAGCCACTTTTTCTACACAACTCCAACATAAGTATTCACAAAGCTGTTTCTTAGCCACTTAAGGACTTTTTTTTTTTGTTTAACTGTTCCTTTCCTGAATGTTGATATTCAAATTATGTTCTTATGTCTGTGATAGTATTGCTCCATTCTGCCAGTTTGGGTTCCTACAATTCTGGACTTCATCTAGCATTGCAGACATGTCAGATACTTCCATGCTTCATCTTAAGTGCCTCTAGTGAGGCCAATTTTAATTGTTTTTGGTAATTCATTCACTGAAATTCTTAAAGTCAAATGGGACCTAATGCACTATTGGACTCATTGGGTAAAATCCATGCTCTGCATAGGTCAAGAGGAGCTTTTCTACTGGTGTCAGTGAAACTAAGATATTGACCACTTACTTCAACATAAAGGAGTAACAGATTCAATCCCAGAGCTGTTTTTCCCTCCTTGGACATTTTGGATCACCATTACTATTTAATGACTTAAGTGGCAGATAGAAATGTACATGAGTTTATTGTACATTTCTTGCATTTTGTTTAAATCATGATTCTACCTGTTCAAAATTATTCCATTTCTATTGGCCAGACAGAACACACAACTTCTTTTTTTTCAAAAGTCTCTCTTTTTTGAGACTTTACGGGGAGGATGTGACTGGATGTACAAATATGAATATGAATGGTTTGTATGATCCAGTAGATGGGCTTGCGTCATCCTGGGAGGACTTTTCTATGCACTGTAGAGAGATTGTGGCTGCACCTCATGATTTGTTTTGTTTTTTTCCATCTACATCCAAGGTCAAGGTGATTTGATCAGACAAATCAGACTTAAGTATCAGTAATATGCACATGAAACATGCTTTGTCTTTCTTGATCATGTATGGATCACAGGACTTTGACTACACAGCTCCTGGAAGAAGTTCCACTTCAAGCTCATGATCTTTCACACCACAGCAAAACATGGTAATTCATTGATGACAGTGAGACTCACTGCAAATTTTCTTCTCTCTGTGCGCAGCCCCCTAAGAGCAGTATGAATCTAAACACTTTTTTTCCCTTGGCCAGATAATAGTGACACAGCACCATGACCAAAGCAGGACGCTTAGGTGATAGAATGATAATTGCTATTCTAAACCCAGTTTATAGCGGTTTGAATGGCTAATTGATCAGGTACTACTCTTCAACTTATTTTTTCACTAGCTCCCCCCTCCCAAAATGCCTTTCTATTCAGAGACATGCATTTTGCAGATATGTGGAATACGTGGTGTTTTCTTTAGCTGGACTATTTAGTACTCTTAGATTTGCAGAGGACTGCTTATTAATTGAATTGGAAATGCAGTCGATGTTTGTGCTTTTATAGTTAGATGTTTGAAAGGTTACTCTGGCTAGACTGTTTCCTGCTTTCAGAGACAAGTTTCCATGTTTTGGAACTGTAAATGAAACTAGGATCCTCACATCAGTCTTCAATCACTACCTGAAGTCTTCCATAAATCAATTTTTCAGTTTTACAGTAATTGAGCAAAGTAAATATCATGATTTGTTCCAGTCACTTTCTATTAAAAAGCTATCAAGTTAATAAAGAATAGGTCTGAGTATTGTGGATTTACCATCAGTGTAACAATTCTAAAAGAAGGTTGGCAGAGTTGCTGGTTAAATAATCTGTTGCAACACTGATTTAGTAGGGCATAATCTAACTATTACTAGTATTGTTAAAATGTGTGCCTCGCAAAGAGTACTTGTGTTGTACCTCATTCTAGCATCTATTTGCATGCTCTTTTATTAGCACCAGCTCTTTGAACTACAAAGAGCCTATATCTGCCTTTAGATCTACAGATGTAATGCATTGATTTCAATAAAAAAATCACGTGTAGCTAAGAGTAAAGTTGTACTAATGTATTGATTTTCCTTAAAAGTTGCTGACAGAACCGTGGCATCACTGGAGTATGATTAGTTTTCAATTGGTATCTGAAAGGGGAAACTCCTGTTTACTTTCTTTTTTATTTTAACTGTTTTACTTAACTCTAAACTCTTTGGTTTTAACTGTATCTTTTTTTTCTTATTTCAGTCTGCAACGAGTGCTGTTTAATGCTTGGCCCTGCCTGTGTTACTTCAGTTATTTCCAGGACTGCAGCAGGGGGTAATAGTTTGCATCCATCTCTGTTCAGTTAGCGTGTCTCCTTACCTCGTGAAAAGGAATGCGAAACTGTTAAAACACACTGTAATGCTGTAGCAATCTTCTTGTTTCCTCAGTGACTTCTCAAATGAATTCACTAGTAGATGAGAATGCAATTCCATCTTAATACGTAAAAAGTTTTCCATCTCTGGAGGGGTTGGAGAGTTTTCTATGGAAACTATAGCACCATAACCTGTGGCTTTTCTACTATGTAATAAAAAACATTATAGCTGGTGCTGTCAGTCCTGCCTCTTAAGGCTGGATAGTGAGGTTAAACAAGAAGGCTGGAGAGAGAAACCTGTAATCAGAACCACAAGGGAAAAGATTTAGAACAAGAACAGGGGAAGTCAAGAGCCTGAGGAGAAAACAGTGAAAAGGGGAACTGAAACAGGTTTAGAGGAAAGGGTGAGGACTCATATGACAGATCCAATGGTGATGAGAATTGGGATGTAGACATGGATAAGCAATAGAATGGGAATCAGTAGGGGTTGAATATGATGGTGATCATACCAGAACTGGGAGATGAGAGCTTTGAGATGGCTGGTAGTAGAGTAAATGGTGAAAGTGAAACCTGTTAAATCCTCTGGAGGTTGTTGTAACTCTCCTCTCTGATGGTTCGCTGTTGCTGTTCTTTGGTTTCTCTGTCAGGCAATAGTCAGAATTCCAACCTTGGTGATGGCCCTGGTGAGTGTTGGTGTGACTCTGCAGCATGGACACCTCTAATTACACAATCCCATACTTTGTTCATTGAGACCTGTGCCTCTTTCACAGTACATGTCCTTTCATGATGAATCAGGGCTGGGGAGTTAGAAAGGCTTTTGTCTTTGAAATCGTGCCTGAGAAATACCAAACCCTCACCTCATGTGGAAAATTATGACACTTCAATACTAATCCATGCTTGTGAAATTGTAGGACAGAATACTGATGAATACTAAAGAAAAATTAAGTGGAAAAAATAACTACTGCCAGAATACTGTTTTAAATACTGTGCAATAAAAGTAGGAGTCATCTTGGTTCAATGTCAATGAACCAAAATACTACTCATTAAGCAAACTGCCATTCTCTGCACTGAATGAGGCAGGATATTTATTAGGTCAGTTGTTCCCAAATTTAAAGGCTTGAGTCTGCAGCGTATTACTTTTCGCGTTTTGGTGTGTATTGTCTACATTTCAGCTATTCTAAATGTTAAAATGTTCTGCCTCAAACTTCTGTCTGGTTTAAAAGTAATACTGAAGGAGACAAACTTCTTTGAAGTTTGATATATGTGGTAGATACTTAGAAAAACTCCATAGGAGACTAACTATCCATAAGTAAAAAGCTTACTTTTTCTTATTCGTGAAATAAATGGTTTAAATTCTAAAACGTCATGAAACACAAAACTTTTTCTGTCATTGTTTGGTTTCAGTACATTGTTTCTTTGGGGTTTTATGTGCCTTTTTTTACCACCAGAATATCTCTGTAGTGGTTTACTGCTATTATAGATCATAAGATGTGACCAAAGAAAGACTGTGTTAGTGTAACATAACAGCGTGTTTCTATTTGGATGATATTGTTCAGTTATGTACAAGTTCAAAGAAAGCATGGGAGAATCACAACATTTGGTACTTATAATCTCTTTTTTTTTTAAAAGAATAAATAGATGTCTAATGGTTTTCCTTCTTGAAAGTGGTTGTAAAGACTGTGTTAAGTTGCATATTTCTAGTATAGGCTGAGTAGCTTTGCTGGGATCATACAGCTAGGACTGCAAGAGCAAATCTTAAGTATAATCTTATTCTTGGACTTATTGTTACAGTATAGTACCAAACAGTGTCAAAATGATAGATTATTGTAAATATTGTGAAGTATTGTCTCCTGAATATGCTGAGTGGTTTGGAAATCTGTGGGATTAATTCAATTTAAAAAAAAACAAACGAAACACACCAAAACAATAACAAACAAGAAAAGATGCATCTAATTCCATGAAGTTGATGACATTTTTGCTTACTCAGTTTAAGGCTATATTTACTGATGTAACTTCGGTAGAAAGGCGTTGTAACTAAGCCACATAATCTGGCCTGCAATACTGTTACCCACACAAGTGTTTAGATGTTCTGTCTGCTTAGGTGGCACACCTTAAAATAAAATCTCCTCAGTTGGTAATGATATTGCTGTAAGGTGCCTTGCTCTTTTCTTCAAATTGGCCATAAATTTGTGCCTTATCATAGTGCTAGAAGGTACTGTATGAAAAGCTTTGTTTATAATACTTAGAATCATTAAAGAGCATGTCACTTTCTGGAAGATTAAAGGTATTATTGCTTTTTGTATCTGGAGTATTTCCACTTCTGCAATTAATTTCTGTAATTATCTACAGCAATTTAAAATGAATAACAGTAACTTTTAATATTCTGTCGTAAAAACTAGTGTGTTGCTGAATTGCTGCTGTACTCCAGTCCAGAAGCAACTCCACGTTACTGGTGTGTAGGATTACATCATATCTACCTCAAGTTTGAGAGCGGATTTTCGGTTTGTGATGTATGGGATGTTGAGAAGTCATAAAACAAAAAACATTGATGTAGTGCTGTGTTTTTGGTGATGCCTTTGCTTTTTTCTACTAAATCGTACACAACTGATAAAACCATGTACATTTTGTTTACCAGTTTATCGTCTTTCCTGTCCTTTCCCCTCCTTTACTGAGTAACTTGAGCAAAGAATATTTACTCTCACTTATAATTTTGTCCAACTTAACCCTTTTGGCTTGCCATTTAAGGCTATACCCTTAGGTCATTGGGAGAAAGTGGAGATTAAAAAAAGTTGAGTGTAAGAGTACTAAAATTATTTGTTGGATCAAGACTAGAATATAATCTTACCTAATTCAGGTTACTGGTATGTTCCATAACCTGAGCAGACTTTTAGAAATAGTAATCTGTTTTCGTTCTACGCTATTCAGCCTTTTTGCTCTTGGAATGAGGCTGTTACTCCCCTCTGAACTCTTTTGCTTCAGCTTTTCAGATCTATTTTCTCCAAATGCAGTTAGTTGCTTTATGGTTTGAAGAAATGTGTTGGCTTATTCACCCGTTAGAACTATAATAATACTGCCTACGGAGTCCACCTTGGTAATAAATCTGACCAGTCTGTTCCCCAGAATAAAATAATTAAAATAAAAATTGATTGTGCCAGAAAGTCTGTACTACAAACGGAAAGGAGATGTGGGCTATAATTCTGAACATTGGAGTTGGCGCAATGTGCTATATCTTGAGAACAAGAAGGATTTAATAATAAAGCCGTATTTCACAAAGAACTTCAATACCGTTTTCAAAAGCTTTTTTCTCCCCAGATAAAGCTGCACCCAGTCCTACTGATAAGACTTACAGTATAATTAAATTACTTTATTGTTCTAGTTTTAAGAGGTGAGCTACCTGTTTGAACTCTGGCTGTGGAACTAAGAACATACATTAGAATTAGGGTACGGGGAAACGACAGGTTTGGGAAAACTACGTCTCCTGCTGCTATCCAGCCAGCATATTTGCATTTTTTGTTGTTGCAATAGAATTTGTGAATATTGTATTTTTGAACAAAGATGCTGTGTTAAAAATTTGTATTGCTTTTATTCCTTTATTGGGTCTTAAAAAAGCAGGCATACTCCCACCTTTCATGTAAACAGAACAGAATAGTAACATGTCCTTATGTTCCATTTTTTACTTCATGCTACTTCTAAATGGTCATCTGATGCACATGTTGTACCTTGCTGATGAAGGAGGAGTGTAAAAATAGAAATAAAGTGTTTTAACTTTTGTGTACGTATACAGTTTTCCATTAGTTGGCATTATTGCTAAATGCAGTATAAGTGATAAGCATAATACAATAAATCACATGATAAAGTGTTCCTGAAAACAGTTTCCTCTTCAGAGATTACTAAGGAAAACATAAGATTCTTATCAAATTCAGTAGGATATGCCGTCTGACTCCTTTGGGATGCTATATTTAGTTTGTTCTGAGTTGAAGGTGTAGAGATTGGTTTTTACCTAACGTGATTTACTAGTTTATTCTGTGTTGATGAATCAGTAGCACCTTTGGCAGATGCTTCCTTTATTCCTAGACTTACTCTTTTTTCTGTCATCTTTTCTGAGCTATAGTTTACTTTCAGGTAATAAAATATGAATTCCTATATTCATAAATAAAGATATAGCTTATAAAAGGCAATGCAGTTCATCACATTTCTTGTAATATCTTATGGAATAGTTGTGTTTAGATCTGTTCTTCAGGAGAGGATGGACATAATGTTTGCATGTGTTTCCAGACTTCTGAATTACATAGGAATTGTTGGAGTCTGTCCTTCATCTTTTCTTTCTTGAAAGAGTAAAAAACGTGCACATAATAGGTGAAGCAATGTGCTGACCTGATCAGCTTTTAACAGTTACGAGGAGGGGAAATTTTGTCCACTAGACTTTGCATAAATGGATGTTTGTGTCATGGGTTTTCGCCGGTCTTGTAAGATTCTCATAAATCTTTACGGAAGTTGTATCACAGTTATTGTTTAATCACAGAATCACAGAATGGTAGGGGTTGGAAGGGACCTCTGTGGGTCATCTAGTCCAACCCCCCTGCCGAAGCAAGGTCACCTACAGTAGGCTGCACAGGACCTTGTCCAGGCGGGTCTTGAGTATCTCCAGAGAAGGAGACTCCACAACCTCCCTGGGCAGCCTGTTCCAGGGCTCCATCACCCTCAGAGGGAAGAAGTTCTTCCTCATGTTCAGATGGAACTTCCTGTGCTTCAGTTTGTGCCCATTGCCC